>Ga0302319_10005939_pt1 | contig 24328 bp, 19 predicted proteins | sample Bog_T0_2_FD_203319 | JGI IMG/M metagenome (GOLD analysis project Ga0302319, IMG submission 203319) | Peat permafrost microbial communities from Stordalen Mire near Abisko, Sweden - Bog_T0_2 | ecosystem: Environmental > Terrestrial > Soil > Wetlands > Peat | place: Sweden: Abisko, Stordalen Mire...
AAAGATTGTTGATTGCTGTAGCGCCTTCTTCGGGAGTGGGCACCAGAGCGTCCATCAAGCTCTCTTCCACAAGCTGAATCGTGTCAAGCGACCGGTCCAGCATGAAATCCACGAATGACTGATAGTTCCCGCTGTCAGCGGACTCCAGCGCATCCAGATAGGTTTCTTTGTGTTCTGAAAGAATCACGATAGGCATCGAAATCGCCCGGTAAGTGAATGCGGACGCAAGTGCGCGTGCCACCCGCCCGTTCCCATCCGCAAACGGATGAATCACAACCAACGCGTAGTGGGCAAAAGCGGCTTGAAGAACCGGATGCGCCGCCAGGAAATCCTCACTGCGCAATTCATTGACAAGCCGAGCCATTTCCATCGGCGTTACGTCTACCGGCGCATAAGAGCGGTCCACGCCGTCTCGCGTGCGGACGTGATTGGGCAAAGCCTTGTACCGACCCTTGGTAAGCGCCTGCTCCTGCGGCCCAACAGCGGTCATAACGCGATAAGTCGACTGAGCCCTGCAAACTTCTTCATGCAGCACTCGAATCGCCGCCTCGGAGATCGGCTCGGCCTTTGTGGCAAGATCAAGCACGTAGTCATAAGCATGCAATTGCGCCTCAAACAATGGCCGAACATTCTCACCCCTCTTGGCTAACTCCACTTCCCATGCCGCCGTCTCGAACGCCACGGTATATGTAAAACCGCGATCCACCTCGTAAAGACCCTCGATTGCTCCGGTGTCCAAAGCGGCAAACCGTTTCGCGATCTCGCGAGCCCGCTTCAAGATTTCAGGAGAAAACTCCGCCCGGCTGTTGAGCGAAGTGTTGTAACGATCCCAACGGGCACTATTAACCGAGGTCTGGGCGGCCCATTCCGCAAACGTGGGAAACGGCTTATAGGCCGCATCGAGAATATGAATGTTGGTTTCGGCTTCGCTCATTGTGGCACACAATCTTCCCTTCAGGCCGATGATAGCTCAGCACGTTAGCTGTGGCGCAAGATTCCGGCCATCCGATGTCCGCCCTCAATCCAATCTTGCATGGTTTCGTCTCCGAGAACTGAAAAGGAAGGGTCCTCTCTTTGAAGCGGGACGACTCCTTCGGCGGTTGATAAAATAGCTACGTGCAAAGCGCAGCCACGCCGCCGTCTTCTGCTCGATCTGCCCAGCCGGTTCCGATGCTGGACCTGAAGCGCCAATATGCGCCGCTCCACCGGGAACTGATGGAGGCGCTCGAAGCTGTGCTGGGGAAGCAGCAGTTCATTCTTGGTGAGCCGGTGGCTGTTTTTGAGCGGGCCGCCGCCGCGGAACTGGGCGTGGCCCACGCGCTGGGCTGCTCGTCGGGCACCGATGCGCTTTGGCTGGCGCTGGCCGCCGCTGGCATCGGGCCGGGCAATGCCGTCGTGACTACTCCGTTCAGCTTCTTTGCCTCGGTGAGCGCGATTCTGCGCGCCGGAGCGAAGCCGGTACTGGCCGACATTGAGCCCACCACATTCAACCTGGACCCGGTCGCTGTGGAGACCGTCCTGAAAGGCGCGCAAGGCGAAGCGGTCAAGGCCGTCCTCCCGGTACATCTCTATGGCCAATGCTCGGATTGGACTGCTTTTGCCCGACTAGAAAAGAAATTCGGGCTCAAGCTGATCGAGGACGCAGCCCAGGCCTGGGGCGCGGAATGGCAGGGCGCGAAGGCTGGTGGGCTGGGCGATGCCGCCGCATTCAGCTTTTATCCCACCAAGAACCTGAGCGCGGCGGGCGATGCGGGCATGGTGACCACCAACTCAGACGATGTGGCCGAGCGGGTGAAGATGCTGCGCCAGCATGGGATGCGCCAGCGCTACTATCACGACGAGGTCGGCTGGAACACGCGCATGGACGGTTTTCAGGGCGCGATTCTCTCGGTGAAGCTCAAGTACATTGACGGCTGGACTCATGCGCGCCGGACGGTGGCGAAGCGCTATCATGCGCTGTTTCATGCTGCCGGACTGGCCGAGGCGGGCACGTATCCGACGCACGGCATCATACTGCCACACGAGGTTCCGGGCAGCCGCCACGTCTGGCACCAGTACGTGATTCGCACCTGCCGCCGCGATGCTCTCCGCGATTTTCTGGCCATCCGCGGCATCGGCTCGGAGATTTACTATCCCGTGCCGCTGCACATGCAGGAAGCTCTCAAGAGCCTGGGCTACGCTGAAGGCAGCTTCCCCGAGGCGGAACGGGCGGCGCGCGAGGTGCTGGCGCTGCCCATCTTCGCCGAACTGCGCGAGGACGAGCAGCAGACCGTGGTGGCGGCCATCGCCGATTTCCTGAGCTGAGCGGATCATCCGCGGAAGGCCAGAAGCGGTTGGGCCTGTGGCGGCATTCCCGCGAACCCCGACATATTATTCTGGATATTCAGGATTGAACCTTTCATGCCTAAAGGCCCTCAACTCGACCCGGCCAAGCGCCGGCGTTTGCAATACGCGGAACGCAAGCTCCGCGAGGCGCAGCGGCAACTGGCGCGGACTGAGCGCAGCATTGCTCACTGGTCCTGCATCCTGGCCGATCTCAAGTTTGAACGGACCTGCGCGGTCCAGCCTCCGCTATGGCCGGAACTCGAGTCCAATACCAAGGAATGAGCCGGGGAGGGCTAGCCGCCTACTCGAAGTATGTTGCCGTGGTGGTGTCGGTCTCCCAGATGGTCGCGTCCTTTACGCGCACGCGGCCTTTGGTCATGGCGGCCAATTGCTCGTTGGTCTGGTCGTAGAAATATTTGGCGATATTCTCGGCCGAGGGGTTGAGCACCGTAAAAGGCTCCAGGTCGTTGAGCATCTGGTGGTCGATGCGCTCGATTACAGGGCGCATCACCTGCTTGAGCAGCTTGAAGTCGAGAAGCAGGCCAGCTTCGTCGAGCACCGTTCCGGCCAGAGTGACACGGATCTTGTAGTTGTGGCCGTGCGGGTTTTCGCACTTGCCCTTGTAATTGCGAAGGTAATGGCCGGAGGAAAAACCGGCCTCCACGGTGACTTCATACATCGGCGTCTGCTCGATCCTTGGAGGGGGAAAGCCCCAGCCTTGATTCTAGTTCTTTTCACCGCGTCGTTTCTCCACCCCGCGGATGAAGACCTATCCGCGGGGACCCCGGTGTTTTCGCCGGGCCGCGAGCCTTGCCTCTTCGCTGCGCCGGTCAACCTGCTCGAAGAGGTGGATCATCACTCCCAGCAGCGCCGCGCCTAGCCCCACCAACACCAGGACCATGGCCACCGTGCGCCAGAGCGACGCGTTGGCCGGCAGGCCGGGCTGGAAGCTCGAGGGCGCAAGCGCCATCCCCGCCGAAACCAGCGCGAAGAAAACCAGCGTTGCGGCCAGAATGTAGAAGTTGCGCGACATAATCGAGTGTTCGAACAAGCTCGATTCTACAGCTTGCCGTTATTCCCACTTCCAAAGAACTCCTCCACATCCGTGATTGTCGCGGTCATGCGGTAGGGCGGCAGGCTGGCGAGGAAGGTTTGGCCGTATCGTTTTTGGGTGATGCGGTTGTCGAGCAGGACCAGCACGCCGCGATCTTCAAGCGACCGGATTAGGCGGCCGAAGCCTTGCTTGAGGGTGAGAACCGCTGCCGGAACCTGATAGTCGAAGAAGGGCTTGCCGCCTGCCTCTTCAATGGCTTTCATGCGCGCCGAGACGACCGGGTCGCTGGGCACGGCAAAGGGCAGGCGGTCGATGATGACGCAGCTCAACGCCTCGCCCTGCACGTCCACACCCTGCCAAAAGCTTGAAGTCCCAAAGAGCACGGCGTTGGGCGTCTCGCGAAACTGTTCAAGAAGCGCCTTGCGCGGGGCCGAGCCATGCAGCAGGATGGGAAAGTCGAGCACCGGCATGAGGCGCTCGTAGAGGTCGCGCATCTGGCTATAGCTGGTGAAGAGGCAAAAGGCGCGTCCCTTCGTAATCTCAAGCACACGGCGGATGCAGCGCGCGGCAGCCTCGGGAAACTCGGGATCGCGCGGATCGGGCATCTCTGGCGGCAGGTAGAGCAGCGCCTGTTCGCCGTACTTGAAGTGCGACGGCACCACCAGCTCGCGCGCCTCGCTCAAGCCCAGCCGCTTGCGCATGTGCTCAAAGCCGCCCTGCACGGTGAGCGTGGCCGAGGTGAGCACGACGGTGGGAATGGTCTCGAAGACCATCTCGGAGAGCAGCTCGGAGACGTCGATAGGCGTGGCCTGCAGGAATGTCGTCCGCGACTGCGCCCGGAATCCGCTCCGCGCCCCGGTAGAGGAGGACTTGTCCGCCGGCGTTCCGGAGATGCGCCGCTCCATCCAATAGACCATGTTGTTGGCATTCGATTCGAGCAGGAACTCAAGCTCCGAGCGCAGGCGGGTGACACGCTTTCTCAGCCCCGGCGCCTCGTCGATTCCTTTCAGCGCATCCATCTCGGATTCAATGCGGCGCAGGGTGGTGCGAACGGCCATGTAGAGGTCGCCTGAGGTCTCCAGGAACTCCTCGCGCCCGGTAAAGGGCTGGCGGCCGTCGCCGGCCATGGGCAGGCCGGCAAAGAACATGCGAGCGCGTTCGCGGAGTTGCTGAGTGGCGGCGGGCAGATTCTGGGCGCCTTCTTTGCCACGCAGCAGTGTATCGGTGTCGCGGGCCAGCTCCTCGAATCGTATATTGCTCACCGACAGGCCGAAGTAGCTTGAGGCTACCTCTTCCAGTTCATGCGCCTCGTCGAAGACCACGGCCGCAGCCTCGGGTAGAATCCCCACGTCGGGCGCGCCGGCGGCTTCCTGCTTGACGCTTAGATCGGCAAAGAACAGGTGGTGGTTGACGATAATGATGTCTGACTCGAGGGCCTTGCGCCGCATCTCGGTGATGAAGCAGCGGCGATAGTCCGGGCAGGTTGACCCCAGACAGGCCTCGGTGCGCGCATCCAGCTTGCTCCATAGCGCGCTGGACTCGGGCATCCCGGAAAGCTCGGCGCGGTCGCCGGTCGCCGTGGTCTGCTCCCACTCGCTGATCTGCCGGTACTGGTCGATCTCTTCGAGTCCCGACAGAATTGGTTGCATGCGCAGCGCCGTCAGCTTGTGGCGGCACAGGTAGTTGGCGCGGCCCTTCATGTAGCAGACGCGCAGCGGCCCCAGCAGCGTTTCAAGGAAGGGAATGTCGCGGAAGTAGAGCTGGTCCTGGAGGGCCTTGGTGCCTGTCGAGACGATAACGCGCTGGCCGGTGCGCAGTGCAGGCAGCAGGTAAGCCAGAGTTTTCCCAGTGCCGGTGCCGGCCTCGACAATGAGGTGGCGGCGCTCGGCAAGCGCCCGCTCGACGGCCTTGGCCATCTCCAGTTGCCCTGGCCGGTACTCGAAAGGCAGCGAAGATTGCGCAAGAATGCCGCCCGGCGCAAAGAACTCATGCAGGGAAGGCAGCGCGCGGGTTGAGGTGTCGGTGGTGGCCATTGGAGCCGGGTGCTATCCCCATCATAGTGATGTGGCTGGCAAACAGACGGGTTGCCGGCCGGCTTCCGGTGGCGCGACCCGTGCGGAACTAACCCGGCTGGCTCTCCGCCGTGGTTGGATCGATGATTCTCAATACCTGTGACACGCTGTTTGCGGGGAATCCGCCCAACCGCGCGTGTTCCCGCACCGTTTCTTCGTCCGGCGCAATGTAGACGCAGTAGATCTTGTTTTCAGTAACGTAGCTGTGAAGCCACTGAATCTGCGGTCCAAGGTTGCGCAGAACACTACAGGACTTCTCAGCAACACCCTGCAACTGCGGAGCCGACAAGGAACCGGCTCCCGGAATCTCACGTTCAATCACGAACTTTGGCAAAGGACAACCTCCACGAGATGGGGAATCTCAACAGTGTATATGTGCCGGGTTGACCTGAGCAGGAGAATGGCGCAAGGTTGTGAGCAAAATCGACGCGAGTCAACAGGGCAGAGCCGGTTTCCCGAAAGAAACCCATCCGTGAAGAGTACCTAAGGCCACGACTTACACTGCTACGATGTTTCACTGCGGTTTTGGCTGTAGCGCGAGTCCATCCATCTGCCGATCATGAAGGCTTCCTCGGGACTTGAAGCGCCTTCAATGTTCCCTGCGCTTTTCAGCAGTTTCTTGCGGACAGCGCCGGCGCGTTGCCTGGCAACCGCCTTCTCCGCGGCGGCGGTGTAGGGATTGACCGTACCGATGTTTACTTGGCTACTCCGGATTTGCATCGTCACCTCTTCACAGGCGAGGATGCAATCGCGTGGCCTGAATTGCGCGGTAACAATAAGAAAAATCTCATGCTGGAGCCGACTCAAAGCGTCTCGCCCCGGTTGACTTCCTCAAGTGGACTAAGCATACTTAGTCCATGGCCTATACCGTCCATCAGGCGAAAACCCACTTGTCCCGGCTGCTCAAAGAGGCGGAAGCAGGTCAGGAGGTCGTGGTGATGCGCGGCAAAAAGCCAGTGGCCAAGATCGTGGCCATCGACGAACCCGCCGTGCCCGAGCTGCCTTTCCGCCTGATGGGCGCATTTGAGGGCAAGATCCGCTGGGATGAGGACGCGTTCGATCCGATGACGGACGAAGAGTTGGTGGAGTGCGGTTGGGGGTGGATGCTGGATGCACCCTTGGTTGCACCGCCATCCGAGTCTACAGAAAAATGACCTATCTGCTCGATACGCACACCTTTCTCTGGATTCTCCAAACTCCGAAGGTACTTCCTGCTTCGGTTCTAAGCATCTGTGAGAATCGTTCCGTAAACATGGTTGTTTCCATCGTCACGCCATGGGAGATGGCAATCAAGAGCGCCATTGGGAAGCTGGATGCCGGGCATATCCTGGACAACTTTGAAGCCTATTTGACTCAGGGAGGGTATTCCATGCTGGAAACAACGGCCCATCATGTAATCCGCGCAGGCCGCCTTCCCTCGCATCACCGCGACCCCTTCCACCGGCTGCTGGCGGCCCAGGCACTGGACTTGAGAATCCCATTGATCAGTCGGGACAGGGTCTTCGATTTGTATGGCGTAAAGCGAATTTGGGATTGACGTCGAGTGCCGGCCCGCGTGGCCGAAGGTTGACTGGAGATTATTATGGCGAAGTATCGTAGATCGGTAGTGCCCAGGGACCCCGGCGCCGCGGCAATGCCGCTGGTGGCCATAGTGGGCCGGCCCAATGTGGGCAAATCCACGCTCTTCAACCGTTTGACCAAGAGCCGCCGGTCTATTGTTGGCGATGAGCCAGGCATCACCCGCGACCGCATCTATGGCGAGTACGAGTGGGCCGGGCGGCAATTTCGCGTGGTCGATACCGGCGGCATTGTGCCCGACGACCCCGAACTGATTCCCATCGAGATTTACGCCCAGGCCAAGGTGGCCCTCGAAGAAGCCGACGCGCTGGTGCTGGTGGTGGACGCGCGCACCGAGCTGGCCAGCCCGGACTACGACCTGGTGAAGCTGCTGATTCGCGGCGGCAAGCCGGTGTTTCTGGCCGTCAACAAGGTTGAGGGCGAGGCCATGGCCTATGCCGCTGAGAACTTCCGCCAGTTGGGCCTGCGCAATGTGTTTGCCGTCAGCTCCGAGCATGGCCTGGGTTTTGGCGATTTGCTGGATGCTATCTCCGAGGCTATTCCTGCGCCGCCTGAGGCGGTGCTGACCGACGAAGAGGCGCAAGCAGCCCAGGCCGCCGAAGACGCCCAGGCCGAAGAAGATGAGATTTCTGAGGGAGGGCCAGTTGAGACAGACGAGGAGCTTCGTCCGCTGCACAGAACCCACGGCGAGTTTGAGCAGCACGAGACCTCGGTAGCCATCATCGGGCGGCCCAACGTGGGCAAGTCCACGCTGCTGAACGCGCTGACCGGCTCCGAGCGGGCCATTGTTTCGCCCATCGCCGGCACCACGCGCGACGCGGTAGACGAGCTGGTCGAGTTCGAGGGCGGCCACTTCCGATTTGTGGATACGGCCGGCATCCGGCGCAAGGGCAAGACTCACCTGATGGCGGAGAAGATGAGCGTGGTAATGGCGCGCCGCCACCTGGAGGCTGCCGACGTAGCTCTGCTGGTGATCGACGCAGTGGACGGAGTGACGGCAGCCGACGCCACCATCGGCGGCTACGCCCACGAGAGCGGCCGCAGCGTCATGATCCTGGTGAACAAGTGGGACGCGGTGACCACGGGCCGCACCGACGGCAAGCCGCCCGCCGATCGCGAGATCTTCGAGAAGCAACTGCGCACCGTGCTCAAGTATCTGAGCTACGCGCCGGTGATCTTCCTCTCCGCGCTCGAGGGCACGGGGCTGGGCCGCGTATTGAACGAGGTCAAAGCCGTCGCCGCCGAGCGCCGCAAGCGCGTTTCGACCGGCCAGATGAACCGCTTCCTCGAAAAGATCGACTTCCAGCGCGCGCCGGTGCCCATGTCCAAGCGGATCCGCATCTTCTATATGACGCAGGCCGCCGTGGCGCCACCAACGTTTATTCTCTTCACCGACCGCGACATCAAGCTGCACTTCAGCTTCGAGCGCTTTCTTGAAAACCAGATCCGCGAGGCCTTCGGCTTCAAGGGCACGCCGATCTGGTTCAAGATTCGCGCGCGGAATGCGGAGAAGAAGGAATAAACCTGAAAGCGGAAACCTGCCGTGCTCCCGCCCTGGTCCGAAGGGCTCGGCCTCGTCCAGTCCTTGCCGGCGAACTGGCGCTCCACATCTTCTCTACTCCGCTGGTCTGGCGCAGTCATCCTCCTGCAATGCCGGAGTTTTTAGGGTTGGCAGCCCCTCAAAGAGCCTATGTCGAAGCGATCTCGGCCGGCCAATGACTTTTCACGACGGGCTGCTAGCCCCCGCTGTAGGATGGCTATTTCTTGTCAAGGCGTAAGGCAGCAGCTTGAAAATCTCCTCGGAATCCCTCGTCCATGTCGAGTCCGTGATTCATCCACCAGGCTCCACTGGCCACGGCTGGAGTGCCCGAGCGCGCCTTGCCTTCGATGGGACTTAGCGCATACTCGGCTGCGGGGTCAAGCCCCTTTAACTTGAGGCGAGGGAATAACCGGCCCTTTTGAGTGGAGTGAATAAAGGCGAAGACCACCGACTGGTTCTTTTCCGGGTTGACCGTCTGGGTGGCTGAAAACTCGCTGTCGTTGCGCGGCGAAATGAGCCGATAAAGGTCGCCCTGCACGATTGTGGCCTGCACCTGGCGATAGGAGGCGATGAGCCGCTTGGCCAGCGCCGCATCCTCAGGCGACCAGGCAGCAATGTTGGCGCCGATGCCAAGCGATCCCTGCATCGAACTCAGCATTCGGTAGGAGAGCGAGGTGGAGCGCTTGTTGAGCCAGTGAGGCGAGTCGGTGACCCAAGCCATCATGATCTGCGGCGTATATGCATAGCTGAATCCGTCTTGCTGGGTGAGCCTGTCAAACGGGTCGGTGTTGTCGGATGGCCAAACCTCGTCGGCATAACGCAGAATCCCGAGATCTACCCGGCCTCCGCCGCCCGAGCAGGATTCAAACTCCACCTTGGGGTGCCTGCGGCGCAACTCGGCAAGAATCCCGTAAAGGTTGCGGGTGAACTCGACGTAGAGCCGCTTCTGCTCAGCAGCGGGCAACTGGTCCCAGCCCGGCTCGCTCCAGTTGCGGTTGGAGTCCCACTTCAGAAACGCGATGTCGTTGTCGCTGAGCAGCTTATCGAGGAAGCCCAGAACGTAGTCGCGCACATCGGGTCGGGCCAGGTTCAGCACCAGCTGATTGCGCGCCTCCGAGCGCGGACGGCCAGGAAAGTTCAGCACCCAATCGGGATGCTTGCGATACAGGTCCGAGTCTGGGTTGACCATCTCCGGCTCGACCCACAGGCCGAAGTCCATCCCCAGTGAATGGACCTTGTCGATCAGATGCTTGAGACCGTGGGGAAACTTCTCCGAGTTGACATACCAGTCGCCCAGGCCAGCGTGGTCGTCCTTGCGCTGTCCAAACCAGCCGTCGTCCATTACAAAGCGGTCGATGCCAAGGGCAGCGGCCTTCTCCGCCAGCGCCATCTGGCTGGCCTCATTCACATTGAATTCAGTCGCTTCCCATGAGTTGTAGATCACTGGGCGGGGCTTGGGGAGCGCGCTGCCCGCCGCATGAGGCAGAATGCGAGTTAACTCATAACGATGTAAAAGCCGCGAAGCGCCGCCCAGGCCGCTCGCCGAGTATCCACCGTAAAAGACCGGCGTCTCGAGCGATTCCCCAGGATGCAGCACATAGCCGAAGTCGAAGGGATTGAAGCCTCCTGTCACCCGCACCTCGTCCAATTGGTCCTGTTCGACGGTGATGCGCCAGGAACCGCTCCAGCCAAGCGCGCCGAACCAGACCTCGCCGTGATCTTCAGAGACCTGCTCGGGCCGTCCAGCGGCAATGGCGAACCAGGGATTGGCTTGATGGCCGGTTGAGCCGCGCCGGCTCTCAATCACGCGCTCTCCAGGTGCGAGCGCCTCCTGGGTCAAACTCCACTCGCCCGCCCAGCGTCCTGTCAGGTAATTCAGCGTGTAACGGCCCGGCGGCAGCGCCCAGGCCGCGGCTGCAGCTTGTTCAACAGTCGCCGGCTGCGTCTCGCGGTTTTCGAGGGTCGCCGAGCGCGCCAGGATTCCGCTCTCTGGATCGATCGCGTAGTGAAGCGTTACATAGATATCGCGCGAAATATCTTTCAGCACCACATCGAAGCCACTCGCCAAAGCCGTGTGGCTTTGGTAATGAAGCACCAGGTCGCGATTGCCGTCGGCAAACGACACTTTCAGCGCCGGCTCGACAAACAGCCCCGCGCCCCATCCGGCATACTCCTGCGGCGTGTTGCTGTAAGAGGAATCGAAAGAAGCCCAGTCTGGCAGCGGGGCGGCCTGCGCAAAGGCATCTGCCGGCGCCAGTCTCGCGCCCCAGTAAAGCTGCTGCAACTCACCGCGCGGATTTACGCCAAAGACATACGAAACGTCGCCGCCGTCAAGCCGAAACACTTTCGTTGCCCGATCGAAACTTGCGGCAGAAGTTTGCGATTGTGCCGCATGACTGACCGCAACAAACAGGATTGCCGCAGACAAGGCTTTTAACATTGGCTTCTTCATGGATACCTTCTTTACACGCCGCCATGATACCACCCGGCGCGAATAGTCGAACACACGCCCTCGCGCTGACCATTGATTGCAATTGTTCCGCAAGATTGCCGGGCTAACTTGTTGTCGTTATAATCGACTCCAACTATGATTCTCCCGCGACGGCGCTTCCTTGGATCATCCCTCTTCGTACTCGGCAGTTCGCTGACTGACGCCCTTGCAACTCCACTTTGGAAATGGAAGAGTCCGCTCGCAGTGGAAGCCTCGGCAGCGGATCCCGCATCGCCTCAGGTCCAGTTTGTGGATGTTGCCCAGCAGGCGGGGCTGACTATCCCCAACGTGTGGGGCGGCATCGATCGCAAGCGGGTCATCATTGAGACCAAGGGCAGCGGGCTGGCTTTTTTCGACTATGACAACGACGGTTGGCTGGACATCTACCTCTCGAACGGCAGCCGTCTCGATACCCATTGGCCCGCAGGAAAGGCGCCGACAACTCATCTTTACAAAAACAACCGCGACGGCACGTTTACCGATGTTACCGAGAAATCCGGCCTTGGGCGCAGCGGCTGGCAGACCGGCGTCTGCGTTGGCGATTATGACAACGATGGATGGGACGATCTATTTTGCTGCTTCTGGGGCCATAACATCCTCTTTCATAACAACGGCAATGGAACCTTTACCGATGTTACTCGCAAGGCAGGCCTTTATCGGGAGCAGGGCCGCTGGGGAACAGGCTCCACTTTTCTCGATTACGACCGCGACGGACACCTGGATCTTTTCGTATGCAATTACATCAAGCTGGATCCGGACAAGATTCCATCGGCAGACGACATGACATTTTGCCAGTGGAAAGGCGTACCCATTATGTGCGGCCCCCGCGGCCTTCCCGCCGACACGAATATTCTCTACCATAACAATGGGGATGGGACTTTCACAGACGTGTCGGAGAAGTCGGGCATACTGAAGCCGGGGCCGCGGTACTCGATTACCGGCGTCTCTTACGATTTCGATAACGACGGGTGGCCGGACATCTATGTCGCAGTGGATTCTCAACCTAGCATCATGTACCAGAACAACCATGACGGCACGTTTACCGATGTGGCAGTGATGGCCGGTTGCGCCTATAACGACGACGGCCACGAGCAGGCGGGAATGGGGCTCGCAGTGGCGGACTATGACTGCGACGGCTGGTTCGATATCTTCAAGACGAACTTCGTTGACGACACCGTCAACCTGTATCACAACAACGGCGATGGAACCTATAGCGACGTGTCATTTACGTCAGGCGTCGGGGTCAACAATCGTTATGTGGCTTGGGGCTGCGGCTTTATCGACTACGACAACGACGGCTGGCAAGACATCGTTCAAATCAATGGCCACGTTTACCCCGAGGTGGATAAGTATAACTTTGCCGAGACCTTCAAGAATCCGCGTCTAGTGTACAAGAATCTTGGAAATGGCCACTTCAAGGACGTTTCGGCGGAGATGGGACCCGGCATCAGTGAGCGCTTCTCCAGTCGTGGCGCCGCTTTCGGCGACTATAACAACAACGGCAATATGGATGTCCTGGTCTTGAATCTGAACGACCTGCCATCGCTTCTTCGCAACGACGGAGGCAACAAGCAGAACTGGATCAAGATCAAACTTATTGGAACCAAGTGCAATCGCACCGCCATTGGAGCGCGGGCGCGAGTAACTACAGGCAAACATACGCAGATGGATGAAGTCCACGGCGGGACAAGCGTGATGTCGCAATCCGATCTGCGCCTTCACTTTGGCCTTGGGAAGGCCGAGACCGTTGATTGTGTAGAAGTCAAGTGGCCGACAACGCAGAAGATCGAGCGATTCCTCGATGTCAAGGCGAATCGGATCCTCACCATTCGCGAAGGCGATGGGATCGTGGCAACGTTCATTCCGCAAGCGAAGTAAGTGGCTTCCGATAGGCCGGCTATCGATTGTCCTTGAAGTTATACGGATCGAAGCGCAGCGATCATTCGTCCGGTGGACGAGTCCGTTCATATTCTCAGTGGACCGGCGGATCGGCCGGCTGCCCGGGCAGAACGACCAGAAACTGCTTGACCTCGCGCCGCTGACGATCGATGGCCTCCGATTCAAGCCTCTTGAGTTCGTCATGCAGTTGGAATTCCTGCCTGGCCTTGTCATGCTCGCCGGTCCGGTCGTAGGCAACTCCAAGGCGGTAATGCGCCTCGCTCATCTGTGGATTGGCCTCGATTGCCTTCGCGTAAAAGCTGATTGCCTTTTGAAAATCTCGGCGGGAAGCGGAGAGAATGCCAAGCTGCAGATACGCTTCGCTGCATTTGCCGTCAATCTGCAAAGCTCTTGTCAGCAGAGTTTCTGCATGTTGCACTGCCTGAGCATCGGCCTTCTGCTCCTGACTCTTCAAGATGGCCATCGCGTATAAATAATTCGCTTGCGCCTTGCCGGGCTGCTGGTCGGCAAACCGCGCCAGCTTCGGCTCGATGCAGACTAGAGGGTCGGGCGCCGCAATCTCGATCTTGCCCATAAAGATATAGGGTTCAGTGCTTGCCGGATTCAGGTCGGAGGCAGCGCAAATCTGTTGCGCGGCTTCATCGTAGCGAGCGCCCGCAAACAATGCGGTACCCAGACCAGTGAGCATTCTGGCCGATTTCGGATAGGCCTCCGCACCTCTTTGGAAGACCTGCTGCGCCTGCCAAACCGCCCGGTGCAGCAACAGTTCAGAACCCCACTCGAAATAGTTCACTTCGCTGGGATCAAGGTGAACGGCCTGCTCGAATTCGCGGACGGCCGCCAAAGGATCGCCCTTCTTCTCGTCTAACTCGCCCGCGAGGAGATGTTCCTTCGCGGCCGCGCGCACGCTGGATTTCGATGCTTCCGCCGCGCCGCCGGCCTCGGTCCCGCTGTGTTCCGGTCTCTCCGGCTTGAGCGTGAGCGTTTCGCGCGTGAGAGCCTCGCTGGTTCGCAAAGTGGAATCCGACCCATGCCCGCCCACCGCCGTCCAATCGGTAACTCCTGCAACGGTAAAGTTAGGCCTGTCGGCGAATTCCATTGCTTGGGTGACAGGCGATGAAGCGGCGCTGGAATCGGGATGCGCGATTCCACTATCTTGCGGCATATCTTCAAGAACCAGATCGATCGACTTTTGCTCTCCGGCGAACGAAGCGGTCACTGAGGCAGTGCGGCTGCGCAGGCCTGTCTTCTCCGCGCTCAACCGATAGCTGCCGATTTGCAGAGCCGAGAAAGAGAAAGCGCAGGTGGCATTTGTCCTGGTTTCCACAGCGCCCGGAACACCCTCTTGGTCGAGTCGCACGACCGCCCCGTCCACACACTTATGGAACGCGTTGAAGACAGTGCCATGAATTCCAATTCCGTCTGAGTGTGCTTGAACCGGCTGCTGCCCAATCGCCGCGGCCAACGATACGGCCAACAGCACAACGATCCCCGCAATAGCGCGCTGAATACATCGGCCCTTCTTCATTGCCGGCAACAGCCGTGAAAGGCATAAGCCGTTCGCGATGAAATTCGACTGTTCAATGTTTGGACCGTAGCCAGGCTTCTTCTTCATGTTTTTTCCTGTAACTGCACCTTGCCCGACGATGCCGCCGGCACTCAGTGGAACAGTCTCATTGTACAGCCGCAACCAGCCGGATAAGACTGGGCTTTGGAACCACCATGAGTTATCCAATCCAGGCAAGCAGCGCGCGGCCCAGCCTATCGAGAGAGATGGGCTCTTTCTCTTGCCAGAGGTTGAACTCCGGCGGCGCAACCACATAGGCCTGCGACAGGCTTTCAGCCATGCAAATGCATACAGTAGAGTGACGATATTCCTCGAAGCGGCTGGCGGCCAGCCACACATAGAGCGCTAGCATTTGCGCGTCCACAGCACTCCCGGGCAGATCGTCGACAGCAGGCAACGGGTTCACCATGTCCGGGTTGTCGAAGACGGCCACACCTGTAAATGGCTTGGGCCTGCTGCGCACACCAAACTGCGCCGCCAGAAAGGAAGGCCGCGCACGGCGAAATGCTTCAGAAGCCGCCCACTCCACAAAGGAGTTACCAAAGATCACCGCGCCGTTTCCGGTGAGATAGAGCGACCGCACAAACTCGCGAATGGCCGGATCTTGCGCCACTTCCGCTGGGCACCATGGGTCCACTTCAACCTTGCGCAAGCGATCAAACACAGTGTCTGCATCGGCAAGGTCTTTTCGCATGGTATTCATTTCGCGCGAGAAGTTCTGGCGGTAGTTATCAAGCCTTCCATTGCTCAGCAGAACAGCACTTGTCACTGCCCCTGGAGCGGCATCCTGCGTCACGATGGCGTCAACCAGACTTCTTCCCGCGTCCACAACCCAAGTGTCCGCTGGCGGGGCCTCAGGGCGGCTCCGAGCAGCGTCCAGCAGGCCCCCGACGCGCTCTCCAGCACCGCTGGTCTTTCCGGCCAGAAGAATCTCAAAAGCGCCCGGTGAGTCCGGCGGCAAAGTCAGATCGAGTTTCAGCGGCCGGCCCATCCCCTGCCACTGGCGCCATACGCTTGCCGCGTCCACGGGAAGGCGCTTAGGAATGTCGATCATGACCAATTGGTTGCCTGACCTGCGTTGGGGACCGTTTGTCTTCAGCGCATGTTGATCAGCGGCATCGAATATCGCCTGCACCTCCCGCCGCCAATCCTGGAAATATGGCGAGCGCGCGAGTTGCGAGGAGTTCAGGATGGTCTGTTCGGCGGTCGAGAACTCCCAGTGGCTGACCCCCATCTTCCCTTCGATCTCGACCACATTCCGGAAGAGGCCATCGGACTGCTCAGAGCTCAAGCTTGCCACGTAAAGCAGGAGCCTCTCGACCGACTGCCGTTCGTTGGGGAAGAGGTAATCCCACTGGCTGAGCTGCTGATTGACGAAAGGAAGAAAGGTGAGCGGCAGGCGCTTGAGCAGTCCCTTCCTCAAAGCGTCCTGAATACCCTCCGGCAACTTGTCCGCGGCAGCCATAATTCCTTCCCGGCTAAAGCTCTCTTCCGGCCGGAACTCAGTCGGCCGGTGCAAGTTATATGCCAAGTTACCTGCCGCGCCATCAATAGCCGCGGCTGACCCGCAACCGGCTAACCGTGAAACTCCTTCAGTTGGGCGCCCTGAAAAGACACAGGCGGGCAACCGAGCAAATCCGCAAGAGTTGGGCAAAGATCGATGTGGCGAATGGGACGCTCGACGATCTGCGGCTTGTCGACGCCCACCCCCAAAGCCATCATCCATGTGTCCCGAGTTGAATCCGTGTTGGCGCGATGATTGAAGAACCCATTGGTCGATGAACCATCGGGATCACGCCCGAATTCAGGCAGAATCACCATCGTAGTCTTCCCCTTGTAGTCGGGGTTGGCTTCCACCTCCTGCCATAACTGATAGGCAAGACGATCCGCTGTCTTGATGCCCGACAGGTGAAGCGCATAAGAACCGAAATGCGCCGCCTCAACGTCGGAAAACACGACCACCAACACTTGCGGCGCAAACTTCCGCATGACTTCTCGACTCATGAAAAAGGTGAGCTCGTCGCCGGATGTGGGACCGCCTCCCCGCACAAAACTGGCGATGGCGCCCTGGATGCTGCTTCGCACCCTGGGATCAAGCTGGTCGGAGGCATCAAAAACATTCCATCCCAGCCCTTCGTAGTTGCTCCCTTCCATCGCGCTCTCCAGTTCGGCTTCCACCTTGCTCCGATCGGCCATGTTGGCGGTTCGCCCCTCGCGCAGAGCGTCTACGACAGCCTGAAGCATCAGTTGCTTGGGAAACACAACGTTGGCGCCATAGGCTGGACCATAGTTTGAATCCGAGCTTGCGCCGATGAGGCTCGTAAGCGCCTTATTGCTGGCGACGACCCATGCATCGCTGCGGTCGGCGCGCAGGCCCTTGCGCAACTGCTCAAACAAGGTGGGCGTGGTCGGGGCAAGCTTGCCCCAATCGTCCACACGCTGCCAGTTGCCGGTAAGAATGCTAGCAATCGCGTTGAAGTGCGCAGTCACGCCTTCGTTGCGCACGTGAGGGTAGAAGAGCGATTTTGGAAGCAGGTCGCCGGAGAGGTGCGGTATATTCGCCAGCCCATCGGGCGAAAAAGTCTCATCGCGGCGTATGCCGCCGGGAACAACCAATACCAGTTTGTGGCCGGAACCCGCGGAAGCCAGCCGACCCTGGTCCGCTCGCGCCTTGGGAAGCATAAGACCGGCCATCAGCATTCCCGCTGCGCGCAGAAACATCCGCTTGGAGCCGTCTATGATGCATCCAGGATCGACAACGAATTCGGAGCCGATTTCAGCGCCTGGGCAAAGTCCGTTCTCCATCTGCAAACCTCATGAGGAAGGCTTCCCTGGCAGGCCAGCCCCGGTCGAGATGTCGGATCGGGGCTGCATGGATTATATTCGCAAGACTGGCCTTTATCAATTTTCAACGTCAAGAGGATCAGGTTGACAAACTCGACATTCCACGACCGGGAAAGTCTGCCCAGGCGCCGCTGGCGGATCGCATGGCTGCTCGGTCTCGGGGTTCTGATCAATTACTTCGATCGAGTCAACCTGTCTGTTTCGCACGCTTCTCTCTATGCGGCATTCGGCGTTTCTAACATTGCCTTTGGCTATCTCTCGGGAGCCTACAACTGGACATACGCTCTGTGCCAGTTGCCGATCGGTGTGGTACTCGACAAACTCGGCGTCCGTCGCATTGGACGAATCAGTGCATTCTTATGGAGCATCGCCTCTTTTGGCGCGGCAATTACGCCCAATCTGGGCGGGCTGTTTGCAGCAAGATTGGCTCTTGGAGTTGGTGAAGCGCCGACATTTCCCGCCAACGCAAAGGCCATCGGCTACTGGTTCCCCCAAAAGGAGCGGAGCTTCGCAACGTCTATCTTCGACGCGGCGGCGAAATTCGCCTCAGCCATCGGTGTGCCGATTATCGGGATCGTCTTGATCAAGGTCGGCTGGCGTTGGAGCTTCGCTCTCACCGGCATGATCAGCTTCGCCTACTTTCTGCTTTTCTGGCGAATGTACCGGGATCCGGATGAGGATCCAGCGCTGACCCGTTTGGAGCGCTGCTACATTGAAGAGGAAGTCGAGGGTTCCGGCGAACTTGAGAACAGTGCCGCTGCAGCGTCCTCGCTCGGCTCTCTCTTGAAGCAGCGCAAGGTGATTGGCCTGGCAATAGGCTTCGGCTCGTATAACTACGTCTTTTACTTGTTACTGACATGGCTGCCGAGTTATCTGGCCATTGCGCTGCACATCGATCTGCTGCACTCGTTTCTTTACACAAGCGTCCCGTGGCTTGTTGCAACAGCGACGGACATTCTGGTGGGCGGGTGGCTGGTGGATTTCTTGATTCAGCGCGGATGCGACGCAAGCCGGGTACGCAAGACCGTTCTGGTTACAGGCACGGTTTGCGGCCTGGGCATTTTCGGCGCTGCCAATCCCCAGAGCGCTCAGCAGGCTCTGATCTGGATCAGCATCTCTATAGGCGGTCTTGCGGCGGCTGCGCCGGTAGGCTGGTCGATTCCGTCGCTGATTGCAAGCAGGAACGACGTCGGAAAGGTGGGCGGCATTATGAATTTTTCAAACCAGCTATCGGGAATCGCGGCGCCCATCGTCACCGGATATCTGATGACTGCGCATCAATCGCTGGCCTTTGGCGTACCGGCAATCTATCTTGGGATTGGAGTCTCAGCATACATTTTTCTGCTCGGCAAGATCGAGCCGTTCCCCTCCGCGCATTCCATTCCTCTATCGTCCAGACAGGCATAGAATGAGATTGAGTTTTGCGACCTTGGCGTACTCGGCGAAACCTGTTCTGTCCCCCACCTTGGAGGTCAAATGAAGGTGCTCCTGCTTTCAGCGTATAAGCAACTCGACATCGTTGATATGCCTGCGCCGAAACCCGCCCCGGACGAGTTGCTGATACGCATCCGGGCCTGCGGGATTTGCGGAAGCGACGTGCATGGATACGATGGCAGCACGGGCCGGCGTCTTCCTCCTGTTGTGATGGGCCATGAAGCCGCCGGAAATGTTGAGGCCGTTGGCAGCGCAGTGGAGAACTTTCGCGCGGGCGACCGCGTGACGTTCGACTCAACCGTTTCCTGCGGCAAGTGCTTCTTTTGCCTGCGCGGCCAAATCAACCTCTGCGACAACCGCGAGGTGATTGGCGTTTCAACACCTGCCTTTCGTCGCATGGGAGCGTTTGCGGAGTTTGTTACTGTACCTGCGCGAATCGCCTATCCTTTGCCGGACAACTTGTCTTATGCACACGCTGCGCTGATCGAAGCGGTGTCGGTCGCGGTTCATGCAGTGTCGCTCACACCCATCGCGCTGGAGGACACAGTGGTTGTAGTGGGCGCGGGCATGATTGGCCTGCTTACCCTACAGGCGGTGCGTCAGGCGGGTGCGGGCAGAGTCTTTGTCGTGGATGTGGATGACTCGCGCTTGGAACTTGCGCGCAGCCTGGGCGCCACCGAGACATTCAACTCCCGCAATGCCGACATCATTCCTCAGATTCTCTCGCATACCATGGGACGCGGAGCGGACGTTGCCTTGGAGTGCGCCGGCGCCACGGCCCCGGTGAAGTTGGCGCTTGACAGCGTGAGGAAGGGCGGGACTGTGACCCTAATCGGCAATGTCGCGCCTACCATCGAGCTCGGCCTGCAATCGACAGTGACACGCCAGATTCGCCTGCAAGGTTCCTGTGCGTCGTCGGGAGAGTATCCCGCTTGTATCTCGCTGATCTCGCGCGGCGCCATTCAGGTAGCGCCGTTGATTTCCGCCGTTGCTCCGATCGAGGACGGAGCTTCATGGTTTCATCGTCTCTACGAGCGCGAACCCGGGCTTCTCAAGGTTGTTCTTGAACCATGATGCTAGGGCCCCGAGGACAGAATTGATGGCAGACTTGTTGTTCGATCTATCCGGCATGGTCGCGCTTGTCACCGGCACAAGCCGTGGACTGGGACAGCATTTTGCCCGCGCGCTGGCCAGGGCTGGGGCCGACATTGCAATCACCAGCCGGGACAAGAACGTGCTCTCCGCGTTTTCGGGCGAGATTCAGGCTCTGGGGCGCGAAGCATTCTGCGCGGAACTCGATGTGCGCGATCACTCGAGCATTCAGCAAGCTGTCGCGGAGATAGAAGAGCATTTCGGCAAGATCGATATTCTGGTCAACAATGCCGGCTGCAATATCCGCAAGCCCGCGCTCGACGTCAGTTGGGACGACTGGAACACCATTTTGGATACAAACCTGCGCGGTTCGTTCTTTGTTGCCCAGGCGGTTGCGCGCGGCATGATCCAACGCGGCTACGGGCGCATTGTCAACATTGGGTCAGTCACGAGTGTCGCCGGTTACGCAGGGCTTGGGCCATACGGCGCCAGCCGCGGCGGCATACGTCAACTCACCATGAGCCTGGCCGACGATTGGGGCCGGCATGGAATCACTGTGAATTGCCTTGCGCCGGGCTGGTTCAAGACTCAGCAGAATCGGGCATTGTATGAAAATGCCGCGTGGGTGGAGTATATTACCGATCGCATCCCAATCAAGCGGCCCGGTCAGCCCAGCGATCTCGATGGGGCTATTGTCTTTCTCGCCTCGGAGTCAAGCCGCTACATCACCGGCCAGACACTTCTGGTTGACGGAGGCATCTCGACCGGAGCGACAAAGGCAACTGTCTAGATTGTCTTTGGAAATACCGAAGGTCGAAAGCGTCCTACAAAGATTTCCGTTCCGCTAGCGCACAGTCCACAGCGTCTCGACGCCGGAGTCAAGGCTTGGTGGAGGATGGAGTCTTCGATGAGTATACAAACTGCTTGACCTCAGCTCTCTCCTTGTCCACCTCTGCCATGTGGTGGGCCCGGAGCTGCTGATAGATCGCAAACTCCTTCTGCGCCAGGTCCTTTTGTCCCGCATGCACGTAGTCCTGCCCTAGGCGGTAATGGGCATCTGGGAGATTCGGGTCCAACTCAAGGGCGCGCGCATATTCTGGAATCGACTTTTCGTATTCATGCTGGTCGGCATAGATGCTGCCCAACAGCACGTGGGCTTGGGGAAGCGCTCCATCCAGTGCTATCGACTTTTGCAGCAAGGACTCCACTGCCGGAAGGTCCAGGCTCGAGTCTTCGGCCCGCTTTCCCTTCCACAAACTTGCCGCGTAATAGTACTGGGCCAGCGCATTGCCCGGCTGAAGCTCAGCATAGCGCCGGAATCTCTGGATCACCTCCTCTGCCTGAGTTGGGGAACTGTCATAAGCCTTGGAGAGATAGAGGTAAGAACGGGGGTCGGAAGAGTCAAGATCGACAGCAGCGAGGAGCGTTTTGACGGCATCGTCATACTTGCCCCGCGAATACAGTGCCATCCCCAGCCCGATCATGATCCGGGGCGAATTCGGGTAACGCTGGGCAGCCTGCCCAAAGACATCGATCGCCGGTTCATAGGTTCTATGAAGAAGAAGCTCGGTTCCCCAATCGAATAAGTTATCTTCACTCGGATCCATATGAGCAGCAGTCTGGAACTCCTTGACAGCCGCGATGTAGCTTCCGGCTTTCTCTTCGACCTGGCCGAGGAGATCGTGAAGTTCTCCGGTGTTTTTCGTTCGCACCAGGCTTTGGGCCACTTGCCTTGCCTCCGATAGCCGGCCAATTAGGAAATCGGCCATCGCCAGATCGTAGCCGTTGTCATAAGAGGGCTTGATGCGCTGCGCCTGTTCAAGAAAGGGGCGGGCATCGGCTATCTTTCCCGACTGAATGTAGAACTCACCCAGGTTGTGGTTGGCATCGTAATTTCGAGGTTCGAGTTCGAGCGCCTTGCGGAACTGTTCGCCGGCCAAGTCGGCATTCCCCGCATGGCTGAAGCTCGCCGCCAGGTTTTCTCGCGCAGCAGCGGATTTCGGCTTCAGGCGAACCGCCGCTTCCAAGTGCTCAATGGCCTTGTCATCTTGCGACAACGAAGCGTAAACCAGTCCCAAAAGCTCGTGGACTTCAAAACTATCCGGTGCGTGGGGCAAAAGATCCTCAAGCTGAGCAGCTGCCTCGGCGTATTTTCCGCCATTGTATTGCGCCACCGCGGATTGAAACTGGCGGTCCAGCTTCTGCGCCGGGTTGTCTTGGGCTACGGCAAACACCCCGCAGGTTGAATAAGCAAAGAAGGCACAAACGATCACCCATGGAATCCAACGCCTTTTGCCCACAATCAACCTCCCCGATCGCCGCGTGAGCAAAGCGCTACGCAGAAAAGAAAAGCCCCGGAAAGGCACCCAGTTGGAGTGCCTTTCCGGGGCGTTTTCATTGTAACTCAGTAGTACAGCTTCAGAGCAAACTGGATCTGCCGCGGATCGTTCGGATTGTCGCGGGTGGCGCCAATTTCGCCGAAGTTGCCACTGGTGTAGTTAGTCGAGCCGCCAATCGACACGACGCCGTTGCCGCCGAACCCAGGAGCATTGAAGTTCGGATGGTTGAGGACGTTGAAGAACTCCGCCCTGAACTGCATCGAGATGCGTTCGTTCAGTTGGAGGGCCTTGAACAACGAGAAATCCAAACGATGGAATCCAGGCGTTACGGTCTGCCCAGGCTCGTCGCCCAAAACGCCGGAACCGGTCGCAGTTACGCATCCGGCCGGCTGCCCTGGATTGCCCACTTGGCAGGGTTGCGAGAAGGCCGCGGGGTTGCCAAACCAACTCAGAGCGCCGTTTGCGTCCTTGTGCAGTCCAAGCTTCTGGCTCTGCCCAGCAACCTTTACAGCATTGCAGCCCAATCCAGCGGCTGTTCCCGATTGGCAACCGATATTGGCAGGCTGGCCGCCCTGGAGCGTAGTGATCCAGTTTGTGCTCCAACCGCCAAACACCGCATCGACAACCTTCCCCTGGTTCAGGAACTTCTTGTCCTTGCCCATGGGAAGCTGATAGCCGCCGCTGAAGTGAAGCACCTGGCGCAGATCGAAATCGGCCAGACCGCGATCGAAGCTGGGTCCAAGACCCGGAACGGAAGGCGCGCGGTAGCCGCCCGTGTTGCCACCATTCAGCAAGTCGCCGGCATCCGACATCGTCTTCGACCATGTGTAGGCGAGCAGGTAAGACAAGCCGCTTGAGAACTGCTGTTCAAGTTTGGCTTGCAAGGCGTTGTAATCGCTAGCTCCGACTGTCGTCTGGTAACTCATGCCATGCGAGAAATCGGGGAACGGGACAGCATTCGTGGTGCTGGCGTTGTAAGCCAGAATCTGGCTCACATTGTTGGTGCCAAGCCCCACCTGCAGATCCTCGCCGTGGGTCCACACGTATGCGGCTGTCGCAGACAATGTGCGGGTAACCGAGTACTGGGCAGTGAGGTTCGCGCTCAACGTGCGGGGGGTTTGCCAATTGAACTGGGCTCCCTCAAGCCCCAGCCCCTGGGCGTTCACAATAGCCGGCGTCAATGCAACGCAAGAGAGACCGGCGTTCATGGTTGCGGTTCCACCTGGACCTGCGGTCGCACATCCGGCCCATGGTGTCTGGTAACTGATAGGCGCAACGCCCTGCAACCCGTTGGGGCTGCCGGCCGGCACCTGAGGACTGTAGGAGAGGTTGTAAACAAAAGGATAATTCTCGCCGATGTTCGGTGAGTATCCCTGATTCTCAAACGAGTTGAAGAAGAGACCAAACCCGCCGCGCGTCACGAGCTTGGGGTTGATTTGATAAGCAAAGCCAACGCGGGGCGCGAAATTGTTCGTCTGGTTTTGCACCAGTCCCCGCCCGTATTTGTTGGTCATTTCAAGCGTGATTCCGTCCTTGGCCAGCAAATCGGTAAAGCCGTTGCCGGCAAGGCTCGGCGTGTTAGCCGTGGACGACAATACCCTGACGTCTTTCCCTGTGGCCGGGATCAGGTAAGTCGGGGTGCCGAGGGCGCTCGGGACAAAGTTCGCCTGGCCGCCATTGGTCTCCTGAATCGGTCCAAAGTAGTCCCAACGCAGGCCGAGATTGACGGTCAGTTTTGAACTTACCTTCCAGTCGTCCTGGAAATACAAGGCCGAATAAACCTTGTAGTCGTAGGTCTCGCTGATGTTCGACGCGTTGATCGAGTCGGAGCCGCCGGAGTAATTCACTCCACCCGCAACGCTCGAAGTTGTCGGAGTCAGAAGGAACTGCGCGCGGCCCAGGTTGCCGCTGGTCTGAGTCGGAACATCCACAAAGGTGCCGTTGTAGTCGAAGTTGCCCCTCGAATACGCAGGCTGCAGGGTATCGAACTTGATGTGCTGGTTTTCGATACCCATCTTGAAGCTGTGCTTGCCCCAAATCTTCGTGAAGTCGTCGGTGAGCTGGAGCGTCTGGCTGATTTCGTCCGAAGGAAG
>Ga0302319_10005941_pt1 | contig 24325 bp, 22 predicted proteins | sample Bog_T0_2_FD_203319 | JGI IMG/M metagenome (GOLD analysis project Ga0302319, IMG submission 203319) | Peat permafrost microbial communities from Stordalen Mire near Abisko, Sweden - Bog_T0_2 | ecosystem: Environmental > Terrestrial > Soil > Wetlands > Peat | place: Sweden: Abisko, Stordalen Mire...
CGACGCCCATGCCAAGATCTGCAACCCAAAGGCTGGGCCGACCGGCCCAAAGGGTGGCGATCCAATCGGGCCATTGAAACGGCGTTGCCCTTGTATTACCGACGAGCGCTTTGCGCCAGATCGCCAAGTTGGCAAAAGGGTCTTCGGCGGCAGCCAAGGAACGATCCTCCGGAACGGCAACCCCCACTAGGTTTGGCCAATCCAATCCGGCTTGGCAACTTCGAGCCATCGCTTCCGAATTGCGGCTTCCTCCTTGGCAGGTAGAGGACCGGCATCGAGGAGCCTGGCATTCGCAGCCCATCGGTCAGGATTTGCCGTACCAACAATGGCGGTATGCACATACTGGGCAAGCGTGAACCGAAGGGCAACCGAGACAGCGTTACCCTCTTTAAGGAAGGGGTACTGAAGCTCCTTAAGACGCTCCCAGTAGGCGATGTGATAGGGGTCGCCCGGATACTCGGTGCCCCAACGCCAGGCAACATTGGCGACAGGCCGCTTGGCGATCACTCCCATGTTGGCCGCCTTGGCCCCCGGCAAGCTGATACTGATGCACTGCTGATCGGCGATATTTACGGAGGTCTGCAGAGTGTCGAAGACTCCCATTCCAACGGCATAGGCGGCATCGTTGCGGTCGCCGCTGTAGCCGATGAATCGCGCTTTGCCGGCATCGCGGGCTTTCACGAGTTCGGCGACAACGTCACCCTGCCTGAGGAGTTCCTCGTCGCACGAATGAAGTTGGATCAGATCGACGTGGTCGGTTTGGAGCCGTTGCAGACTGCGGTCAATACTGACCCCAATCAACTCCTTCGCCCAGTCTTCGTAGGGCAGCCCACTGGCGTGTCCCACTTTGGTAAACAGGAGCAGGTTGTTTCGGCGCGTCTTGATCGCCTTGCCAATCTTCTCCTCGGAGTCCCGGTAGCACTCTCCGGTATCGATCACATTCAACCCGGCGTCGAGACCGGCGAACAGCAGACGCTCCACGTCCTCCTGGGTGGTCTCTTGAAATCCAATCTCTGAGCCTCCAAATCCCAGAGGCGACACAGCCAAACCCGTCTTCCCAAGCACACGAAGATCCATTGCCGGATTCTACTCCGGCGAAGTCCGGGTGATTCCTTGAACTGCGGTTTCGGTGAACGGGCGGTCACCGCGGACACCGAGGGTGTGGTTCTCGGCTAGATGAAGAAGGTTGACCACGGAATGCCGAATGGGTCGCCCGTTATACTTGGCCATGGCGCGCCTTCACGACACCATCGTCGCTCCGATCACCGGAGACGGTCCTTCGGCCGTGGCGGTGGTGCGTTTATCAGGGCCTGAGGCGTGGGAGATTGCCGGCCGGATATTCCACCCATGGCATCCGCGCCACTGCCGGGCCGTTTATGGATCGTTTCCCGAAGGCGAGGATGGGTACGCGCTTCCCTTCTCAGAGGACCGCAGTTACACCGGGGATTCGACGGTTGAGTTTTCCATTCATGGGTCACCAGCGTCGGTGAGGGCGCTCATCGAGTGTTGCGTCCGTCTAGGGGCGCGGATGGCAGAACCTGGGGAATTCACTCTCCGTGCCTTCCTGAGCGGGAGAATCGACCTGAGCCAAGCAGAGGCGGTGCGTGACACCGTCGAAGCAGAGACCGAGCTCCAATTGAAAGCGGCCCACTCCCAACGCGGGGGCGCCCTTCGGCGAAGGGTGGAGGAGCTGCGTGAACGGGTGATCGGGTTGCTTGCGAGAGTCGATGCGTCGGTCGATTTTTCGGAAGAGATCGGTCCTCTGGACGAAGTCGCCTTAGCTGCCGACATCGCGGCCTGCATGGATGAGGCAGCGCGCCTCTTGGACACTGCAGAGGTGGGGCGAGTGGTTCGGCACGGTTTTCGGATTGCAATGGTTGGCCTGCCCAATGCCGGCAAGTCTTCCCTCCTCAATGCTTTGCTCGGCTTCCAGCGGGCAATCGTGACTCCGATACCGGGCACAACACGCGATACCCTGGAAGAGGTAGCCGACTTTCGGGGGTTGAAGGTAGTGCTTACGGACACTGCGGGCCTAAGATGCACCGACGATGAAATCGAGGCCATGGGCGTTGCCCGCGCTCAAGGGGCCGCCAAATCGGCCGATCACGTTTGGTACGTCTACGACGCGGCCCGAGGGTGGACGGCAGAAGACGATTCCCTGCTTGGCGGCATGCCAGGGGCTACGGTGATTGCCGCCAAGGCAGATCTCTGTGACGCGCCTGAACGGGGACTATCGCTTTCGTCCCAAACCGGCCAGGGTCTGGATGAGTTGGTTCGCCTGACGGTGGATCAGATTCTCGCTGGCCACACGCCGGACGGCGGGTTCATCGCGCCGCGCCATGCCCCGCCGCTCGAGGGGGCCCTGGAAGCCCTTCGCGAGGCGGAGGCGACGGTAGAAGCGGGCCGACCTCCCGACCTGGTCGCGGTGCTCTTTCAGAGTGCCATCCGTGAACTTGGCATCATCACCGGCGAGACCGCCGATCCCGACGTCATCGAACGCATCTTTCATGATTTCTGCGTTGGAAAATAGATCAAACGCCCGTTTAGGGCTCAGTGAGCGGCAAGACCCTAGCCGGCCAGGGCTCTCCGATTCTGGCCTTCCAGACCTAATGGCGAGCGTGGTAGGATTGCTCGGTGCTTGCAACGCTGCTTGCCCTGGTCATGCATCAAACCTCGACATCCTCGGTAGGGGCGCTGATTCCGGCGACCGATCCACGTCTTCAATACAGCGGCAGGATCGACTTCGATGAGCCGACCGCGCCGGTCTTTTGTTTCGGCGGCTGCGGTTTTCGGACGCGGTTTGAAGGGAGTTCTTTGGCCTTAAAATGGAGCCAGGACCCTGGCTGGGCGAACTCTATTGGCGTGCGTATCGACGGCGGGACCGAGATAAGAATCGCCCTTGATGCAAAGGGGCCCGCCTTGTATCAGGTTGCCGTTGGCCTGGCCAGCAAAACCCACGATTTGTACGTCTACCGCCGATCCGATCCGTGGGGCCATCTTTGCACCTTTCAAGGACTCGTGTTGGACAAGGGATGCGGCCTTCTTCCCCCGCCACCCCGCCCCAAGCGGCAGATCGAGTTTTACGGAGACTCGGTAACGGCAGGAACCTTGGTCGAGGCAGTTGGCTACGAAGGCCTGCCCGATACCGACATCAAAACGTTCAACGAGGGGGAGCAACTGACCAACGCCTACTGGTCATATGCCTTCATCGCTGCCAGGAGCCTAAGGGCCGAGGCCCAGATTGTAGCGGTTGGCGGCCTCGCGCTTCACGACGCCAATGGCTGGTATCCGCTTGGCCTGGCGACAATCTTCGATAAGGCCGAAGCGTTGCCGGACCATATGAAGCCATGGGACTTCAAGCGGTTCAATCCCCAGGTTGTGGTTGTCGCCATCGGCCAAAACGACGCCCGATTTGAGAATATTCACGATCCAGTCGTTCGAACGAAGTGGATAGCAGACTACCAAGCGCTCCTTGATCACCTCCGCACTCATTACCCCGATGCCTGGTTTGTCCTTACCACCACTGTGCTGGGCCACGATCTTGCCTGGGACGACGCCCTCAAGGAGATCGCCGCCTCGCGTCACGACAGGGTGAGATACTACGGGTATCGTCGCGCGGGCAGGGCCACTCCCGGCCACCCGCGCCTAGCCGAACACCAGGAGATGGCCGCCGAGCTTGCTGGCTTCATTCAAGGCTTGCCCAGTGTCTGGCAGCATTAGCCCAAGGGCAAAGGGGTACGCTTCGGCAATGGGGGTGCGGTCCAACCGATTCAAAGAGGCCTATCCGGCTGTCTGGCTAAGGCTACTGACACCACCGCGTCCCGACCTTGCGGAGGGCTTGGCAAGGGCTGCCCGCGACACCCACACCGTGCTGGATATTTCCACCCAGCCCGCGCTGTGGGGCGGAAACCTCTGGGCGAGCGATGCCGCGTTCATGGCTATCGGCAACGGTCAGGCGGGGCGAGCGACCGATGAAAACCACGCCTTTGATCTCACGCAGGCCCATATTCTTCAGACATTGAGCTCCATCGGTCGGGAGACCATTGAATTCTATTTCCTGCCCATCGCAGCCAGCTGGTCCGACTTTCAGGTGATTGGCGCCCTACAAGCGGTGGAGTTCGCCCGCCAGGAAGGTCATATCAAGTACGCGGGACTGGCGCCGGGACCCGATGGTCGACTTGCAATGGGCCTGTGGGAAACTCGGGACACGTTTGATGTGGTCTTTGCTCCCACCGAGGAGGCGGCTGACGCCATACGGCTGCTGGCGGGAGACCGGGGGGTCACCATCCTGCACTCTGGTCGAAAACCATGGGCGCAGCCGGACGACGTCACCCTTCTGGGAATCAAGTCGCTTCACGAAATCCCGTTTGAGTTGGGGCGGTCAGCGTGACGAGCGCTGATTTTGATCACTTTCTGAGCTATGGGGCATGGGTCTGCCTCGCGATGGCGGGCCTCAATACGATTCTCGTGTTTCGAAGAGGACGCACTTGGGCAATGCCGATCGCCTGCGTGTTCATGGCCCTGGCACTCTATCTCTATGAATCCAGGGTGTCGCCCTTGCTTTGGGGCTTCGCCGGTTTTGGAGTCGTGGTCGCCCTCTGCGCAGACATGATGTCCCGAATGGGACGTCCCAAGGGGGACGCAAAGCGATGAAGGTCGCGATCATCGGGCTGGGAATCTCCGGCATCCGAGCGGCCCTTCTCTTGGAGCGGGCAGGCGCCGACGTCTCTCTGTACGAGGCAAAACCCCGGCCCGGAGGGCGGCTCTATACCGTTGACGAGGGCGACGGCGTTCTCTATGAAGCAGGCGGCGAGTGGATCGATTCCGACCATCAGCGGTGCGTAAACCTTCTCAACGAGCTGCAAATCGAGCCACTGCGCCGGGCGCAATGGCCGAATCGCCTCGTCTACAAAGGGCGAACGGCCGACGAGGCCAACCTTTGGAACGATGCGATGGAGGACGACCTGCGGGTCGAGGCGGCGGCGCGCGAGCTTTGCCGCAACCTGTACGAACCGCCTTGGCGCAATGAGGAATCCAAGGACCTGGATGAGCGCACCCTGGATCAGTTCTTCCGCGAACAGACCCAGAGTGAGCGAGGCCTGTGGTACGTGGGCGCCAAGTTCCGTTCGGACGAGGGCGACGATCCTGAGCGGATCGGGCTGCTGGGCTGGCTGAGCGGCTACCTGCACTACCTAGAGCGGGACGGCGACGAGACAAGCGCGCTGCGAGTACCCGGAGGGTTTAGCTCAATCTGCGATCTCATGCTCGCCAAACTGCGAGCAACTCCCCACTATAGTAAGGTGCTCAGCCGTGTGCGGCAGGATGGCACCGGTGTGACGCTCATCTTTGAAGACGACGGGCAGGCACGCTGTGACCATGTGGTCCTCACCCTTCCGCCCCCTGCTCTGGAAAGGGTCGTATTTGAGCCTGCACTAAGCGTGGCCAAACGATGCGCCATTGAGGCCTGCGAAATGAGCCGGGCCATCAAGATCGTCTGGCAGTTCGATCGCCCTTGGTGGCATGACCATGGCTGGGGCGGCGGCATGTTTTGCGATGCTTCCTTGCAACAGACCTGGGATGGCTCCCTTGGCGAAGCAGCAGTGCTCACTGCCTTTATTTGCGGGCGAAACGCGGTCGAGTGGGTCAAGCTGGGCGATCCGGTAAGGGCCGGGCTTTACGAACTCGCAAAGCTCTACCCCGAGGCGTCGGGCTCATTTGTTCGTGGCTGGGTTCACGACTGGCTTGGCGACCCATTTGCGCAGGGCGCGTACTCTCACTTGGCCCCAGGCTTTGTGTTAGGCCATATGAAACACGTGGCCACCCCTGAGGCACGCGTCCACTTTGGGGGCGAGCACACTGGGTTGTTTCAAGGCTTCATTGAGGGCGCCTTGGAAAGCGCCGAACGGATCGCGGCCGAACTCGCCGCCATTTGATCAAAGGTCGATGGGTTCGAGGCCGGGATACAACTCAGCGGCTTCCGCGAGGCTTCCATAGGGGATGCAATCGGATGCCTCTCCATACCGAGCCCAAAGTTTATGGACTTCAGGATCGGTGTGAGCTTGTTTGATTGCCTCTTCGGATACCCACTCGAAGACCTCGATGATGGTTCCATCCGCGGCTCGCATCGCGAGGGCAGGTCGGTCGGTGGCGAGGCCCCGGCCTCGTAAAATCGGCACATGCTCTCGGACGACGGCAAGGAGCGTGTCCTCGAAGCCGGGCTTAGGGCGAAAAGCGGTGATGACCATGACGCCGCGGTGGCTGGGGGAATCGGACATTCGCGAATGCTACCTCAGGCTGGCTTAGCCTCTCAATTCCAACGAGTCGCAGGCCAGCGACCCCGGAGGCTCCCAGAGGGGAATGCATCCGTTGGGAGGGTAAGGCTTCCGTGTCAAGTCGATGGGCCGCAGCGTTTGCCCACCAGGAGTTGAGCCCTGCGGCGTAGCCCCATGGAAGGCATCGGCACCAAGCCTCGCCCAAGTAGACTCACGACCATGCCGCCCGAACGAATCACCATCTTCCACCGCTTCCGGTCGGGGTTTACAGGGGAAGTTTGCTCCATGCGAGTTGTGGATGGACGCGTGGCTGCGTATGGGCGCGACGTTGACGCGGCCGGGGCACAGATAGTGAGCATGGATGGGCGGTGGCTCATGCCTGCTTTCACTGAAGCCCACTGCCATATCCTTCCCGCCGGACTGGACCTTGCAAAACTGAACCTGACTTCCTACGCCAGTCAAGAGGAGGCCCTCGATGCGATTCGAGAACGGCACGCCGCTCTGGAGGGAGGACGATGGCTCATGGCCATTCACTACGACAACCGGCGCTTTCCTGAAGACTTGCACCTGACCCGACAGCAACTCGACGCGATCTCGTCGGTCCGCCCGATCCTACTCACCCACTCAAGCCTGCATTCCGGCGTGGCCAATAGTCCAGCCCTCATGGAGGCGAGCGTGACCGAGAATGAGAGCGACGGACCGAGCGCCGTTTACGGGCGCAACGCCAACGGCAAATTGGACGGCTTGCTGATTGAAGACGCCTACCTTCGCGTCTTTCGCGCCGCCCCTCACCCGAACGTGCAGGAAATGGCAACCGCGATCCTGGCCGCCGGGAAGATCATGGCTACGCGAGGCATTCTCTGCGCAGCCGACCTCATGACCGGCTATTACGACTTACTTGAGGAGATCGCTGCCTATCGTCTTGCCGCTGAAATGGGAAACCCGGTGCCCGTGCGGCTTTACGCTCAATGGGGTTCGCTTTTCGGACCCAGGCGAGTGAACGCCTCCGCGCTCAAGGATGCCGTGGACGGCCTCGAGGCGGTCGGCGGCAGATTAGCGGGCGCAAAGATATTTGCCGACGGAGCAATCGCCTCGAACACCGCCGCCATCTATGGAACTTACGCTCAAGGACGCGAGGTTGGACGGAGCCTCTCGCGACATTCCCGTAGCGCCCAGGACTTCGCCCCGGCTGGCGTGGAGGTTTCGGGCCAACTCATTTACTCTCCGGAGCGACTCACTATGATGGTGCGCACAGCGCACGAAGCCGGCATGCAAGTCTCCGTCCATTCAATCGGCGACTTCTGCACCGATCTGGTGATGGACGCATTTGAGGCATTGGACAATCCCAACCCCCACCGCATTGAACACGCCATGCTCCTGAGCGACGCTCAGATCGAGCGAATGGCGCGCCTCGGCTGCTTCTGCAGCATGCAGCCAGAGTTTCTCGCTCGTGCCCCCTCGCCATATGTGGCTCAGCTGGGCCTCGAGCGAGCGGCCTCCCTTATTCGCCTGCGCTCCGCTGCCGACGCGGGGATCAAACTGAGTTTAAGTTCGGATTGGCCGGTCACCACCGGCGAGCCCCTTGCCGGCGTCCGGGCGGCCGCCCAACGGCCAGCGGAGTTCGATCCCGCCGAGAACCTGACCCCGGCCGAGGCGCTGAAAATGTATTCGTTGGGTGGCGCCGAGACCCTCCGCGAGACCGATGGGGGGAGCCTGAGCCACGGCCAGCGGGCAGACTTCATCGTCTTCGCCCATGATCCCCGAGAGCTGGTGCATCCTATTTCTCAAGTTTGGCGGGCTGGCAGCCGCCTGGCAGAGGCTGCTACGGCGTGACTGGGCCGGGCCACTTCCTAACCAAGCACTCCGGCTTCCTTTAGGCTCACACAGTGAGTCGCGCCAATAATCACATGGTCGAGCAGGGCAATATCCAGCAGCTTGGCGATCTCATTCAGGCGACGTGTGATTTCGACGTCTTCAGGACTCGGCGTCGGATCGCCGCTCGGGTGGTTGTGGGCGACGATGATCGAGCTCGCCGCCTCACGGATCGCCTCGCGGAACACTTCGCGAGGGCCGACGAGGCTCATAGACAGGGTACCGATGTGGACCGCGTGGCTCTTGATCACCCGGTTCTTGGCATCAAGCAGGATGAGCCAGAAGTATTCTTTCTTCTCGCGCCGCAGGTGCTCCAGATGTTGATATACCCCTTGGGGATCGGGAATCGGCATGGAGGGTTCGCCTTTTTGGGCGGTCCCAATGCGCCGTCCTAACTCCAGCAGTGCCCGGCAACGAAGGAGTTCAAAGCCGGACAGCCCGGTTAGGTCGGTTAGCACGGAGTTGGGAGCGTCATTCAGGCCATAGACGCCCTTGAAATGCCGCATCATCTCGCGGCCCATATTCTCGCCCATCAGGGAGTCTTCTTCGCGCCGGCAAAAGGCGACGCTAAGCAGGTCGACAATTGCCGCGCCTTCCACGCCCATAGAGCGAATTCGATCCACCGCTGTTTGCTCACGATAAGCCATGGTCAGCGGATGACGCTGGCCTCCGTGCGTGCCAAGGGTCGGTCAGATAGGCGCGTCACAATGATTCACCGAGGCTCAAATCTTACCCATGAAGCCCTGAAGCGGTAGAGTTATTCCCTATGCGTTCTCGCTCGGAGATCTGTCGCTCGGCTGCCCACAAGCTCACCGAAGCCATCCCTTCCCTATCCAACACACCCGCCCTCGTCGGGCTTGACGGCTTCATCGACGAGATCATTGCGGTGGTTGACACCCGCAAAGATGCCTCGACCTACGAGCCGGTGAGAACGATTTCAAGGCTTGCCGAAAAGATAAAGGACGCGGCGGGCGAATCGAGTAATTATGAACTCGTCACCAAACAAATGAAGCTGGGCGGCAATGGGCCCATCATGGCCAATGCTCTGGCGGCGATCGGACTTCAAGTCACTTACATCGGCAATTTGGGCTTTCCAACTCTGCACCCAGTCTTTGGCGAACTGGCATCGCGGGCCACCGTTGTCAGCATCGCCGAAGCGGCGCATACCGATGCCTTGGAGTTCGACGATGGCAAGCTCATGCTGGGCAAAATGACGCCGCTCACCGAGGTCACCTGGGATCACCTTGTTGAGAGGGTTGGAAGGGATCGGCTTGCGGCCCTCTTTAGGGAGAGTCGGCTGACTGCCTTGGTGAACTGGACGATGCTTCCTTTCATGACGGAGATCTGGCGTCATCTTCTTTCTGAGGTGCTGACCGGCGGGCCACGGCTGTCCATGTTCATCGATCTTGCCGATCCCGAGAAGCGGACGCCCCACGATATCCTCGAAGCTCTCGATCTGCTCGGGAGGCTTCAGACCTGCGTCGATGTGACGCTTGGCCTCAACCTTAAGGAGAGCAACGAGATTCTCGAGGTGCTGGGAATGGCCATGCCCGCATCGCCTGAAGCTGCGATCCAGGCGACCGCTTCCACCCTCCGCGCCAATCTCGGGCTGAGCTGCGTGGTGATCCATCCCCGCCGCGCCGCAGCGGCGGCAACCGAGAACGAGAGCGGGTTCTTTCAGGGCCCCTTCGTTGAGCGTCCATTGATCAGCACAGGAGCCGGAGATCATTTCAACGCCGGATTCTCGACGGCGAGGCTGCTCGGATTCGATTTGGAGGAAGCGCTTTGTGTGGGCACGGCCACTAGCGGGTACTACGTGCGAACCGCCTCAAGTCCTACAGCCTCGCAACTGGCGGAGTTCGTGGAAAACCTCCCATAGCATCCACAGCACCTTTCCCTTGTAAGGCACAGGCTTCTCCATTTTCTCGAACTTTCCATGCTTATCCTCATTTATAACAACTCCTAGATTTTTCTTCTATAAATCGGGCACAATCGGTTCAAACCTAACCAGGGTTCATGTACCTGGTTCGGAAATGAATCGTGTTCGCGAAAGTGTTGCCGAAGAGTGGCGTCCTCATGACGCTGATCTGTTCGCTCCTGACGTTCATTTGCTACGCAAAAACGCTTCGCTCTCCACTGCTAACCGACGACTTGACGATTAGCTACCAAGTCAAATTAGCTGGACCGTTTGGCATGTGGACAATGCCCGGCCAAGCGGTTTTCAGGCCGTTCGTTGCCTTTGTGTTCTGGCTGATGGGCCACTTTGTGGGCCTGCTCCCATGGCCCTGGCACTTGCATAACATGGTCTTGTTGTTCCTGACGAGTCTGCTCATTAGAGCCTTCGTCGTTGAGCTTAGTCGTTTAGGACGACCCGTAGTGCCGCTCTTCTGGACGAGGGTTGCGAACTTATCAGCAGTGCTGTTTGTCATCTGGCCAGCCCATACAGAGGTGGTCAACTGGATCTGTTGCATGACCGATGGCTACTCAACTCTCTTCGGCATGGCTGCACTATTCATGGTTATCAGATTCTGGAGGACGAACGACTTCAAGTGCCTTGTTGCGTCCTCGTTCGCGTACATTTTGGCCTTGCTGTGCAAAGAACAGCCCATATGCCTCATGCTCATAGCACCTTTGATCGCTTACATCTCGCCCGTACCCTTAATTAGGAAATTCCAAGGAGTCGGAGCCATATTCTCGGGCTTCGCGGCCTACGCGGTAGCAAAACTCTTGATATTCCACTCGCTAACCGGGAGTTATCAGTATGCAAACGACAAAGGCAACATTGGAGAGAATTTCATCGTCAAACTCTACCAAAACTTTCTGCCCTTTGGAGGCTATCTTGCAGGCTTTATAGGTAGGCAGCAGCTGATTTCAACGACATGGACACTAGTGGGCGCAGCTTTCTGGACCGCCTTGGCTCTGGCTACGTTCGCGAGAGCGAAACAATTAACCTTGGAGGAGGGCCGGCGCGCAGTGGCGAGGGTACTGCTTGTTTCGGCACTATGGCTTTTTACGTTACTCGTTTATCAACTCGCGTGTATGGTAAATGCCGACATCGTCGAGGGCTGGTCAGGTCGCATAACCCTTCCAGTGATCCTCATTTCTGTGATGAGCTATCGTTTATCCGTAACGAAGTTGCGGGCCGATGGCAAACTCGCCTATCTTGGGTGGACAGCGCTTGTCCTAGCCTTCTTCGCCTTGTGGTCATTGAGCTGCTATACCTCGATAGTCCCTGTGGATTGGGCTGGTGGCATGCGAATGACAACTAAGTTGGCGTCAGCGATAAACGGCTGTGCTCCAAGATTTCTGTTTCCGTTCATGCTGCTCTACGTTGCTATTGTTGCTCTATGCCAATATTCAGGCACCCGTCGGATTGTAACCCGTGTTGGTGAGGCCGCAGGCGCTTATGTTTCAATTTTGCGCATAGTCGGGACGCTTTTCGTGTCTTCCCTGGTGGCGATGCTACCGACGATAGCAACAACCAATCGATTCGTTGGTTGGCTAAGGTTTTCCTATGAGCCGACCACCTTTTCCGTAATCGTTGTCGCCAGCGTCTTAGTCGCCCTGGTTCACTTTTTGCGCGGGGTGGGATGGACAGGGGCTGGCGGCTTGATCACGCTGTGTCTCCTTTCTGTCGCGAGGACCAACGAGATCTGGGCAAACACGGCTTATGCGACGGAGGCCACTTTTGGCCAGATCGGACGACTGTGCGCTCGATATCGCATGGTATACGTTTTGTCGTTGGCGGCCGACGTCGATGGCAACCCGGCATCTTTTCCCGGTCTGGAACCTTATTTGGCGCTGCATGGGGAGCCAGCTAGGGACGCCATTGCAACTTATGTCGATTTTCAGCCAGGCGATCGCATCATCGCAAGAAGAGTCAGCGCGTGCAGTTTTTCTCTTGAGTCAGTGGGGACGGTCCGTCGAAGGGCCTACCCCTTGGAAATAAGCCAAACGGGACGAGACGTCGAAGACTGTTTCAGCATCACCCAATCAGCAGATCGCAAACAGGCCCTCGTTGTCATTAAGGGTTTTGATCCCAAACGCGACCGGGTTGTTTATTTTGACGGCGAAAACACTCTCTGTCTTTGAGGGCTGCTTAAGCTTGAGTTGTGGCAAGCCTCGGCGCCTGCTCGTTGCATTCAAATGGAGCGAAGTGGACGGTCGGAATCGGTGTTGTTCTGCGTGGCCGGTAGACTGCGTGTCTATGCGTACCGATGGGCGTCAGCCCGATGAACTTCGAAGCTTCTCGCTGGAGAGAAGCTATGTCAAATTTGCCGAGGGTTCTTGCCTGATCAAGATGGGTGAGACCCACGTGCTTTGCGCGGCGACGGTTGAGGACCGGGTCCCTCCATTTCTCAAGGGCAAGGGGCAAGGCTGGGTGACTGCCGAATACAGCATGCTGCCACGCTCTGGCCGCCAGCGAAATCAGCGCGACACCAACAAACCGAACGGCCGCTCTCTAGAGATTCAGCGGCTTATTGGCCGCGCCCTACGGGCGATCGTGGATATGGACCAACTCGGCGAGCGCACGATCACGATCGATTGCGACGCCATCCAAGCCGACGGTGGCACTCGTTGCGCCTCGATCACGGGTGCTTACGTGGCCCTCTACGACGCGATTGAGTGGATGCGAAAAGAGCGCATGCTCAAGGCAGTCATGCACCCCCTGCGTGAACCTCTAGCGGCCATCAGCGTGGGACTCGTCCGAGGATCGGAAGTGCTCGACCTGAACTACGACGAGGACAGCACCGCTGGCACCGACATGAATGTCGTGATGACGGCAAGCGGCAAGTTCGTAGAGATCCAGGGAACGGCAGAGTCAGAGCCTTTCGGCGCTGAGACGCTCGGCAAGATGCTCAAACTGGCAAAGAAGGGGATCGACGAGTTGATCGGGGCCCAGAAAGAGGTGCTCGGCATTTGAGGCGGTTGGTGATCGCCACTCACAATCGCAAAAAGGCAGGAGAAATGGTGCAAATCTTAAGCGCCGCTTTTCCCGCCACCGATTTCCTCACCCTCGCCGACTTCGGTGGGGCACCCGAGCCTGAGGAAACGGGGACGACCTATGCGGAGAACGCGACGATCAAGGCGCTGAGTGCCTGCGCATTCACGCATGAGTGGAGCCTGGCCGACGATGCAGGCCTTGAGGTCCACGCTATGGGGGGTGCTCCCGGCCTTTATTCCAAGCGTTTCGAAGGCGAGGACACGCCGTTCCCCATCAAGATGGCGCGGATTCTCGACCGCCTCGAGGGCTTACCAGAGGCAGACCGCGCTGCCCGCTTTCGATGCTGCATTGCCCTCGCCCGCCCTGGTCTCCCCACCGAAGTCTTCGAGGCGACCTGCGAAGGTCGGATCGCGGAAGCGCCAAGTGGCGCGGGCGGGTTCGGTTACGACCCCATTTTCTGGCTCCCCGAACGACGGTGCACTATGGCGGACTTAACTGCCGAAGAAAAGCACACCGTAAGCCACCGGGGGAAGGTCTTGGAGATGTTCGTGCGATGGTGTTCTGCCCTTTGAGGGCACGATTCAACCGCGGTGCAGGCCACCGTACTCCCAATGATGCTTTGCTCAACGCCGTGGCAAGGTGATCAGCCCCCGAGGTAGTTTCAAGGCCATGGTTAACCGCGCTTTGGCTGGACTCGGGCTTGTGGCGGGGATGGCGTTCGGATGGTCGCAGACGACCGCCCAGAGCGATTATGAAGCCAGGGAATTGAAGTTCCGGGCCAAGGAGGAGGCTGACCTAAAGGCTCCCCAAAGCTGGCTGAGTCTTGCTGGCCTGTTTTGGCTGAAGGAGGGCGATAACGCAATTGGCGCCGATCATGGCGACCCTGTCCGCTTACCTGATGGCGAAGCGCCGCCCGAAATAGGCGACATCAATGTTGCCGACGGGAAGGCAATTCTGAGTGTGGTAGCGGGTTCGAATGTCCAGGTCGATGGGTGGCCGGTGAAGACCCACGTCATGGCCGCCGATGCCGACGGTAAGCCGGATATCGCCAAGATTGGAAGCCTCAGCTTCGAGATCATTCGCCGGGGCAAGCGCGTGGGCGTAAGGCTTTGGGATACCCACAGCAAGGTCCTTCGCGACTTCAAGGGTCTCCGCTGGTACCCGATTGACCCAGCCTACCGAGTGAAAGCCAAATTCACCGCCTATCCTCAACCCCTGATGCTATCGATCACGAACGTTCTCGGCGACTCCCAACCCGTGCCCCACGGTGGCTTTGTGACGTTCACCCTCCACGGGAAAACCCTTAAGCTGGACGCTCAGGTCAGCGACGACGGTCTCTTTTTCGACTTCGCCGACAGTACGACGGGCAAGTCGACAAATCTCGACGGCCGCTTTTTGGACGCCGCGCCACCGGTCAACGGAGTTGTCGACCTCGACTTCAACGAGGCGGTCAACCCACCCTGCGCCTTCACACCGTTTGCGACATGCCCATTACCGCCACCCGACAATGTCCTCGACGTCGCCATCCCCGCTGGAGAGAAAGCTTACAAGTGAGTTGGCAACCAGGGGCTCTCGAAAAACTAGGGCGACAAAGGAAGTAAAAAGGGGGCCGCGTTGTCGATCTTCTTCCATTTGCCGGTGAGTTCATGGACGAATTGACCCCCGTTGCCTGAATGCCCGACCAACAGAACCCGGCCATGGCGAAACCGGGTGTTGTATTCTTTGATTTCCGCCTCAACCTGGGCCAGACCGGCATCATAGTCCGAGGCGACCGGCAACCGGTTCTCGTTCGGCATGAGCGCAAAGTAGTGGGCCATTCGTGGAGGAATGCGGATGGCGGAGCCCCATTGGAAGTTCGTCGGGTGGGCGTTCGGAGGCCGCTTTCCCGTGCAGCACTCGTCAAGCAGCGGCCAAATGAGCGCACGCTGGGGCGACATCTCGAGGTACGGCAGGATGGTGACCATCGCGCGCGGCGAAGGTGAAACGAGGATCAGATCATACTTGGGCCCCGCCAACAAGTGGTTGGTGAGCGCCCTTACTTCGGCGATGCCCTTAGCACTGAATGTGTCTACGGTGGTCGCCGTGTACCTTCCCGTTGCATTGGCCACCGTTTCGGCGTGGCGCACAAAGGTCAATTGGAGCGGTTGGGGGGCCAACGCCAGCAAGATCAGACTCAGCATCTCTCGTTCAGACGCCTCGACCCATGAGAAAGATCGGCCTTAATCAGGGGGTTTCCTGATCGCCCAAGCGCAGGCTTCGCAAACTCTCTACTTCACCCTGGATTCTCAGGACGGCGCCGCCGTCTGAGCGCTGTCTACGCAGCCAAATGTCAAAGCGCAGTTGGCCGTTCCCCGGCGCCTCAAAGTTCCAGGCCATGTCGCCGCATCCCTCCTTGAGACCGCTTGGCAAAGTTGTCGTCTCGGTTTCAGAGCAATCCCAACTCGTATAGACCATTTGGTGCCTGCCGGCCCGAATGGTGAATTCTGCGTGGGGCGAATGATCGCATATCCCCAGCACCCGGTCCGAACCGCCCAGGCCCAGGGCCGTCGGAATGAACGCTTGAAATGAGCCCTCCTCAAAACCAAGCATCACCTCGAATGTGTGCCGATGGTGGTACAGCACCGCAGGATGGTGGAAGGGTGCAAGGTTGGCCCACCGGAGAATCACGGGCTCTCTAAGAGTCACTAGGACGCTCCCTAGACCGGGTCCACCACAGGCTGGGGCCGGCTCACGAGCCACCATGTTCCTCCGCCTCAAGAATCAGCAAGCCATCATCCTCGAAAGACCGAGGAATATTCACCCGTTCACAATGGCACTTGCAGACGTGTTTCGGCAATCCCGATTTAACGGTATGTTGACACCGGGCACCAATGCAACTTTCCAAATTTTCCCGCGTTTCTTGGGAACATTTCAACGCAATTATGTTTCTATCTATATAGGGGGAGCGGCAGAGGGTCACGAAAGCCGTTCTTGTGGGGGCTTTTTTGACACCGAGATCTCTTTCGCCACGTCTGCAGCAGTTATTACGTCTGGCTGCAGAAGGACTTTCAGACAAAGAGATCGCAGGGACGCTAAACATCAGCCCTGATACCGTTGAAACCCACTGGAAGCGATTGCGGAGCCACTTTGAATGCTCAAGCCGCACCCAGATTGTCGCCCGAGTCTTGCGATCCTTCTATGCCGACGAGATCGCATCCTTGAAGGCCGAGTGCGACCGCATGAAGGGCGAAGTCGACGCGTGCTATGAGCGGATCGACCAACTCCGCGGCACAGTAAGCGAGCTTGAGGAAGCCCTCCGCCGAGACACCAAAAGAACTGACGCTGCTTATCGCGAGCGGGACCGCTACTGCACCTTGAACCGCCTTGCCACGGAAGGGGGCGTCGTGTTCTACATCTCGGAATGCGGTCCTCCTTGGCGCAAACTGTTCTTCTCGGATGGGGTAAGAAAACTGGGGTACGACCCTGACGACCTTGTGAGTGGCAAAATCCTTCCCACCGAATTCATCATCGCAGATGATGTTCCAGATCTACTGGCGGTCGAGGAACGAATCAAGGCGGGAGATCGAAGGCTTCTGTTGAACTATCGCGTCCGCACCACTGACGGGCAGGTGCGCACGTTGCTCGACTTTTGCCAGATTCAAGAGCCGAATGAGGAAGGGCGAGGCGTGGGCCACACGGTGAGCATCGACATTACAGATTGGAGCGAGGAGTTCGAGGCCCTGTTCGAAAAGGGGATCCTCGAGCTAGGAGGCGGCAAGCGGTGAGCCTACGGGGAGGCTTCCGCCGTCATTTCGCCTTCAAATTGGGCGGCATACAGGGCTGCGTAAACGCCGCCCTTTTCCAACAACTCTTGGTGTCGACCACGCTCAATCAGGTGCCCCTCTTCCATGACGAGGATCTGGTCGGCGGCGAGAATCGTCGAGAGCCGGTGCGCAATGGCGAACGTGGTGCGCCCGACCATCAGATCGGAAAGAGCGGTCTGGATGAGGCGCTCCGATTGGGTGTCGAGAGCCGAAGTCGCCTCATCAAGAATCATGATCTTCGGGTTCTTGAGGATCGCCCTGGCGATCGCAACTCGCTGCTTTTCACCTCCCGACAGCTTATAGCCGCGCTCTCCAACGATAGTAGAGTAACCCTCAGGGAGCGAAGCGATGTGATCGTGAATCGCCGCCGCCTTGGCAGCCGCCTCAAGCTCCTCATCGGTCGCATCAGGCTTGCCATAGCGAAGGTTCTCACGAATCGTGTCGTGAACCAGGTAGGTTTCCTGAGTGACCACCGCGATGAGACCAGCCAGAGAGTTTTGCGTCACGTCCCGCACGTCATGGCCATCGATCCGGACCTCACCGGAAAGCACATCATAAAGCCGAGGGATCAAGTAAGTCAGCGTCGTCTTGCCTGCTCCAGAATGTCCGACGATTGCGGTGAGACTTCCCGGCTTCGCCTCAAAGTCAATATGACTCAGCGTAAGGGTGTCCTGGCTGTCGTCGTATCGGAAGCAGACGTCTTTGAACTCGACCAGCCCCCGTACCTGGCTTGGTTCAAGCGAGGCGGCCCCCGGCCGATCCACGATATCTTGAGGCATATCCAGATACTCGAAGATGCGATCAAAGAGGGCGAGTCCGCTGACGACATCGACCTGGGAATTGAGGAGAGTGGTCAGTGGAAAGAAGAGCCGCGACTGGAGAGCAGTAAAGCCCACGATGGTGCCAATGGTGAGCTCAGAACTCTTCCCGCTCATCATCAGGTAGCCAGCAAACCAATATACCAGCGTCGGCGTGATCTGAAACGTGAGCTGGATGAGGTTAAAGAACATCCTCATCACCATCGAGAAGCGCACTTGGGAATCGGTGAGACTCTGATTTTCCCTTTCGAAGTGCTTCAGGGCCAGGGCGCGGCGTCCGCTTGTCTTGGTCAGCAGCACGCCGGAAACCGACAGGGTCTCCTGCATGGTTGAGTTCATCGCGGCGGTCCCACTTTGGATTCCCGTCCGTACAGACTGCAGGGCGCGGCCCACCCTCGCGCCAAGCAAAGCAAAAACCGGCAGAATTCCGACGGAAAGCAGCGATAGCTGCCAGTTCATGAGGAACATCCCCACCAATGTCGAGAGCACGATCGTGACATTGGAGAGGATGCTTGCCGCGGTGTCGCTCAGGAGCGACTGGACACTTCCCACATCGCTAACGAGCCGCGATTGGATCTCGCCGGTGCGGGTGTTGGTGAAGAACTTTAGCGACATCCCCTGGAGATGGTCGTAAAGCTGATTACGGTAGTCGCGCATGATGCGCTGCCCGGTGACCGTGCTCAAGTATCCGTAGCCGATCGATAAGGCGGTGCCGCCAAGAATGGCGCCGATCGAAAGCAAGCAGCTTCGGGTGACCACCCCGATATTGCGGCCCATCAATCCCTGATTGATGATCGTGCGCAAGTAAAAGGGCGGCAAAATCGCTAAGCCCGCCGACGCGAGAATCGCTATGCAGGTCCAAATTATCTCACGCCTATAAGGTGCGAAGGACTTTACGATACGGGCTACCGTATCTTTGCGGACCGGATGATATGAACCCTGCGAACCGCCTCCGCCACCGCGCCATGCCATCCCCATAAGTGGTTATCGTGGCATATTCAAGCGTCGGAGCACCTTACGATCCCGACTCTTCCAACTCGGTTATCTCGACAACAGCGTGGGTCATCACTTCGTTCGGCGTCTTGGACAGCGACTTGCGATCATGTTCCTGGGCCAGAAGCCACTCCCGTTCCTCGGGCTCGAAGGCCATTGGAGGGCCATTATTGGTGGGTTGGTTCTTAGAAGGGGACGCGGACGTATCCACGAAACGGTCAACACGATCGGCGTCTCCGTGCCGGCCCGTCCGGCGAAGCAGTTCGGCGAGCGCCCGGAGATCCCGTTCCAGATGGCCCGTAAGAAAAGCGCTCAAATGATGCTGCAGCGCAGCGTTCTCAGACAAGATGCTCTGCCACGTTTGGACTGCCTGCTTTCCCCGTATGACCGCGATCGAGATCTGATTGCTCTCGGCCAGGGCGTCACGGAGTTGCTCCAGGCTGTGCGCCTCGCCTGAGCGATCCCCAATCTGACGACGAATGGCCAGGGCTTGTTGCAGTAGCTCGCAGACTTCGCCGTTCTCCTCATCGCGAAGGAGCATGGCAAGATGATGGATGGCCTCCGCCTCGCCAAAGCGGTCCTCGTATAGCCGGCAGATGGTAGCGGCCTTACGGAGGAGTTGCATAGCATCCTCCCGCTCTTCCTCTCTGCTCAACCGGCAACCCATTTTAATGAGAATCCGCGCTTCCGAAACTGGCTCAGAGGCTTCCCGACTGGATTCAAGCGCCTGGCGATAGCAATGGAGCGCCCTGGCTCTATCTCCATTGGCGTCGTGAGCGTTCCCCAAGTTGTGGAGGCAAACCGCCCGTGCCGAGGCGTCTTGCCGGTCCGCAAGCAACGTCATCGCTCGGTTGCAATGTTCTAGAGAGGCCTTTCCATGGCCGATTTCTAGGTACAGAGCACCGATATTGCTCACGGCGACAGCCGCCCCCACGTCGTCTCCCAGTTTCTTGAAGATGCCAAGTGCCGTCTCGAAAGATTGGAGACCGTCTGCGAAGGCCGAACATTCGGCCTGCCAACTTCCGGCGGCCAATAGCACGAGACCCTGGTCGGCTGGATTGGAGCGTATTGAGGGTCGTTCGAGCAGTGCGAGAGCCGCAGTAATTCGATGGGCGCCGACCAGCCGACCCACCGTTCCCAAGTTGTAATGCGTCTCAAACGAGGTGCCAAGTCGCGAACGCGCCTTTCCGCTGCCACTGAGGCGCAGGGTCGTCGCGAGCCCCGTCCACCACGCCTCGATAACGCCGCCTTCCCCTTCAGCCACAATTTATCCTACAACACAGTTCTTGGCGTTCCGGAAAATGTGGAAAACTTTTGCGTTACCGACCTCCTTCGACCCTGAAGCGATAAACTCATAGTCCGATCATGGTAGACGCCCGCCTACTCAACGCCCTTCCGAAGCCTGCGGCTTACTCCCCATGGAGGGGCGGGAACTACGCCGTCGCCCCTGGACTTCGACCCCTTGGCACCGACTTTGGCAATGGCGAGGCCGATCGGCGCCCTTTGCTCCTTGATCGCGATTTCGATCGCTACCGAGAGAACAAACTGGCCTGCTGCCGCGAAGCTCGAGAGCGGCACTGGACCATCTGCGGCCTCCAAGATCGGGCAACTATCCGAGCGTTTCGGCGGTTGGCTTCCGAACTTGCAAACGCCTATCCCACTTGTTTCTCGTTCACCGACGACGCCTTCCTCTCTTCCCTTACCGGTGAATCCGTTGCGATTGATGCGAATGGCGCCCTCGATCACCAAAGATCGTCCTTGCCCGAGTTCGTGGATCACCCGCTTGAGGGACTCGCCCTGCAGATTCCGTCGGACATAGCCACCGTGGAGCGAATCGGCCGCGAGGACCGAACCACGGCCCTCCACGTCTGCGCGCCGAGCGGATGGGCGCCAGAGGAGAAAGTTGGGCGCTCATTCTTTCAAGTTCACCAGCCAGTTCCAGGTTTTGACGCCGTCAATGCCGTCGCCAATCGAATGGTAAGTGCCATGATTGAGCGCGGCCCCTGGATCCGATTCGTCTGGGGAGTGGCTTTCGATGCCGCTCTGAACCACCACCCCGGGTCGGCCACTCGCGGGATGAGAGGCGATCAATTTTGGGTAAGAACCGAACGCCAGACCACGCTCGGCATGCCGGGAGATGACACGGCGATCTTCATCATTCACGTCCAGGTGACCCCGGGCGACACAATCCTTTGTGAGCCTGAATCTAGAGCGGCCTTAAGATCCGGCTTGCTCTCGATGAGCGAGGAGGCGCGTCGCTATAAGGGGGTCGCCGCAGACTTTGAGCGACTGATCCAGCTCCTTGCAGACTAAGATATCCAAACCGCCGTCTGCACCCAATTGGCAACGGGAATCGCATTTGGGGCGCTGCGAGGAGGGATGACGACGGTACACATGGGTCGAAGGTTTCCGGTCGAGAGTTGGGATAACTCCAGGCGACGAACATCCGGCGCACAGAAAGGGAGAGTGGCGGCCTCATAGACGATGGCTGGATGGGCTGGGCCATACACTTCCTGCAAGCGCGCGACAAGCGCCTCTCGTTGCGATCTATTTCCGGTAGCTGCGGCACGGCTTTCACCGATGATGCCGAGCTGCCATAGGACGAGGACTGCTTCCGGGTCCCATTGACGACGCTCCATGAGGAGCGAGGTCGCACTGTACGACTGACATCCGTACTCGGCAGGATCGAACTCAAGCTCTGCGAAAATGCAGTCCTCGGCTGAAATGCCGGGAAGAATGCTTGCCTCGAAACCTTCCTCGCGGGCCCGTTTGACCGCCGCCCGCGAGGGATAGGCGAACACGGCCGGATGGCCGTACAGCGCGAAGCAGACGTTGTGTCCCTCCCCCAACGCCCCAACTACCTGGTCAACCATTTCTCGGTAAGTGTCGAGCCGTTCTTTGCCAAGGGCGTAAAGAGCCGTCAGATCAACCACATCCCGGTGCAGAGCCTGGAGCATCGAAAGTGCCGGCTCGTCGGTGACGACGGCGAAGACGCGGTCGGCACCCTCTACCGCCCGTTGTGACTCGGTGGTCATTTGGCCCAGGCGAATGCCCGTGCCAACGACCTTCAGCCAATTGCTAGGATGGGGCTTCTTCATCACTCCGGCCTAGGATGACGACTCTCGCCCAGTGTGACTTCGTGTGGTCCATGACCTTCGCAAAATCGGAAACCAATGTCCCCACCCCAAATTCGGTCGGGTACGACGACATCCTTCCGCTGTTCAATCTCGGAGACATTGATGTCCTGAAACTGCTCCATGAGCCGGTACGAAACAAGGTCTGGATCAGCCAGCGTGCACACGCCTGGAAAGTCTTCGAACACTACAATCACACGAGCCGGCCCTTCTTGCCCATGGGTCAGCCACAATGGTCGCCTTACCTTAGGCAACTCTATACAACCTGGATGAACTCACTTACCGAGTAGCTCCGAACCACTCCAGCGCGATTTCGATCGTCAGCGTTCGCCCGTTCATGTGGTGCACTTCGTAGTTTTCCAAGCTGCTACGTGTCACCTGCTTGATTTGATCCGTCCAGATAGCGGCGAACCGATCCTGCGCAGCACCCACCTCCTCCCGCATCTTGTCTCCAAGCCCCTGAAGGGCGGCCGCGCGCTCCGGCTCGTTGGGCAGAAACGTCCGTGATGCCAGACCAACGTAGCTCGAGAAAAGATAAGGATCGTCGGCAAGCGCAAAATGGTGAAGACCGTTGTGGAATCGGGCTGGATAGCCCTGCTTGCCTTCGAGCGAATCCAGATAGGCAAGGTGGCAAAGTGCCAGGCCAATTCCCCGCACATCGCGCTCTTCAAGTTTTGCATCGAGAAGTATCTCATATTGGCGGCGCGCCGAGTCGGTGTCCTGCCTTCCCATGGCGATATTGCCAAGGCTCAATCTGACATAGCCCTCGGCACGACGGTTGCCCGCTTGACGAGCCCGTTCAATCAGACCTTCCGCCAGGCGGACGGCGGCTTCGTCATCGCCTACCATGTAGGCGCAATCCATATACCAAGGCTCGATCAGTTCGCCGACCCGATCCGGATATTTCATGTCAGCAATGCGATGGGCATCAGACATCATTTGAATGGCGTTACGGTCCCCTGCGTACACGCTTGCAGCGCCTCGTAGGGTCCGAAGCTCCAGACCCAGCAAGCCTTCGTTATCACGCAAATTGTCCAATACGCGGTCGATCATTCCTTTGGAACGAGCAAAATCCCCGCTGAAGAACCAGAGTTGGAAATTGTTCTTAGCCAGTTCGCCGGCCTGTGCAGGCCGGTTGCCATCGCCTGCGGCCCAGCTTATCGCGGCCGTCATATTGTCTTGATCGGCGCCGAGGATCGCGCGGGATTTCACCTGCGAGAGCCCTCGCAATCGGTGCAGCGTACTGCTGGCGACTTTGCCCATGAAGTCGAGATGTCGGTGCCTTGCCTCGGCAAGGTCTTCATCCGCCATGTGCTCCAAAGCGTAGGCTCGGCTGGTTTCAAGGAGTCGGTAGCGCATCTCGTAGGCCTGCTCCTCCGCGACGACCAGGGAGTTGTCGATCAGGTTCGAGAGAAGGCTCAGCACCTTATCGCGAGCAATGGGCGCCGCCGACACCACCTCTTCAATGGCCTCGAGCGAGCCGGTGCCCGCAAAGACGCCAAGTCGATGGAATACGGTCCGCTCGTCGTCCGTGAGAAGGCTGTAGGACCAATCAAGCGTTGCGCGCATCGTGCGCTGGCGATCAGGGGCCGAGGCCTTCTCAAGGCTGAGCAATTCAAATTCCCTACCGAGCCGCTCCAGAAGCTGACCGGGCGCGAATGTTCGCGCTCGAGCAGCGGCAAGTTCAATGGCCAAGGGAATGCCATCCAGACGGCGACAAATACGGCAAATAGCTTCAATGTTGTCAGTCGTGGCGATGAAGCCTGAATAGGCTTCGCCCGCCCTCTGAACGAATAGGTCAACCGCCTCGAAGTTTGCGATGATGTCACTTGGCGAGAGGCGAATCGGACCGTCGGCATCCAGGTCTGGAGAATTGAGAGACGGCACCCCCAGCACGGCCTCGCCATCAACCCCCAGAACCCGCCGACTGGTCGTGAGAATCGCGATCCCGCGTGCGCGAAGCAGGCGTGATACAACACTGCGACATGCGTCAACGAGATGTTCGCAATTGTCGAGGACGAGAAGAAGGTTTTGGTGAGCCAAGAAGTCCATCAACTGGGCTTCAACCGACCTTCCGGCCGACTCCCGAATACCAAAGACGCCAGCAATCGTGGGGAGGACGAGATCTGAATCAGTCACCCCGTCGAGAGCGACCAGCCAAACCCCTTTGGTAAAGGACGGTGCGGCGGCACGGGCAATTTCAATCGAGAGTCGGGTCTTGCCTATACCGCCGCTGCCGTGAAGGGTGATACACCGATGCGTCCTCAGCCGAGCGACTGTTGATCGGATCAACTCGGCTCGACCGATAAACGAAGTTGTAGGTTTCGGCAGATTTCCACGCAACGCTTCCGAAGGGACGGGCGGCTGGGGGGCAAGCGGACAGAACTCCGACAAAGACGTCGTGAGCACGGGGGCGCCCCAGTCGAGACCCGTTCCCTGAATCGCGATTCGTCCCTCAAACATGGCTTCCTCGACCGAGGACCCGTCG
>Ga0302319_10005942_pt1 | contig 24324 bp, 14 predicted proteins | sample Bog_T0_2_FD_203319 | JGI IMG/M metagenome (GOLD analysis project Ga0302319, IMG submission 203319) | Peat permafrost microbial communities from Stordalen Mire near Abisko, Sweden - Bog_T0_2 | ecosystem: Environmental > Terrestrial > Soil > Wetlands > Peat | place: Sweden: Abisko, Stordalen Mire...
GAAATGTGGCCCAGGTACGGCTCGTTTCCGGGCTTTAACCCTATTGTGGAGTTGTCGCTTACGTTTCATAACCTGGTGGTAGGCGCAAACGGGCAGCGGCAGGCGATGTTTTTAGAAAATGTGTCGGGTCTTGCTGCGCAAATTTTAAGAAATTTCGACCTGTCGAAGGAAGATTCAGCGCTCATTATCTCTTCCTCGGGCTGTAATGTGGTGCCTATTGAAATGGCCGAATTATTCAGAAAATCCGGTATAAAAACCGTGGGTATAATTTCGGAAAAACACTCGGCTGCAAGCACCAGCAAACGCAGCGATGGCCTCAAACTGCAGGATTTTTGTGATATTGTTTTAGATTCCGGCGCCCCTGTCGGCGATGCGATGATTGCTGTTGAAGGAATGGAAATGCCCGTTGCACCCGGGTCAACCATCGGCTCCTGTATGCTGATCAATTGCATAAAGGCCGAGGTTGCCAACCTGCTAACCAAAGCCGGCCACCCGCCAAAGGCGCTTGCTGCGGGCGCAGTGATCGGCGCTGAACGCGCTGCCGAAATATTCGAGGCTGCCTATGATGAGCATGCGCACCGCCTTTCGCGTTTGTATAAAAAAGTGGGCATCCCAAGCTATGTTTCGGAGCAAAACAAATAATTATCATGCACAGGAACATACAAACCTTTGATTAAATAAATTTGGAAACACTCCGCAAGTTTATGACCTTAGCTTCCCGCTTTATGCCCGCGATTTACAGAAAAGTTTATTTCGGAGGATACCAATATTCAAATAACACAGCTATAAAACATGAACCAGCCCCCTATCCGCACAACCGTTGTTGGCAGTTATCCTTTTCCGGGATGGCTCGATTTCGCGTCGCAAAACCTGGATAAATTTGGCAAGGCAGATATAGATGAGATGATTGAAGATGCCGTTATCGCAGCCATCCACGACCAATGCGCAGCCGGACTTGACGTTATAACCGATGGTGAACAAACCAGGCTGGATTTTAACTTATCCTTTTACGGCTACATAAGCGGAATTGAAAATAATGATACCGAAACGCGAAAGTTTGGCCCTCCGGCACATGATCAGCGGGGAAAAAATAATATAACCGGCGATTTGGCAGCCCCTAACGGTCTGGGCGCTGTTAAGGAGTTTGCACGGCTAAAAAAACTGGCGCCAAAGGGCCCGGTGTTAAAGGTGAGCATACCCGGCCCTTATACATTAAGCGGCAGGTTGCTGCCCAACGGGCAATACAAGGACCGCTATGCCATCACCGAGGCATTGCTGCCTATTATACGGCGGGAACTGGAGGCGGTAGTGGAAGCCGGCTGTACCGAGATTACCGTTGATGAACCATCCATGAGCTGTTATGCCTATAAGGAGGATACCAAACGGTTTGTTGATATTTTTAACCGTACGGTAAAACCTGTTGTTGGTAAATGCAACCTGAGCACGCATTTGTGTTTCGGGAATTTTAAAGGCCGCCCGGTTGGCTATCGCAGCCTGAAGCCTATGCTTCCCGATTTTCTTGAGCTGGATGTGAATGAGATACACATTGAAATGGCGAACAGGGAATTTGCGGAGATAGAATTACTACAGCCTTTTGCCGAAAAAATGAATGTAGCAGTGGGTATTATTGATGTAAAAAATTATTACATAGAAACGGTTGAGGATGTTGTTGAACGAATTAACCGCTGCCTGAAATATATACCTGCCGAAAAGTTATCGGTAGCGCCGGACTGCGGATTGAGCCAGACTGCCCGCTGGGCCTCGCGCCAAAAATTGATCAATATGGTTGCAGGTGCAAAAAAAGTAAGGGCTGCATTATAATGGAACTCATAAAAGCCGCAAAAAAGGGAGAAGAGCTTGTTGCCGAAATGGACTCATTTTTGCAGGATAGCGACGGATTTAGTTTATGGTGGCTTGGCCAGAGCGGCTACTTGCTGCAATATAAGGGTAAAAGAATATTGATTGATCCTTATCTTTCTGATTCATTGACCAGAAAATACGAGGCTACCGATAAGCCGCATACCCGGATGAGCGAACTGGTCGTGGACCCGCAGTTATTAAAAAATATTTCCGTCATCAGCTCCAGTCATAACCACACAGACCACCTCGACGCCGAAACCATTATTCCCATCCTCGAAAACAATCCCGGCACCACTTTTATCATACCCGAAGCTAACCGGGTTTTTGTTGCTGAAAGGGCAAAATGTAAAATAGATTTTCCACAGGGATTGAATGACGGGAATTCGGTTACGGTGGATGGGTTTACTTTTCATGGCATCCCGGCCAAACATAACGAAATTGAGCGCGATTCGCTGGGGCAATGCAAATATATGGGCTATGTGATCTCTTTTGGCAAATACAATATTTACCACAGCGGCGACACTTTATGGTTTGACGACCTGGTGCACCTGCTGAAGCCTTTTCATATCGACCTTGCGCTATTGCCCATCAACGGGAACAAGCCCGAAAGAAAAGTGGCAGGCAACCTCGACAGCACGGAAGCCGCGGCATTAGCTAAAGCCATTGCTGCCGGTTGGGTAATCCCCTGCCATTATGATATGTTTCATTTCAATACCGCCGATGTGAATGAATTTGCCCGGGAGGCAGAAAAAATAGATCAGCCGTATAAGGTGCTGATTGGCGGCGAACGATTTGACATGCACTGGTAAATTCAGATGACAAAGGAACCGGACGCGTTATGGTTAATTGCATGCGCGGGGACTTTAACTGCACTTTTTTAGGCCCCCCGACAGTCCGGAACGCTTTGAAGCCGAATGGTGGCTCAATACGGGGGAACACAGGGATTATTACTATGTGTAAGATGAGGACGGGCAGCGGTATTGGGTGTTCAGGTTGGGGCATTATTCAGAGGAAGAGCGGGCTAATCAGTGGTTTTTGCATGGGTTTTTTGGGTGATGGGGTTGGATAAAAAAACCAATTTTCAGCGACCGTTGATAATGCAAAGTCAACTATTAGTTTTATATATCTATATTATTCTGCATTTTTGCAATAAATTATTGTAATACCACAACATAAAATCCGTGTAATGCTACGGCATTATATCATTGTATTGGTACGGCAAATAAACCATTTGTTGCTGTAATTATAAACCGGTTAATATTTTAATACCATGCCAAAGCCATCAGAAAATCTTGCAAAAGCACTTGAAGTTTTACACAAGCTTCAGGAAGCCGGCCATGTTGCCATTTATACAGGTGATATTCCCGGCAGGCAGGTAAGGGAGCGCCTGGTAAAAAACGGTTTTATAAAAGAGGTTACAAAAGGTTGGTATATTCCTTCCAGGCCGGATGAAAGTACAGGCGACAGCACTTCATGGTACACATCGTATTGGGAATTTTGTTCGAGGTACCTTAACCATAAATATGGAGATGATTGGTGCCTTTCACCAGATATGTCATTGCAGTTAAATACCGGGAACTGGTCTGTCCCCACCCAACTGATTGTGCGGTCGCCAAAAGCAAGTAATTCTCTTACAAGATTGCCTTATTATAGTTCTATGTTTAACCTTAAGAGTGAACTACCGCAAAAACAGCTATTAACAGTAAATCGGGCTATCCGTTTATATACTTTGGAAGCCTCCTTAATTTATTGTCCGGTAAACCTGTTTACTCAAAACCCAATTGATACAAGGACTGCGCTTGCTATGATCAGGAACGCCTCCGAACTTTTACCGTTTCTTTTGGAGAAAGGGCATACCGTGTATGCAGGCCGCCTTGCCGGCGCGTTTAGAAATATTGGAAAAGATAAGATTGCGGATGAAATATTGGATGCTATGAGAGAAACAGGTTATGATGCAAGGGAAACAGACCCATTCAATCAAAAACTGGCTATACAATTTTCAGGGGAACGTTCGCCGTTTGTGATACGGGTCAGGCTCATGTGGCAGCAAATGCGGGAACAAATCATTAAAGTATTTCCGGTAGCGCCTGGTATTCCCGCCGACAAAGAGGCCTACCTAAAAGATATACAGGTGATTTACGTGACAGACGCTTACCATTCTTTATCTATTGAGCGTTACAAAGTATCACCGCAACTTATTGAACGGGTAAGGAGAGGGCAATGGGACAAAGACAGTAACGAAGAAGATAAGAAACATAGGGACGCGATGGCTGCAAGGGGATATTTTCTTGCCTTCCAACAGGTAAGCGAGAGTATCGGGAAAATTTTAAAAGGAGAAAATCCGGGCACCGTTGCAGATGATGATCATAGCAGGTGGCACCTTCAATTGTTTGGGCCTAGCGTTAACGCGGGTTTGCTAAGGGCTTCGGATTTGGCGGGGTACAGAAACCTGCAGGTTTACATTGGAGGATCAAAACATATACCGCCAAATGTGGACAATATGCGCGATGTAATGCCATTGCTTTTCGAATTGCTTGAACAGGAACCCGAGGCGTCTGTACGCGCTGTACTTGGCCATTTTATTTTCGTTTTTATACATCCTTACGGCGATGGAAACGGGCGTATGGGAAGGTTTCTTATGAATGCCATGCTGGCATCAGGAGGGTATCCCTGGACAGTTATCCCGGTTGAGCAAAGAGAAGTCTATATGAAAGCATTGGAAACAGCCAGTGTAGAACAGCAAATCGAGCCATTTGCCCAATTTATTGCCCATTTGGTTAAAAAAGGAATGGAAGGCAAGCCAGAGGCGGTGTTGATAACAACCTGATCGCCCTGTTATGGCTGCAACTCAAATTGCTACACGGTGTGTAGCAAATCTCCCGATCCGGATAAGTGAGGTAAAACTAATGGAAATTAAATTTCTACACAGTGTGTATAATATATCGCCACGCCGTTTAAGTGTCTGCCTGAATAAAAGCTGAAGCAAGTACCCACGCTTGCGTATTGTTTAAGCGTTCACGCTTAAATTTATCAGAATTCAAGCGAAGGACGCTTAAATTGGCGGGATAATAATATTCCGTGGAAACGGAAAAAAGTGATAATAATTTTCCGTTTAAATAACAATTTATTATAATTTATTAGTTGTTCGCTTTTCTTTTCTAACAATTCATCCAGGTAGCGGAATACGATTTCCATATTTTTATCCTGGTTATCAGTTTGCCTTTAATCTTTTCAATTTCCAAACGTAATTCGGTATTGTCGAGAAACATTTGGCGTATGCGGGTAAATATACGGATGATCTGTATATTTACATTGATAGCGCTACTGCTGTTTAATACGCTCGATAACATAGATACTCCTTGTTCTGTAAATGCCATCGGTAAATATTTAGCATGTTGACCACGCTTTAAGGTGCCAATTTGGCTTCTTAAAGAATTGTATTCGTCTATTGTAAGCTCAAACATAAAATCGTCTGGAAATCGTTCTGCATTTCGTCTCACTTGCCTTTTAAGTTGGTTGGTCTCAACCTCATATAGTTGAGCCAAGTCAGCATCTAACATCACTTTATGCCCACTTAGAAAATAAATCTGGTTCATTATTATTTCGTCAGGTATGGTTAATTTATCCGGCATAACAAGCTGTTTTCAATTTATGATGATTAATTGCAGTGATATTTGATGCCGCAAATTGCGACATCAATTTTTCTTTAAATATAATAATATGTGTTCAAAATTACTAATAATATTAGTAATTTTGAACATGAGCTACACCGAACTCCAGGTAACCAGCAATTTCACTTTCCTCCGTGGTGCATCACACCCGGAAGAACTGGTGGAACAGGCTGCCGCTTATGGTTACCACGCTATCGCTATTACCGATCGTAATAGTTTTGCCGGGATAGTCCGGGCTCATGTGGCTGCAAAGGACAAAGGTATCCGCCTTATACCGGGCGCTTGTATCGACCTGCTTGATGGGGCGAGCCTGCTCGCTTATCCTACCAACAAAGAAGCTTACGGACGGTTATCGGCATTAGTAAGTACGGGCAACCTGCGGGCTGAAAAAGGTGAGTGCCATCTCTATAAAGCTGATGTGTACCAGCATGCGGAGGGCATGAAATTTATTGCAATACCCCCGCTAACCCTAAATGCACATTTTGATTTTGAGCCCTCGTTCAAAAATGACTTAAAAGAATACCATAAAGCTTTTGGCGCTCATCTGTACCTGGCTGCAACCCGTTCGTACACCGGTGATGATGGTAAACGGCTGTACCGGCTGTCGCAATTGAAGGTGCCCATGGTTGCCACCAATGATGTGCATTACCATGAACCGAGCCGCCGTGAACTGCAGGATGTTTTAACCTGTACCCGAGAGAAGTGCACCATACAAAACGCGGGCTTCAGGCTTCACCAAAACGCGGAAAGGCACCTGAAAACGGCTGATGAAATGGAGCGCCTGTTCCGTCAGTACCCGGATGCGCTGCTAAATACGCAGGTAATCGCGGAAGCCTGCCAGTTCTCACTCGATATGCTGAAATATGTATATCCTAACGAACTCACCAGCCAGGGGCGCACACCGCAGCAGGAACTGATTTACCTCACCTGGCAAGGCGCCAAAGAGCAATTTGGTGAAAACATAGCTGCAGAAATTAAAGCCACCATTGAGCATGAACTGACTTTTATTGAAAGAAAGGATTATGCCAACTATTTTCTCACCGTTTATGATTATGTGCGTGAAGCCAGGAGCAAGGGTATACTGTGCCAGGGGCGCGGATCGGCAGCGAATTCTGTGGTTTGTTTTTGCCTTGGTATTACTTCTGTTAACCCCTCTAAATTTAAGCTGCTGTTCGCGCGGTTTATGTCTGATGCACGTGATGAACCACCTGACATTGATGTGGATTTTGAGCATGAACGCAGGGAAGAGATCATACAATACATTTACAATAAATATGGCCGCGACCGTGCCGCTATTGTGGCCACCGTTACACAGCAGCGCCGCAAGGGCGCGATACGGGATGTTGGAAAAGCAATGGGCCTGTCGGTGGATACGCTCAACCGCTTGTCTGGCGTGGCATGGGATTATAACGACGAATGGTTTGAAGGCAAGCATATTGAAGCGCAAGGCTTAAATCCCAATGACCCGGCTTTATACAAAGTGCTGCAACTGACCCGGCAAATGATGGGCTTTCCGCGCCAGCTGGGGCAGCATACAGGTGGCTTTGTGATCACGCAAGGTAATCTGACTGATCTGTGCCCCATTCTTAACGCCCGTATGGAAGACCGCATCAACATTGAATGGAACAAAGATGATATTGAGGCGCTTGGGTTTTTAAAGGTAGATGTGCTGGGACTGGGGATGCTCACCTGTATCCGCAAAGCTTTTGACCTTGCAAAAAACCATTACGGCCTCAATTTAACGCTGGCTAACATACCGCAGGACGATCCGGCTGTTTACGAGATGGTAAGCCATGCCGACACGGTTGGTGTTTTCCAGATAGAAAGCCGCGCGCAAATGTCCATGCTGCCACGCCTGAAGCCAAAATGTTTTTACGACCTGGTGATTGAAGTAGCAATCGTAAGACCAGGGCCAATACAGGGCGATATGGTACATCCCTACCTGCGCCGCCGCGACGGTGAGGAACCAATAGAATATCCTTCTAAAGAACTGAAAGAAATACTTGGGCGCACATTGGGCGTACCCTTGTTCCAGGAGCAAGCTATGGAGATTGCTATAGTGGCTGGAGGTTTTTCGCCCGCAGAGGCAGACGGGCTACGGCGAAGCATGGCTACTTTTAAAGCGAAGGGCCTGGTTAGCCAGTATAAAACAAAGTTAGTCGACGGCATGATCGCTAACTGTTACACCCGGGAATTCTCTGAACGTGTTTTTAAACAACTGGAAGGTTTTGGCAGTTACGGTTTCCCGGAAAGCCATGCCGCCAGTTTTGCCCTGCTGGTGTATGTTTCCTCCTGGCTCAAATGTTATTATCCCGATGTTTTCGCAACCGCTTTACTAAACAGCCTGCCTATGGGGTTTTATCAGCCTGCGCAAATTGTGATCGACGCCCGTAAACATGGCGTTGAAGTGAGGCCAGTTGATGTGAACCATTCTCAATGGGACAATCTATTGGAAGAAAAAGCAGGGAAATATTATGTCGTCCGCCTGGGTTTCAGGCAGGTAAGGGGTTTGGCTGAAGATGACATTACTTTACTCGTAACCGGAAGGAAGTTAAACTATACCAGCATCCCCGCCTTACGGGATGCCGGTGTGTCACTGGGCGCCCTCGAAAAACTGGCGGATGCTGATGCCTTCCGTTCGCTGGGACTCAACAGGCGCCAGGCCTTATGGGAAGTTTCGGCATTGGCAGATATGCCCGAAGCCCTGTTTAAAGGCCAGCCATCTGAAAGCACGATGGAAGGCCAGGTATCGCTGCCTTTAATGGCGGCCTCTGAACATGTTGTGCATGATTATGCCACCACCTCCCTGTCGTTAAAGGCGCACCCGGTTAGCTTTGTTCGCGAAAAGCTTGCCATGCTGCATATTCGCGCTACAAACGAACTCGATACTGTTAAAGATGGCGAACCGGTTAAGGTTGCCGGTTTGGTGCTGGTAAGGCAAAGGCCCGGTACGGCAGCCGGAATTTGTTTTATTACCATAGAAGATGAAACCGGCTTCTCCAACCTGGTGGTCTTCAAAAATCTATTCGATAAGTACCGTAAAGAAATACTGCAGGCCCGATTACTGATGGTTGAGGGCAAACTGCAGCGGGAAGGGGAGGTGGTGCATGTTATTGTAAAACGATGTTTCGACCTTACGAAGCTGTTGCGGGGTTTAACGCAGGCCAATACGGATGATTTGCCGGTACTCACCTTATCACGTGCCGATGAAAAAACCAATCCCTTTCCGGCAGAAAATAAGAAAGCGCCCGTACACGAAATTGCACAAAAAGAAATATTCCCTGGCGGAAGGAATTTTAAATAAAATAGTTACAATGCCTGTCCGTCCGTTCTCCAGTACTGTACCTTCCGAACGGACCGACAAAACACCTAAAAAACCTACGTCATGCCGGGCTTGCTCGGCACCCCACAAGACGAGCTGCATGCTTAGTGTACAGCATGCATTAGACTTGGCGTATCGCGGTCGAATAACAAACCCCCTTACCTGGCGCATACTTAGCATGTGGGATGCCGAGACAAGCTCGGCATGACATTTTTCTAAAAATTTGCTTGAATTGCGGGACAGCATTTTTTATTGAATCGTAACAAGAAACCGTCCGCTCCCGTCCGAAACCTGTCGCACCTAAAACCGGACGGACACCAACAAATCCTCAATTATCTTAAATTTAAACCAACCGGGAGCTTAAATAATGTTTATATTAAATTGAGGTATCGTCAATTTAAATGCCTGATTGTTAATGATGTAAATTTATAAAACCCGTTTTTCTTCTAAATTTTCGGTAAACAAGTTGGTAATACTGTAACTCATCCATTAATTTGTTGAACCTGTTTAAATAACCTGATAAACAATTATAAATTAAACAATTAAGTAACCGGTTTCTCAAAGAAGATTATTTTTTTGAGGTGCATAGTTATAGATATATAACCTAAATAAATTATTCGATAAACCGATGCCATATATTTTTTTGCGTCTAAAAGCTGTTTCAAAAGGCTGCAATAACCTCTTGAACCTAAAAAGAACCCTATTATCACTGGCATTGCTGGCTGCTTTTAGTTTAGCCCATTCCCAGGCGCTTTCCCCACGACAGGAGTTTCCGGGGCTGTTTGAAGCTGTACAGCTATCGGATATTTTTCCGGATAGTAAAACATTTGTTGATGCAACACCCAAACGCGACCCAGCGCTTATTATGATGGCTTATGATGAGCAAAAAAACGCACCTGGCTTTGACCTGAAGAAGTTTGTTGATGATAATTTCATTATACCGGGTGCAAATAATAATGGCTTTAAAAGCGATATTTCGGCGGGTATAATTAAGCATATCGATACCCTTTGGCAGGTGCTTTACCGTAAACACGACACGGTTTCAAAATATTCGTCGCTACTGCCTTTACCAAATGATTTTATAATCCCCGGCGGCCGTTTTCGTGAGACCTATTACTGGGACTCTTATTTTACCATGCTCGGTCTGCAGGAAAGCCATAAAACACAGGTCATACAAAACATGATCGGCAATTTTGCTTACATGATAGACAAATATGGTTTTATACCTAACGGAACCCGTACGTATTATTTAACCAGGTCACAACCGCCCTTTTTTTCGATGATGCTCGATTTATTGGCAAAGGATGAAGGGGGGCAAGTAATCGTAAAATACCAGCCTGAACTTTTAAAAGAGTATGCATTCTGGATGCGGGGCTCCGAAAAATTAAAGCCTGGACAGGCCTACTGCAATGTTGTAAAAATGCCGGGCGGGGAAATATTGAACCGTTATTGGGATGATTCTGATAAGCCGAGAGAAGAGTCATTTAAAAAAGACTGGGATGCTGCAAAGCTGACCAAAGAAAAGCCCGAAGATTTTTACCGCAATATACGGGCGGCCGCAGAATCTGGCTGGGATTTTAGTACCCGCTGGCTTGATACCAGCGGTAAACTGGAAACCATACGCACCGTGTTTATTGTTCCGGTTGATCTAAATTGTTTGATTTATCACCTGGAGCAGTCCATCGCTAAATCATACCAGTTGCAGGGAAATATCGCAAAGAACCGGCTTTATTTATACAAAGCCTTGCTGCGGAAAAAGGCTATACTAAAATATAGCTGGAGTGAAAAAAATGGCTGGTTTATGGATTATGACTGGAAACTGAAACGCACTACACCCAGCGAAACGCTGGCCGGTGTTTTCCCGCTTGATTTTAAAATAGCAAAAAAGGAACAGGCTGCTAAAGTGGCATCGGGTTTACAGACCAAGTTTTTAAAGTCAGGCGGATTGGTTACTACATTTAAACGGTCGGGCCAGCAGTGGGACAGCCCGAATGCCTGGGCGCCTTTGCAATACATGGCCATTGATGGATTAAATAATTATAATCAAAATAGCCTTGCCCGGTCAATCGCAATTAATTGGATCAGGACAAATATCAATGTATTTAATAACACTGGAAAGCTGATGGAAAAATACAATGTAATTGATACCGACGTAAAAGCTGGAGGGGGCGAATACCCCTTACAGGATGGTTTCGGATGGACGAATGGGGTTTTGCTGAACTTACTCAGTCATTATCATATCGATCAGTTATAAGTTTTACGAGATGATCACCAGTTTACGAAATTATTCAATGTTAGTTATAAGACAACTGAAAGCGCAGCACTTGTTTTAATAAGTGGAAATTGTTTTATCCAGCCTATGAAAAATACCAACCTGCCCGATATTGACCGGAAATGGTGGAAAGAAGCAGTTTTTTATCAGATTTATCCCCGCAGTTTTAAAGATAGCAATGGTGACGGAATTGGTGATTTACAAGGCATTATTTCTAAACTCGATTATATAAAAAGTCTCGGTGTTGATGCCGTGTGGCTTAATCCGATATACGAATCTCCAAATCATGATAATGGATATGATATTAGTGATTATCGTGCCATTATGAAAGAATTTGGCACCATGAATGATTTTGATATCATGTTAAAAGGATTTCATGATCGCGGCATAAAATTGATAATGGACCTTGTGGTTAACCATTGCAGCAGCGAACACAAATGGTTTCAACAGGCGCGTACTTCGCGTAAAAACGAATATTACAATTATTTTCATTGGTGGCCTGCCGAAAAGGGGATTCCACCAAAAAGATGGAGCACATTTGACCCGGAGGCTAATGCATGGAAATACAATGAGGCAACAAATTCCCATTATCTGCACTATTTTGCGGCCCAACAACCGGACCTCAATTGGGAAAACCCAAACCTGCGGCAGGATATTTATGATATGATGAGGTTTTGGCTCGATAAAGGTATTGACGGTTTCAGAATGGATGCGATAGCCTATATCTCAAAAGATCCGGAGTTTCCCGCTATGCCCGCTAAATATGACGGGGATTGGATTATTTATTATGCACATGGACCCCATTTGCATAAATACATTAAGGAGATGAACCGCGAAGTTCTTAGTAAATATGATGTAGCGACTGTTGCCGAGGCCATTGGTACGGTGGATTCAGTTATGAAATTTGTGGACCCTGCCCGCGGGGAGTTAAATATGGCCTATCATTTCGAGGGTGTAAATTTAGGATACCTCCCAAACGAATATAAAATGGTTGGCCCGGAGGGATATAGCTTGCTTGAATTTATAGAAGTTTACTCGAAGTGGGACAATGCGTTTGCAAAAAAAGGCTGGGGCACTATTTACCTTGGCAATCATGACCAGCCCCGCATGGTTACCAGGTGGGGGAATGATTCGCCTGAATTCAGGGAGCTTTCGTCGAAAATGCTTACAACGTTTATTTTAAGCATGGGCGGCACGCCTTATTATTATTTTGGCGACGAACTTGGGATGAATAATATTAAATTTGATAAGATCTCAGATTATAATGACATTGAGTTGTTGACTAATTATGAACAGGTAAAAGCCAAAGGTGGTGACCTTGACCGTTTTTTAAACGGGATGAAGATATCGTCAAGGGATAATGGCCGTACGCCTTTTCAATGGAATGCAACTGCTAACGCTGGTTTTACAACCGTTAAGCCGTGGCTAAAGGTTAACCCAAATTATAGCTTTGTAAATGTTGAGATCGAAGAAAGTGATAGAAACTCTGTATTGAATTATTTCAGGGAAATGGTCAAAGTCAGAAAAAGCGACCTGGCATTTGTTTATGGCAAATACAGCCTGTTAGATACCGGCAATCCTTATATTTATGCTTATACAAGGGAACTAAATAACAATAAATATTTAATCATTCTAAATTTTCATGATAAAACGGCAACAACAAATGTCGGCGTAGATATAACTGAAATTAAGTCGGTAATAAATAATTATCTCGGTACTTCGAAAATTATCAATAAAAGCCAGGTTACTTTAAAGCCTTACCAGGCGGTTATATTAAAAATAAAATAGGAAGAGCATTTACCGGGATCTAGTAATAAGGATACCTTTTTTTGTTCTTTTCGTTTTAATAATCAGGTGTTTATACAAATAAAAACAGTTGCAGCAAAACAATTACCTGGTAAAGATTAAAGGGAGCCCCCCTCAACAAGTATAGGTTCAATTTTCAATTCTTGTACGTATGAGCTTCCGGCTACGCAGGCTAGCATCCTTGAAAAAGCCATTTTTGCTAATTTTAGCCCGCTTGTTTCAACATAGGTGATTTGTGGATGGTAAAAAGTAGGAATAAAACCGTCACTTATGGCTATTATCCCAATATCATTTGGCAGGTGTAGTCCTAATAGCTGTATTGTTTTCATTGCCCCAATCAGTATTTCGTCGCTCATACAGAAAATTGCATCGGGTTTTTCATCAGTTTTTAATACCTGTTTCACCAATTCAATCGCTTCTTTTGTAGAGTTCGCATGGCAAATGTCTAAAACTGTATCGGTCCTGTATTTGGTAAATGTGTTTTTAAACCCTGTTAGTCTTTTTTGGGTAATAGACATTTGGGAGTTACCGAATATTGAAAGAATTCTTGTTTTCTTTTTTAATATCAGCGCTTCAGCAGCCAGGGACGCAGCTACAGAATCGTCAACGCAAACTTTGTTGCAGGCTTCGAAAGCAGGTACTTTATCAAAAAATATTACCGGGATATGCTGGTCGTCGAGTTTTAAGAAGTTTGTAATATCAGTCGTTTTTGAAGATATTGAAACAAATATGCCCGCCATCCTGTTTTGTTTGCACCGCTTCAGGTTTTCTAATTCAATAATTGGGTCATCGCCTGATTGCATGATTATTAACGAATATCCGTATTGCCTGGCTTCAGTTTCCATCGAAGTGATAAAAGACTGATAAAAATCGTTTGAGATAGCCGGTAATATAACTCCAAACTCCTTGCTGATATTAGTGCGCAGGTTAATAGCGTACGTATTCGGCTCATAATCCAACACCTGGGCGAGTTCTTTTACTTTTAGCCTTGTGCTTTCAGAAATGTCGGGATGATTTTTTAATGCCCTTGAAACAGTAGATATGCTCAAATTAAGCATATCAGAGAGCTTTTTAAGTGTAACTTCAGACATATCGGGTATAATTGGCGACTAAATGTAGTATATTTTTTTTCGAATTAAGGATCGATATCCGGAAATGATCGTGATCGGAAAATAATTCCGCGATGGTATGAATTGGTTTTACCCGATCCGGCTAACATAGCGCACTTTTATATCTTCAGCACTTATAAAGCTTGTAAACAGAACCTTTAAAGTTATATATTTTTCAACATCAAACATTTTCGCAAACGTTTGCGATAAGCTTTGCAGCAGATATCGCTTATTTTCATGAAAATACATCCGTTTTATGGTATAATTTTAAAAGATATAACCTGCTATAAGCCTGATTTTGTCGGCTGATTTTTTGATTTAAAATTGTTGATTGAAATGCGATTTGTTTAGGTGAGTAAACGATCGCACTCAATCAACTTAATTACGGAATGGAAAACCTGGCTAAATTCTGCATTTCTGAAGAAGCAATTGATGTTCTGAAAACAGCGTCGAATATATTTGGAATTGCAGCTTCGTCCTATCCGAAGGATAATTGTCGATAGCCTTATAGTCAAAATCCAAACCTGTGTTATATACTAAAGATGGGCATAGGGATGTTGCGTGTTTGTATGATCGGTAACCCCCAAATAAAGCTTGCAGGGAATATCCCGTTAGAATAAACAGGAATTTGATTGGTGATATTTAATATGTTTATTGTAATTCCGATGTTTGTACAGAACTTAACAATGTCATTAGATTATCAAAGTTTACCAGGCAATAATCCCCAACTCGCGATACGGATCTGTGGATTATTGTTAATTGCTGTTGCTTTATCAATTGCTTTAATAAATTTGGTAAAAAGACATAAAGCAAATAGTTTAAATGTTTTAATTGAAAATCATTTTTTAATTATAGATTTAGAAGCCTAAAGAACCAGTTATAATATGAGAATTTTTTTATTATCCATTTTAATGGGAGTTATTAGCTTTTCTGCATTTTCGTCGGAAAAAACAGATAGTCTTTTAGTCGTTTTAAAAACTGAGCTTTCTAGAAAAAAAGTATATGACGATAAAAAAGAAGCAGTAATTAAAAAATATAAATCGTTTCTCTCTCGTATATCAGATAAAGACTTTTCTGCTAAGTACTATATTTACAATAAGTTATACGAAGAATATAAAGTATATCAGTTTGATTCGGCCTATGTGTATACGGTGAAGCTCGAGCATGTAAGCCATGACCTGAATGATAAACCTAAATATTATGAAAGTAAAATAAAGCTTGCTTTCATTTTGCTTTCTGCCGGGATGTTTGAAGAGAGTTTTGATTGTTTAGCGCAAATAAACCCGCGTTTTATTAGTGACAGTTCGAAAATCGAATATTATTCAATAAAGGCAAGGGCCTATTCAGACCTTGCAGACTATAATAACGATAAAAATTTCACCCCTTATGATAATCAATTGTCAATAAAATATATTGATTCGGGGCTGGTGTTTTGTAAACCGGGTTCGTACGATCAATACCGGCTCCTTGGCGACAAGCAAGTTGTCACCGGTGACTTTTCACATCCTTCAACCTATTTGGTCCAATTGCTTTTATATTATCCGCTTACGAATCATCAGCGGGCAATGGCGTCGACTGGGCTAAGCAAATTTTATCAGAGGCCCGAACAACTCGATCAGCGTCTTTATTTGTTAGAAACAGGAGCAATAAATGATATCAGATCATCTACAAAGGAAACACTGGCCTCTTTTTTATTAGGTGAACAATTGTTTAGGCAAGGTAATTTAAATGATGCGTATATATTCGTTCAGCATGCGTTGGATGATGCCCAGTATTATGGTGCCCGCTTACGGCAAATTAAGATCGCAGCTGTGTTACCAATAGTTGCGGCTGCAAAAAATATCAATACCGAAAACGAAAAGAACAGGCTTAGGATTTATCTTTTATCTATAGTAGCTATTTCTTTATTAGCCATCGCGATTTCATTTATCGTTTTTATTCAATTAAAAAGGGTAAAAGTAAAAGAGGCAATTATCGGGGAAAAAAATATCCAACTTGGAAAAATAAATGATCAGCTTTCTGAAGATGCTCACATTAAGGAAGAATATATTGGCTATTTCTTTAATTTAATATCAAGCTATATTTTGAAACTTGAAAAAATAAAAAGAAATGTAGAGCGGAAATTAACAACGAAAAAATATGACGACATTCTTATAACTATAAATGAAATAAACATTAAAAAGGAAAGGGAAACGCTGTTTTACACTTTCGACCATATATTCCTTAAGATTTTCCCAAACTTTATTAATGAATTTAATTCCCTGTTTAAAAAAGAAGATCAAATTTGGCCGAAAGATCACGAAGTTTTGAATACAGATCTCCGGATATTTGCATTAACGAGACTGGGGATTAATGATAATCAAACTATTGCAGATATCCTGGAATATTCGGTTAGTACTATTTATGTATACAAAATGAGGATAAAAGCTAAGGCTATTGTTCCAAATGATCAGTTTGATGAAAAGATTATGTCAATAAAGGTTGTTGATGTCAAAAAACAAATGACCACAGTTTAATCCAATAAATTTTGAATAATTAAGATTGTTGTTAAACCTGAAATTAACAACAGTTTCGGAAATAGACTGTTAAAATATATCGGGCTAATGTATTGAGAAACGTCTGTAAAATACGCCAAAGCATTTAATCCTCAATAAAATTTCAAAATAAGTCAGCCTATAGCCATATAAACCGGCTTTTTAAAACATGCTGTATTTACAATTAAAGTAAGTAAACGGATAAAAATGACAGACCATCTGTTTTGACCGTTTTACCATTGTCATAAATATTATTGATTATTAGATCGTATTCATAACAAACATGCTCCATTTGTTAATTTACTGTAACCTGGTCATTTTTTTTGGCCAACAATCCTATATGCTGTTAAGATTGACATTGGTATTAAAATCCGGCCATTTTTATTCGGTCTGAAAAGCTTCTCACCGGTTTCTGCAGGCACATGGCTTTTCCCCATGTTTTTGATTATCCCGTTTGAAAGCCCAGCACCATGAAATTTCCTTATTTAAAAAGTTTTTAAATAGTAAGATTACTTGGTAATTCTATACAAATACTTATAAAAAGTTTAAATTTTCGAGCCGATGGCATTTATTAACTAACTAAATATCAATTAAATAAAGAAAAAAAAGTGCATATTTTGTTAAATTTTATGTAAACAAATAGGCAATATTGTAACATACATTTTACTTTGTAGAAACAAGGATAGGTTAAAAAGTTTCAAAAGCTATTATTCACTAACTCTTTACTTGTTTGACATTATAAGCCAAAATACGATTTAAGTTTTATTGAAATACCAGTAATTAAAGCAACAAGCTTTAAGATACTATAGTATACGAAAATTCGAAGATTTTGTTTGACAAGTAAATTAAACGGTATCCGTATTTGAAAATTTTAGAAATTGAAAATTTTTCTGACGAACTATTGACTGTAAATATAATAAAAAGTGCCTATGAATTAAATCCGCGAGGAAGCGAACCCTATTAATGAGAACTGATTAAAAAGTTTTATCAAAATCCGATTCTCGACAAAACGATTTTGAAATAAAAAACATTAATTTTTTAACCTAATGTTATTACTAATTAAAAATAAACCTAAAAACTGAATTTTATGTATTTTAAAAATTTACTCAAAGTAAGTTGTTTAATCTTATTGTGCTTTTTTGTAATACCGGCAATGGCCCAAAACAAAACAGTTACGGGCAAGGTTACCGACTCAAAAGACGGCTCAACGCTTATAGGTGCATCCGTTGTTGCAAAAGGTTCTACAGTGGGCGCTATTACCGATGTAAATGGCGTTTTTAAACTGTCCGTGCCAGCATCAGCAAGCACTTTAGTTGTTAGTTATATCGGCTATGTAACTAAAGAAGTCCCTATTACCGCAGGCGTGGTAAACATTAGCCTTGATGCAACTAACAACTCCCTTAATGAAGTTTTGGTTGTTGGTTACGGTACGCAACGCAAGCAAGACCAAACAGGTGCGACAGTAAAAGTATCGTCAGACGATTTTGTACAGGGCGTAGCTACTGACCCGCTGCAACAGTTGCAAGGTAAAGCGGCCGGTGTAACAATATCCACTAACAGCGGCGACCCCAATTCGCCTGAAGTTGTACGTATTCACGGTACTGCTTCATTAGGTGGCGGTAATGACCCTTTGTATGTTGTTGACGGCGTTGCCGGCGTTGATATCCGTACCGTTGCTCCAACCGATATTGCTTCATTCGATATATTGAAAGATGCTTCGGCTGCTGCTATTTATGGTTCGCGCGCTTCGGGCGGTGTAATTTTAGTTACTACAAAACAAGGAAAAGCAGGTAAACCACAGGTTAGCTATAATGCGTATGTCGCATCTGAATCAGCCCAGCATTTAATAGAATTTGCGGATGCTGCGCAATACCTGGCTGCATATTCATTTGCCAATAATGGCGCTGCAATGCCAACAGGTACAACAACCACCAGCAACCAGGGCGCGAATACTAACTGGTTTAAAGCATTATTACGCACCGGGTTTACACAAAGCCATAACCTTGCGGTTTCCGGTGGTACTGAGGAAAGCCATTATCGGGGTTCGATAACCTATCTTAATCAGGATGGTATAGCTATTAACTCTGGCAGGCAAGATTTTAACGGACGATTTAATTTTGATCAAAAAGCACTCGACGACAAACTTACCATAACCATGGGCGTTACAGTTGACCATGCAAATTCAGCTTTAACTGACCAGGCTGCGTGGGAAGACGCGGCTTCAGTTCCATCGGTAATCGGCGAATACCAGCCAGGCGGCGCACCGGGCCAATACCAATATATAAATAACACCGATGAAAACAACCCTGTTCCATTTTTAGCGGACATTATAAACACAAGTACTTCCGATCAAATAATCGGCAACCTGCGGTTGGATTATATACTTGCCCCCGGTTTAACCATAAGCCCTTATGCTAACGCAACCCGGCAAAACGGTACCGGCCATATTTATATTCCTCAATCCACTTTGCTTGGCTCTCTTCCTGATATTATCGGACAAAACGTTGCCGACCAGCAGGATGGGGATGAAGATCTTGCAGCCACCACTTCAACTATTGAAACCGTAGGCTTTACCGCCAACTATAAAGCCAAATTTGGAAAAAGCAGGTTGAACTTGCTGGGTGGTTACGAATTTAACAGTTATAATTATACCGGTTTCCACATAGAAGCCCATGATTCCTATGACGTTAATTTACCTTATGAAAATTTAAACTCTTTCAATAACGTAAATGCTGTATCTGACTTATCCTCCTATGCTAACGGCTATAAGCTAAATTCATATTTTGGGAGAGCGGAATACAATTTTAATGATAAATATTATTTGACCGGTACAGTAAGGTACGATTGGTCGAATAAATTAGGTTTAGACCAACAGGCAGAAATTTTCCCTTCTATAAGCGCGGGCTGGACCATCAGTAATGAAGATTTCATAAAGCCAATTACCTGGATTACTACTTTGAAACTTCGCGGAGGTTATGGACAGACAGGTGACCAGGACGCTATCACCGCATACGCTTCCCAGCTATTGTTTGGAAATGCCGGCGGTACACTTTATTATGACGGCGCAAGTCAAAAATGGCTTCCCGCCAATTTCTCCATTCAAAATCAAAATCCGGGTTTAAAGTGGGAAGCAAAAACGGTGACCGATGTGGCCGTAGATTTTAGCTTATTTAACGGGCGCTTAAACGGAAGCCTGGATTTGTACAACGCTAACACTAATCATTTATTATTCCCTTATCCGGTGGCTACGGGCAGTCAGTTTTTTGTTGGCACCATATTGGCAAACGTTGGTTCTTTAAACAACAAAGGAGTTGATTTTGCCCTGAATGGTTCAATCATAAAATCAGCTGATTTTTCGTGGAATGCAGGCGGCAATATTGCTATAAACCGTAACAAAATAACCGACCTGGCCGGAACACTGCCAGGCGGGACCCAGGTTAATCAAACCTATAGCCAGGTTGGCAGCACCGGTGGTTTAGGCATCAGCGGGTCTATAGCCAATATAGGATACTTAGCAGTAGGTATGCCGGTAGGTACATTGTTGTTACCACAATACGCAGGTATAGATGCCCAGGGCAACCAATTGTTTTGGCATACCAATGCCGATGGCACAAGGACAGAAGTACAGCAAAACGCGCTTACCATAGGCAACCCTGGTTCTGACGACAGGCGCTATTATACTACCGACCCGAAGTTTACTTACGGTATTACAAATACTGTGCGTTACAAACAATTTGATTTGAATTTGTTTTTGCGCGGCAACTACGGCAGCCATGCATTTAACGAAGTCGGTATGGATTATAGCACTATTGCAGGCAAAGTGGGCACCTATTCGTTGCTGGCCAACGCATTGGCGCAAGGGATTAATAGCCAGCCTACGCCCTCCAACTACTGGTGGCAAGGCACCTCTTTCCTGAAAGTACAAAGCCTTACAATAGGATATAACGTTAAGGTAAAAGACAGCAAGTATCTTGATAGGTTGCACTTTTATGTAGGAGGAAATAATTTATTTACTTTTACAGGCTATAAGGGTGTTGACCCTGAAGTAAATAGCAATGTGGTTGGCGGGGATGCCGGTATTGACGTCAGGAATGGCGGGCTTTACCCTCGCACGCGCCAATTATCATTTGGCTTAAATCTGACAGTTAAATAGTAACCATATAAATTTATTTATAATGAAAAAGAATTATTTATTTATTGCGGCGGCCTTTTTTGTGGCACTAAGCATTTACTCTTGTAAAAAGGAGCTTAACCCGGCTTTGGACAGCGTGGTACAAACCTCTATTACGCCAAGGTACCTTAATTCAATTGTGCTGGGGGCCTATACTAAATTACAGCCTTTAGCAACTGGTGTTATAGAGGATGCTGAAGCTACAACGGATGCATTGATAATCCCTACAAGGATTGGCGGCGATTGGCTCGACGGCGATGAGCACGCGCAACTATGGTTGCATACTTATTTACCCGGACACGGACAGATTGGGCCTGATTGGTCGACTCTTTACGCCGGTATAGGGCAAATAAACATCACCATAGGCCTTTTACAGGGCTTGCCGGCCACCAGTACTTCGGCATCGTCAATTGCGGAGTTGAAGACGTTGCGGTGCTATTTTTACTATTTGCTGTTAAGCTACTGGGGCAACGTACCTTATATCATATCTTCATCTACAAACGCGAGTACGGCCCCAACAACCCCGGCGGCCACTACTTATGCGGCCCTGATAGCTGAGCTAAAAGCTGATGCGCCATTGTTGAGCTCAAACACACCAGCAACAGACGCAAGCCAAATTGGCAGGATAAACAAATGGGGCGCTTACTTTTTATTGGCAAAGTTGTATCTTAACCAAAATGTAATAACCGGCGGTACTGATAACAGCGGTTATACTGCAGCTTCGGTTTATTGCGATTCAATAATGACCGCGGGCTATTCTTTGGTAGGTAATTTCCTTTCGAATTTTTCAAGCAATAACCAAAACTCTACCGAAAATATTTTTGTTATCCCCTATAACCATATAGCTGCCGGCGGGTTAAATATTCAGATGGAGACCATGCATTATAACCAGGCTGCCAAATACAATTGGGGAAGTACCGGCGGCCCATGGAACGGCTATTGCGCAAATGCAGATTATTACCAAACATTTAGCAATGCAGATGCAAGAAAAGCAGGGTGGATGTCAGGTATCCAGTACGCGGCTGACGGCGTAACCCCATTAACAACAAGGGGCAGCGACAGCTCATTGGTCCTTAATTTCAGGCCGCAGGTTACCGGCTTCCTGCCAACTTCAACTTCGCCAGGGGCAACAGAGTATGATGGCGTACGTCAGCAAAAGTGGCAGCTTGTTAACGGCTACCAGGGTATGGATGCGGCCTTTTCTTTATTCCGTTATGCGGACGTACTGTTAATGAAAGCAGAATGCGTATACCGTTTAGGGAACCCAACAGCTGCATTAAACTATACTGCTCCCGTTAGGCAAAGAGCTGGTTTGAGTAATTTCTCATCTTCGGCATTTGCACTTGACAGTATTTATGCTGAAAGAGGACGTGAGTTTGTTTGGGAAGGTTGGAGAAGAGAGGACCAAATACGTTTTGGACACTTTAAAGACGCCAAACAATTTAAACATGTTGACCCGGATAACCACGCCGCGTTGTTCCCGATACCTACAACAGCTATTGCGCAAGACCCTAATTTAACACAAAACCCAGGTTATTAATTATATATTAATTGCAATGTAATTTAATGGAGTGGTAATTTAATTACCGCTCCATTTTTTTGTTCTGTATCTTTGTTGACCAATTATGAAATTAGCACCCACAAGATTATTTTATTTTATACTTATTGTTTTTTGTGTTTCCTGTCAGAACAAAAGAGAGTTTAAACCGGAAGATACATTATTTCAGTTAATGCCATCGGCCCAAACTGGCATAACTTTTAACAATAAGGTTAAGGATGATGGTGAATATAATGATTTTAACTACCGCAATTTTTATAACGGTGGTGGCGTGGCAATAGGCGATTTAAATAATGATGGCAAGCCAGATATTTTTTTTACTTCGAATCAGGGAGATTGTAAGCTTTATATTAACAAAGGCAACTGGAAGTTTGAAGATGTAACCGCAAAATCTGGTTTGAATAGGTATCACAGGTGGCATACTGGGGTAACGATGGTTGATATTAACGGAGATGGATGGTTGGATATTTATATATGCAACAGTGGCGGCATGGGAAATGCCGACAGGGCCAATGAGTTATATATCAATCAAAAAGACGGTACGTTTAAGGAAGAAGCAGCGAAGTATGGCTTGGCGGACAAGGGATTAGGCACCCAGGCCATATTTTTTGATTATGACCACGATGGCGATTTGGATTGTTTTGTGCTAAATAACAGTTACCGCCCCATTGGCAGTTTTGGTTATAACCGCGAACTTAGAAATATTCGCGATACTTTGAATGGCGACCGCTTGTATAGAAATGATAATGGGAAATTTGTTGATGTAAGCGCACAGGCGGGCATATACGGCAGCGAAATTGGTTTTGGCTTAGGAGTTGCCGCAGGCGATATGTTTAATACTGGATGGGATGACATGTACATATCAAACGATTTTTTTGAACACGATTACCTTTATAAAAACGAGTATAACGGCACTTTTAAAGAAATTAGTGATGATGCCCTGGGGCATATGAGTTTATCGTCGATGGGCTCGGATATGGCGGACATTAATAATGATGGTTTTTTGGATATATTCACCACTGACATGTTACCAGAGGATGATTATCGCCTCAAAACCACAACTAAGTTTGATGAGTTTGATGTGTACAATGCAAAATTGATAGGCGATTTTCATCACCAGTTTACTAAAAACTGCTTACAGCTGAATAATAGCGATGGTACTTTTAGCGAAATAGCCGATTTAGCGGGGATAAACGCCACCGACTGGAGCTGGGGGGCGCTGATTTTCGATTTTAATAACGATGGCTGGAAGGATATTTTTGTGAGCAACGGAATTAGCCGCGATTTAACAAACCAGGATTTCCTTAGTTATTTTGGCAGCGACGAAGCCCTGAATGAAATTAAGCATGGTGGTTTTAAAGCCAAAATTTTTTTAGATAAAATGCCAAAAACACCTATCAGCAGTTATGGATTTGTTAATCAAAAAAATCTTCAGTTTAAAAACCAAACATTGGAACTTGGATTATCAAAACCTGGTTTTAGCAATGGGGCGGCATATGGCGATCTCGACGGTGATGGTGACCTTGACCTTGTTGTAAATAATGAAAATGGAGAAGCATATATTTACAGAAATATGACTTCGGAGCGGATGCATGCGCATTACCTGAAGGTAAACCTTAAGGGCAAGGGCATGAATACTTTTGGCATAGGGGCCAAAGTCACGATTTATACTAATGGCATGCAGCAGTTACTGGAGCAACAACCTACCCGGGGATTCGAAAGCAGTAGTGAACCTGTTTTGAATTTTGGCACAGGAAATTATAAAAAAGTTGATAGCTTAAGGGTTATCTGGCCAGATATGAAAATGCAGGTATTAAGAAATATTAGTGCAAATGCCACTATAACTTTAAAACAAACGGATGCTATATTAACCTTTATTCCCAATTTAGTAAAATTAAAGCCTTATTATAATAACGTAACGGCCACAAATATTAAAGGTGACATTTATCACAAGGAAAATGATTACAAAGACTTTGATGTGCAACGGCTTATTCCTAAAATGCTTTCAACCGAAGGGCCCA
>Ga0302319_10005946_pt1 | contig 24317 bp, 19 predicted proteins | sample Bog_T0_2_FD_203319 | JGI IMG/M metagenome (GOLD analysis project Ga0302319, IMG submission 203319) | Peat permafrost microbial communities from Stordalen Mire near Abisko, Sweden - Bog_T0_2 | ecosystem: Environmental > Terrestrial > Soil > Wetlands > Peat | place: Sweden: Abisko, Stordalen Mire...
CGATGAAGCAACTTTGGTCTCGGAATTGGTTCGCCTGCAATGGCGACTGGTCGAGCGTCCGGCAATAGTCAACGTGCTTGTGATCGATGCGGTCGGCAGCACGGGAATGAAGGCAACCGCCGACCCGCTACAGGCCGAGTATGCATTTCGTCTCTATCATGAGTGGATCGCGGGCATCTCGCTTGCCCAGGGCGGCTCTGTGCTGGCGACTCTGGGAGACGGAGCGATTCTCGCCTTTGCCCGACCGGAAGAGGCGCTTCTGGCGGCCCGGAGCACCCTTGGCGACCTGGACCGATTCAACCGGGAAGTCAACCGACTGGAGACGCCGTTCCGGATTCGGGTGGCGCTTCACGCCGGCACTGCAGTGGCAAACCTGAACGATGTGATGTTTGCCGAGGTGATCGATGTTGCCGCCCACCTCGAAAAGTCGGCGCCTGTGAACGGCCTTGTCGTGTCTGCCGCGTTTGCTGTCCAGATGCCCACCGAGCCCTTCGGCCCGACCGACCTTGTTGTGGACGGTCAAAAGCTGCTGCTCGACGGGCCAAAGTAAGAGGACAGGGCCGTCGGCATGAAGGTCGGCGCTGGGTGATCGAATCGGGGGGGAGTGCCGGTGGCTAGCCACCGGACCGACGGCCCGGCATGGGCCGAGAAAGCCAGGGAGAACTGGAGGAGGGAAGGAGATTCGAACTCCTGAGAACTTGCGCCCTAGCGGTTTTCAAGACCGCCGCAATCGACCACTCTGCCATCCCTCCGAGGTCGGGATTTTACTTCGAAGCGAGGCTTCCCGGCTCAACGCATGCCAAAACTCGACGGATCGCCAGTAGGAGGTGCCACTGCCCTCAACAGACCGCCCGGGTTTACCACACGCGACAGGGCCATAAAAGGCGTGTAGATGAAGCAACGACACGACATTTTAATTGGCCATGTGACGTCTTGGCTATCTCGATGGTAATCGACCGGGAGAGCGCATTTTTGGCAGGTTCTCCGTGCGGAAGCGCGGAAATTGGCTACGCCTGCATGAAACGCCTTGCGTTTGCCAGGCAACGGGGGACGGCGGTGAGGGAGTCTTCCTCGCCCTCGTACTCCACGCTGAGCCAGCCCTTAAACCGGGCGACTTGCAGTTCCAAGAGGCACTGAGCCAGGTTGACGACGCCCTCGCCGACCACGGCGCCGGCGTAGTGTTTGCCGGACGGGGAGACGAAGGGGCCGGGGCCCTCCACGAAGTCCTTGAAATGCACCATATTCGCCAGGGGCGCCAGGGCTTGAACGGCGAGGTGGGGGACTTGATCGACAAGAACGAAGTTGCCCACGTCGGGGTTCGAGCCGAGGGCGTCGTTGCCGGCCCGATTGCGCACGGCGTCAATGAGGCCACGAACTTGGTCGGCGCGGCCCGCCATCGAACCATGGTTCTCAAGGGCAAGCTTGACGTGGCGTTCCGCCGCATAGCGGGAGGCCTCGGCAAGGCCGGCAACGATCCAGGACTTCGCCTGTTCGAACGTAATTCCCTCCGCGACATCGCCAGCGAACACACGAACCACCTTTGCACCCCATCGGACCGCTTCGTCGACGCCGAACATGATTCGCTTGAGCTGGGCGAGGCGCTCTTGCTCGGTGAGCTTCGAGAAGTTGTTGGCGACCGAGAAGATGGGAACGGGGAGGTCGACCTCGTCAAGCGCTTCTTGAATTGCAGGTCGCTCGGCGTCGGCGTCCTTATAGAAAAAGTCAAGGAGTTCCACTCCTTCCGCGCCAATCTTGGCCGCCTCCCGCACGAAACCAGGAATATCCAGGTCGCCCCGCTTCCATGGTTTGTAGTAGCTCCACATGCTCACGCCCAATCGCATGCCCAGAAGCTACCCCAAACCGGTTTTTGCGGATCGCTGGTCGGTTAAGGTATAAGGAGTCAAAATTCCAATTGCTCTTGCAAAGAACCTCTCGGTGGGCAAGAGTTGCCGCGTATCCGGCTAACGAATTCCGGTGAGCTAACGAAGGTCAATATGCAATCAATGGAAACCAATACCGCCGAAATCGTCGGTTCGCCGGCTCCCTCATTCGCCCTCAGCGGCACCGCCGATGTGTCGCTCGCGGATTTCCGCGGGAAGAGCCCGGTACTGATCTACTTCATGCGTGAGTTCGCTTGCCACACCTGCCTTCACCACGTGCTTGAAATCGTAAAAGACTACGATCGCATCCAGAAGCAAGGGGTTGAGGTGCTGGTCATCGGTGGTGGTAACGTCGACACCGCCAAACGGTTCGCTGCGCGCTATAAGATTCCCTTCACCGTTCTTGCCGACCCCTCCCACAGTGTCTACGACCAGTATGGTCTAGACAAGGCGTTCGGGGTCTGGCAAAAGAGCGGTTCGTACTTGATCGACGTCGATGGGGTGGTTCGCTATGCGAAATCGGCCGGTAAGCCGTCGGCTGGCTTGGATTTAAGCGCGATCCCTTTCTAGGCGGCAAGGCGACGAGCGATCTGAGGCCGACCCGTCGCGCGAAAGAGCGCTTCGGCCGTTGCAAGCCGGACCCCAAGAGCGGAGGCAATTGCGGAGGCGTCAGCACCGGCTTCTCGGTAGGCTCCCGCCGCAATAAGTGCCTCGGCCAGCCGCCCAAAGGACGGGTCGCCGTCCTGCCAGAGCGCGGACGCCGCGGCTCTGACCGCCGAGGGCAAAGCGGACCACGACGCCTCCAGCCTCCGCGCCAGCGAAGGTCCCGCATCCAGGCGATCCAATGTCTCGGATTCAAGGTTGCGCCGATCCGGCAGGGTGTCGCGCAGCAGTTCTGGATCGTCATCAGAGCCAGTGGCATCGTCCAGACTCGCAAAGCCAGCAAGGTTCCTCCTTCGCGCCAAATCGATCAGTGCGTTGCCAATGCACCGGCGAGCAAGCGTTCCGAACTTCCAACCGGCCTGGGGATCGAATTTGCGGGCCGCGCGGACGACCGCCAACGATCCCTCCTGCCACAAGTCCTCCTTCTCCACTCCGCTCACCCTCGCTTTGGAGGCAATGATTCGAATCACGTCAAGATAGCGGCGGACCAACGCTCCTTCCGCCTGGGAGTTGCCGCCTTGGGCCATAGATGCGAGTTCGCTGTCTGTCAGAAGTAGGTAGTTCATGGGTTGCTGCTTGGGGTCGGTGGTCGGAGGCGGTGCAAGAAAGGCGTCCTATGCTCTCAGCGCCCTGCCGTCGTCATATTCGATATTCGCCTCGCCGGGGCGGTACGCGTGTCGGATGAAAACTGCGATGCCGATGTATTGCCAACCATCGACGGCCGTGATCGGCGAAAACTCCGGATTGACGCTGTGCAATTCGGGGCGGCCATTCCGGGCGAGGCGGAGCACCTTGAGAAACATCTGGCCATCGGGATGGCGGACGAGAACGATATCGCCCGCGGATGGGTTGGTTTCGCGCCGGATGATCGTTTCTTCGCCCTGGGCGATTCGTGGAAACATGCTGGCGCCACTCGCCACGCAAAGCACATAGTTCTCGGGATCGCCTTGGATGTACGCGATCGAGATCGCCCGGAATTCAGGCGAATCGGGCTCCATGAAGGCGCATTCATCGGCCGGTCCGCAAACCACGCCTCGCCACACCGCGACCAGCGCCTCGGTGGCCGAGAGGTGCCCCGCCATTTCGCGTGAGACTTGGGCGACCCACGCATTGCCGGGCGGCGTGTCTGCGGGTAGCGGCGGCGGGGTGTCCTCACCGTCGTAGAACCAGGCCTCCGGAATATGCCACAACCGGGCGACGCGAGCCACGACCGACACCGGCGGCTTGTTGATGCTGGCAAAGGATTCCCACTTCGCGACCGCTTCACGGGTGACGCTTAGCAATTCGGCCACACCTTCCTGGGTCAATGGAGGTCGCTGGTACTTGCGGGCGAGTTTGAATTTTTCCTTAATGTCCATGGCGGAGAAGGTGGATTGACCGTCCTCAATCCTTGTCACAGTATAGTGATCTCATACGTAGGAGTTGGGTGACATGAAGCCTGAATTTATGAAAATTGTGACGGGTGGCGCCGAACACCCTGCGCTCCGGCCTGGAACCGTTCTCTATGAACGGCAGTCTCGAACCACGGTGACGATTGGCCAGGTTCGGGAGGGGGGTGTGATCGGGGTCTATGGGGAATTGATCCTCCGCCCGTTGGCCGAGCACATGCGCGTCGTCTCTCAACCCGACGGAGGGGACGCTGCATAGCGTTCGGACGACCAAAGCACCTCCGTTCGCCGTATCAGCTTCGCAATGGCCGCATTTCAGCCACCGGGCGTCTTTTTTCGCGGTCCATATCGATTTGGCGATGCATACGGGCTGAACGATATTGTGATATCAGACGGTCGAGTGTGGCTTTGTTCAGCCTCTCAGACAACGGCTGCCCCGGGCGAGGGATCGGACTGGACGTACTTTGCGATGGCGATGACGCCGAAATCGATGCAAACCTGTACGCCCGACGAGAGCCTGACCCAATGGGCGTTTCCGGAGACGCCCGCGACCCTTGAGTCGCTGACTCTCTATCTCAACGGCCTAGCCCAGGACCCAGGGGCCGATTTCACCCTTGGCCCTGATGGCGCCAGCGCCGTCTTCGGCACGCCGTTGCAGGTTGGCGACAAGGTCAGGGTGAGCTATTGGACCATGGGAAGCGCCTAGCTTCTGGAACGAGACGACCGTCGCCGAACGATAAGGAACCAAACCCCACCCCATGCCAAGTAGAACACAAATCTCAAGCGCTCAGCTACAGCCCACCGGCCTCGCGGCCGGGGTCTACGGCGATGCCACTCACGTGGCTCAGATCTCCGCCAATGCCGAGGGGCAAATCGTCTCGGTGGCAGCGGTGGCCATTACCGGCACGTCGCCCGGATCGGCAGCGGGGGGTGACCTCACCGGGTCCTATCCGAATCCCTCAATCGCGGCGGGCGCGGTGACCGGCGCCAAGATTGCAGGAGGAACCGTTCTGGATTCGAACCTGCAGTCGGCGTACCTCTTCGCGAATGGCACGCGGGCCCTGTCGGGTTGCCTTGGGGCGGGTGGAAACACCATCACCAACCTGTCGAATCCGGTGAACCCCCAGGATGCGGCGACCAAGAACTACGTGGATGCCTCCGTACAGGGCCTGTCGATCAAGGAATCCTGCCGGGCCGCCTCGGCGGGCAATCTCGCTCTGAACGGTACTGCGACTGTGGATACCGTCGCGCTCAATGCAGGCGATCGCGTGCTGGTGAAGAACCAAACCGACCCGACCCAAAATGGGATCTATCTCGCCGCTGCCGGTGCTTGGGTGCGGTCGGCTGACGCCAACCTCGGGGCAAATCTCGTCGGTGCCTTCGTTTTCATTGAGGAGGGGGGACAGTCTGGAACCGGTTGGGTCTGTACGACGCCGTCCGCCATCACCCTTGGAGCAACCGGCCTAGCCTTCACCCAGTTCAGCGGTGCCGGCGAAATCGTGGCTGGGCTTGGGTTGACCAAGAGTGGAAATACGCTCAGCGTGGCCATTGACGGCGCCACCCTGACCGAAAATGGCGGAGGCCAACTTCAAGTTGGCGTCATTGGGGCAGGCCAGATCGGTAGCGGGATGGTCGCCGCTGCCCGCCTAGGTGGCGGGGCCGCCTCAGGAACGACGTTCCTCCGAGGCGATCAGACGTTTGCGGCGGTCTACGGTCTTGGGCAGGATCTCTTCACCGGCGACGGTACGACCACCGGATTCACAACCTCGGCGCCCGTCCCGATGCTGCTTGATGTCTTCCTGAATGGTCAGAAGCTGCGGGGAGGAGGCAATGACTTCTCGCTTAGCACGGTCGGCGCCAACACCAAGGCGACCCTTGGCAGCGCTCCCGCACTTGGTGATGTCCTCGAGTTAAGGTACTGAAAGATCGAACAAAATGTTGCGAGTTTATTTCAGGCGGCCAACTTCTGAAAAACTGGCCGGTTCGGGTTCGGTAGAGCCCGCTGGATGCCGATAATTTTCCTTGGTCGGAGGTTCTCCGGGGCCTTCGCTATTGCGTACCCTGCCGCCTGGCGGGTTAGAGGAAAATGGCGACTTATAAAGAGATCGAAGTGCCGGATCAGTTGGACGGGATCATCGGCTACATGTCCGACGTCGAGGCATATCGCGAAGAACTGACAACCTTGGGCCAGCAGTGGGATTTGCTCACCATCTTGTGCCAGATGACGGGTGAAGGCACCGATATGACCGAGACGCGGCAGGGTTTCAAGGACCTAACCACCCAACTCCTGGGCACCCTGGGAATCGAGACTTTCAAGAAAACCCTTCAGCAGCTCGGTTCCAAGAGCCAGGTCGCCGTCGATATCGTGATCCGCAATCTCTTTGAGCGGACCGCCGATATTGGCTTCTTGGCTACTGACGACGACGTGCGCGAGTTCCTCCGCGACCCGTCGGATGGGGGAGCGCTCGTTCGCCGATTCGAGGAATATGTCGCAAAGTATTCGGTGTACGACAACATTATCCTGTTGGATCCGACCGGAAAAGTCCTGGTCCAGATTGACCCGGCCGGCGCCACCGAATCCTCAGATCCCTTGGTGAAGGAGGCCATCCAAACGCACGAGCTCTACGTTGAGGTATTCCGCCACTCCGATCTGGAGCCTGCAAAGGATCGGTCGCTGATCTATGCGTACCGGGTGACTGAATCCAACGACCCGCATTCCAGGGTCTTGGGCGTGCTTTGCCTCTGCTTTCGCTTTGAAAACGAAATGGCGGGAGTGTTCGCAAACCTAACAAGCGAAGACGCCTGGTCGGTGATCACCCTACTCGATCGTGATGGAGTGGTGATTGCCAGCAGTGACAAGTATCACGTTCCGGTCGGGGCACCCCTGGAACTAGCCGTCGATCAACCCTATCGCATCACCAAATTTGGCGGGCGGCTCTACTTGGCCAAGACCTGCGCGACGAAGGGCTACCAGGGATATATGGGGCCCGGCTGGCTCGGCCATGCGATGCTGCCGCTTGAGCAGGCGTTCGTCAAGAGCGATAAGCAGGGTTGCGCCCACGTTGATCAAGGCATCCTTGAACAGGTGATGGAGGATCCGCGTCTCTTTTCCCAGCAAGTCCAGTCGATTCCACGCGACGCCGAGCGCATCCAGCGTGAACTTGACCGGGCGGTGTGGAACGGCAACATCAGGCAAGAGGGCACTGCCCGCTTTGCAAGTGGCCTTGCCAACAAGGTGCTGCTCTGGGAGATCAGCAAGACCGGCGAGCGCACGAAGAACGTCTTTGAGCGGTCCATACGCAATTTGCACGAGACCGTCGTCTCCTCAATCCTCAGCGATGTCGAATTCCTGGCCTCTTTGGCGATCGATATTATGGACCGCAACCTCTATGAGCGGGCCAACGACTGCCGGTGGTGGGCCCTCACCTCGGCCTTTCGCCGAATCCTCGCCAAGGAGGAACAAACTGCGGACGATCACGCCCACATCGAGAGCATTCTTCGGTACATCAATGGGCTCTACACGGTTTACAGCAACCTGTTCGTTTACGATCGCTCGGGGGTTGTGCTTGCTGCGTCCTCGCCAACCGCCTCGATGATCGGCAAGCCGCGCATCGAAGAATGGGCTCGGGAGACCCTCAAAATCACCGATTCCCAACGCTACAGCGTATCCTCTTTCGACGCCACCGACCTCTACGGCGACCAGCCGACTTACATCTATGGCGCGTCGATTACCGATCCCGACGTGCGCAGGCGTGTGGTTGGTGGAATTGGAATTGTCTTCGACAGCACCCCTCAGTTCGAAGCGATGCTTCTGGATTCGATGCCTCGTGGTGAGAATGGTCAGGTTGTGCAGGGTGCGTTCGGGGTCTTCGCAGACCGCAAGGGCCGCGTCATCTCCTCCACATACAAGGGTCTGGAAGCGGGCGTCCAGCTAGACATCGCCCCCGAATTTTTCTCGCTTGCGAATGGACACGGGCTCTCTAAGATCGTGCCGTTTGAAGGTCGTTATTACGCTGCCGGCGCCCATGCCAGTCAAGGTTATCGCGAATTCAAGAGCGAGCATGACAGCTATCGAAACGACGTGATCAGCATCATTCTTGTCCCCTTGGGCGAGGTGGCGGAAGCGGGCGGCTGCCAACGCACGGGCAAGGCGCTGACCATCCAAGCGACGGGAAGCCGTCGTGGCAATCACGAGGATAGCGTTGAGATTGCGACCTTCTATATTGGCGACCAGTGGCTTGGTGTTCCGGTTGAGCGAGTGGTTGAGGCAGTCCCATTCGAGGGTGTTTCTCGACTTCCTCTCGCGCGAACGATGAACGGCTTTGCCGGCATCACCACGTTCAGGAACCAAACGATCCCCGTCGTCCACACCGAACCGGAGGTTGATCCGGCAACTGACGTGCGGAGCGACGCCTATATCGTCGTGATGGATACGGAAGGGGGTCTCATGGGGGTGGTCGTCGATCGACTGGGCGAGATCCCAGAGATTGACCGCCAGCGCATCTGCACGGAGAACGAATCGCTTGTTCAGAACGCCGGCTGGATTGAGGCGATCGTGAAGCCGGACGCTGAGGCGCGTCGGGAACAGCTCCTGATCCTCGTCGATCCTGGCAAGCTCCGCCAGCAAATCTTCGGCGCCGAAGGCTTCGCGAAGTCGGCCTGAGGCCCCGGTTTGCCAGGCGCCAGCGGGCCCATTTTGGCAGGGATGACGTCCCCGTGGTCCTATTTGGGGTTTGGCCGCTCATAGATCAGCCCGTCACAAGTGCAGCAATCGGGTTCGAACCGAGCAACCCCGGGAATTCTAGTACGGTGAGGACGGCCTCCCAACCGGTCGAACGTCGGATCGAAAGCCTTAGCAGTCGAGTAAGGGAATCGGTGCCCTTACGCAGACTTGGCGATGGGATCGGGGCCGAAGGCGTCGTCAACCTCTGCCTTGGTCAGGCGCCGGCCGTCGCTTGCCGTGATGTGGAAGGCGGCGGTGCCGGAGCCGGCCCACTTGCCAATCCTCGCCGACAGAACGTTCCATCCCTGGCGGGAAAGGAAGCGCGCCAGGCGGTACGGCATACCTCGCCCCCGGGCGGCAGTGATTTCCAACATGCCGGGCTCGCCCTCGGTGAAGCTGTGGAGCAGCACATGCTGGTCCTTTGAAGGATCCTTCCCATGCTCACTCAAAACGTCTTCCGCCGTGCGGTCGCCCCTGAGCACGCTGAGCAATGAAGCATGCAGCAAAGCTTCCTTCGCATCGGATAACGGTCTCCCGTCAAGCGCCACCGTGAATTGGTCGATCACGATGGGTGGCTCTGTCGATGTGGTGTTTGCGGAGATCGACAGGAGGGAAATATCTAGGGCGTAAAGGACGCCGAGGATTTCTCGGAGGACACCGATCCGGTCTTTCGAGCAAACGGTCACCGCAGTTCCACCGACGTCGGGTCGTGCCGCGCATTCGACCGAGGGCTCGCCGGCCTGGGCCTTTTCGGCAAGAAGCAGGTGAATGCGAGCCGCCTCAGGGGTTGCGCCAAGCAGGTAACTCACGGGAAGTCCCTCGACGAAGGCGTTCACTTTCTCGTGAGGAATCGCCTCTTTTTGCAGATCCTTCAGGAGCCGAGTTCTCACGTCGTCACTATCGACTTCAATAGGCGCGTCTAAATCGTCCCAGTGGCTCACTCGGTTGCGGCCGCCTTCCTTGGAAGCATAGAGAGCCTTGTCGGCGCGGAGGAGAAGCTCACGCGGCGACTTGATCTCACTGTTCAGGGTGGCGACGCCGAAGCTCGCGGTCATTTCGCGGTGCGGCCAGTTCGCGCCCAGGATCGCCTGTCGGAAACGCTCGGCCGCGGCGATGCCCGCTCTGGCCGGGCAGCCTTCCAAGATCACGGCAAACTCTTCGCCGCCATAGCGGGCCACCGACTCATGCTCGCGCGATGTGCCGCGCAGGAGCTGTGAAAACTGCTTCAGAACGTCGTCGCCGGCTTGGTGGCCAAAGGTGTCGTTAAAAGACTTGAAGTGGTCGACGTCCATCAAGATGACGGAGAGCGGCTTTCCAAATCGCCGGGAACGGTGGAAGGCATCTTCAAGGTCGCCCTGCATGCGCCGGTGGTTGAGCAATCCGGTAAGGCCATCGGTGTCGGCGCGGAGTGCCAGCAGTGTATTGGCGTCCTCCAAGGCGATCTTTTGAGCCTCGAGCTGGGTGGCGAAATCGTTGATCTGTCGCATCTGCTCTTCGATGCGCCGCTCTGCTTCTTTGCGCTCGGTGATGTCGAGATTCGCGCTGATAGCGCCCATCAGCTCGCCGTTGGTATTGCGGAGGACGAAAACGTTGCAGACCAAATGGCGGTCGCCATCGGCAGCGGGGTAGGTCCAGTCCATCTCGGGAAGGCCCTCGCTGTGGACGATTCGGCGAACCTGCTCCTTGGTCCAGACCGGGCTAGATTCTGACCCCTTACCAAGGACATCCCAGATCGGCTTCATGAAGGCGACATGCGCCTCGATACCGAAGACCATTTCGGCGGCCCGGTTCCATTCGTGGACGACGCCGCCTTCGTCAAACGTAAAGCAGGCTACCGGCAAACCGTTGAAGAGCTCTTCAAATCGGCGACTGGCGATCGCCAGATTCGCGTTGGTTTCTTGCAGGGTGACTTGGATCTTCTGGAGTTCCATCGTCTTCAGCCGCAAGGTTTCCTCGGAGCCGAGGATGCGCCGTGCTACGAGGAGCCTGGATGCGAGGTCCTCCTTGTCGAGTGGCTTGCTCAGAAAGTCATCGACGCCGGCCTCGAATGCCTCAAGGCGGTCGGCCTTCTCCCCTTTGGCCGAACACAGAATGAAGTAGAGGTAGTCGCCGTCGGACTTGCGCAGGAAACGGCAGAGGTCGATGCCGCTGATTTCGGGCATCATCCAGTCGGACACGATCAGCTTATAGGGATGTTCCCCATGCATCTCGATCGCTTGGCGTCCATTGATGGCGTGATCGCTCTCAATGCGATGGCCCAAAAGGAGCTTTCGAACGAGCATCGCCGAGACTGGATCGTCCTCCACGACGAGTACCCGGGGCCGATTCCACCCGACGAGCACGTCGGTCTGTGCTGAAAATCTCGACTCCAAGTTGTATCTACCCCGCCGGACTCCTGTTGAAGGCGATTGCCTGCCCTAAAAAGTATCGGCAGACGCGGTGGCCTCCCAAAGGGCAGACTCCCAATTTTCCGTCATGAGGTGGGCGCTGAAAACTCGGGTAAAGGTGGCAGAGGCGCTAGGTCGGGCTCCAGAAACCGCCGCTTGGCTTCGGCGTTTGTTCGCCGGCTTGGAGAGTAATACAGGCGCAGCACTCTTGAGGTAAGCAACTGAGGGTGAGTATCGCAGAATTGGTCTGACGAGTGGGTAGGAAAGAGATCTTCGTAATGCCTCAGGGTGAAGGCGACGAGTTGGACGAAGGCACATGTCGTGGTTTCGTTGTAACCGGTGGTCGCGGTGTCGCGAACCCCAAGGGCGGCGCTGTATGCCTTGATTCCGGCGCGGATCGCTTCCAGAGCCTCCTTATAAGGAAGTCTGCGAAGGTAGATGTATGCGATGCGGATGTGGGCGCGGTGATCCCAGGCAGCCTCAGGGAGGCTGCAGTCCTCAAAGCCACGCAGCAGCTCATCATCGTTGAACCGCATTTCAGCTCCTTGATCAGGGGCGGCGAGACAGCGGCGTCAGGTGAACGTCGTGAGGCCCTTCGTAAATCACGGTCGGCCGAATGAGACGGTTGTGGTCCAACTGTTCGATGGCATGGGCGGTCCATCCGGCCACCCGCGCAACCACGAAGATCGGCGTGTAAAGATCGATCGGAATGCCCAGCAGGTAGTAGAGGTAGCCAGCGGGAAAGTCGACGTTGGGATAGAGGTTCTTCTCCTTCAACATCACGTCTTCCAGCACATCGGCAATTTCGCCCCACTTGGTGTCTCCCTTGGCTCGGCCAAGGTCCTTGGCAACCGGGGAAAGGTAGAAGGCGCGACTGTCGCCCTTTTTGTACTCGCGATGGCCAAAGCCCATCACCTTCTTCTTATTGAGAAGTGCATCTCGAATCCAAGCCTCGGCATTATCGGGTTCGCCGATTTCGAGCATCATGCGCATGGCTTCCTCATTGGCGCCGCCATGCAGGGGGCCCTTAAGGGTGCCGATGCCACTGATGACGCCGCTGTAGAGATCGCTCAGGGTGGAAACCGTTACGCGGCAGGCAAAGGTAGATGCGTTGAATCCGTGCTCAGCATAAAGGGTCAGCGAGGAATCAAACGTCTTTTCTGTCTGATGGTCCGGCTTGGCGCCGTTCAGCATATACAGGAAGTTTGCGGCGGTGCTGAGGGATGGATCGGGTTTGATGATCTCCAGGCCCTGGCTCAAGCGGTACCCGTTGGCGACCATCGTGCCAGCTTTCGCTACGATGCGGACGGCCTTGCGAACGTTCGCGTCGTGATCGTTCGCGTTGTAATCGGCATCAAACGGGGCCAACACAGCGTAGGCGGCACGAATCGCATCCATGGGGTGGGTTCCCTTGGGCAAAGCGGCAAGGGTGGAGTAGACCGCGTCCGGCACGTCCCGCTCTTCACCAATCGTCTGCTTGAAGCTCTTCAACTCAGCAGCATTGGGAAGCTTTCCGTAAATCAGGAGATAGGCAGTCTCTTCATATGTGGCCTGGCCCGCCATCTCGTGGCAGTGGATGCCGCGGTAAATCAAGCTGCTGTGATTGCTGTCAATCTCGCTGATCGTGGTGATGCCAGCGACGATGCCCTCAAGACCTGGGCTGTAGTTCGGATGGGTTGTGGCGCTCATATGTCGTTACCTTCGCAATTATGCCCGGTGAGGAACGGCGCCGTTCTTTGCCGGTTAGATTTTCTTCATTGCGGCATCTGCCCAACGCAGATCCCGCTTCGTGTACGAGTCGTACTCTATCAATTCATACAACTCGGCACGGGTTCGCATATTCTTCAGCATTCCGGCTTGGGTGCCGGTTGCAAGCAGCTCATCGTAGGTGTCCGAGATTGCTTTGAGCATGACACGGAAGGCGGTCATCGGGAAGATCACAAGATTGTACCCAAGCAATTTGAACCGCTCAAAGGGGATGATGTCGGTCTTTCCGAATTCGGTCATGTTTGCGAGAAGGGGGACCGAGAGGGAGTTGCGAAAGGCCTCAAACTCTCGCTCAGAGGGCAACCCCTCCGGGAATACAGCGTCGGCCCCGGCATCTACGTAGCGCTTTGCCCGGGAAATGGCAGCATCGAGCCCCTCGACGGAAAAGGCGTCCGTCCGGGCGACAACCAAAAAGGAGGGATCTCGCTTGCTCTCAACGGCGGCGGTGACCTTTGCCGCCATCGCCTCTGGAGTAATCAACTCCTTGCCGTCCAAGTGTCCGCACCGCTTCGGGCTGGATTGGTCTTCAAGGTGAATGCCGGCAACGCCGGCTCGCTCCATTTCGAGCACCGTGCGAGCGACGTTCATCGTGTCGCCGAAACCGGTGTCGGCATCGCAAAGAATGGGCAACGAGGCAATCTGAGCGATGTTCGCGGCGGTCCGAGCCAACTCGGTTAACGTGAGGAGTCCATGATCGGGGACCCCGAGTTCGGCATTGGTCACGCCGGCGCCGCTGATGTAGAGGGCCTTCGCCCCCGCCGCCATCGCCGCGCGGGCAGAAATGGCGTTGAAGACCCCAGGGAGCAGAACCGCATCCTTCTCCATCAGTGCTCGCAACTCGGCGCCGGGCGCAGGCAGTGAGGGCTTCAGCATGGCGCCTTCAGTCTACTGCAACCATGCGTTTGAGCTTCTGGCCCCGCGTTTCTGGCGCAAAAGGCAGCGCAAGAAGGCCCACCACATAGACCATCCCGGCCGCCATTACGCCGGCTGCGGCATTGTTGTGTTGTGCCTTGATATAGTCGCCCGTCCATTTGGGTATCGGGGCGGTCAAAACCCGGCCCACGTTGTAGGCAAACCCGCAGCCCGTTGCCCGGACGGCAGTAGGAAAGAGTTCGGGGAAATACAGCCCAAAGCCGGATGAGACACCTATCGAGAAGAAGGACATGATGGGCGCTGCAAGCAGAAGGCTCCCAAAGCTGGCCGCCGCCGCAATGTGGGTGGCAAGAAGTATCGATAACGGACTGGCAAGGAAGAACAAGGCAAATGCGGGCTTGCGGCCGAGTCGATCGCAGAGCATCGGAAAGATGAGCACACCGGCAAGGGTTCCCGCGTGCATGGCAAGTGTTGCGTAGCTGGTTCGGGGACCCTGCCACTCGGGGTGCCCCACGCAGGTCGCGGCCACCAGATTTGGGAGCCAAAAGGTGACCGCCCCCGCCCCGGCGATGCCGGCAAAGCCCATGGCCAGGGCCACGAATGCATATCGAGCGGTGACCGGACTTGAAAAGAGCGCGCGCACGGGATGGCTTTCCGCTTCGACCACTGGGCGGGAATCGGACGTCTCCTCCTCTTTGACCAGAGTTCGCAGGCCGACGGTGATCAGCGCCGGCGCGACTCCGACGAGAAAGAGTGCTCGCCAACCGCTCCCGGCAAGCCCGAGGCTGGCAAGGGCGGCAAGCGCGGGCCCAAGTGCCGCCGAGCTTTGGAGAAGGCCCGCCGCCGGCGCTCGCGACCGATCGGGGAAGACTTCGGCCACCAACGCAGCTCCCGCTGCCCACTCTCCGCCGATGCCAAGGGCGGTCAGGAACCTAACCACAGCCACCTGCTCGGGGGTGTGGCAAAAAACCGTGAGTCCGGTGAAGAGACAGTAAATGAGAATTGTCCAGATGAGGGCTCGGGTTCGGCCCCAGCGGTCGGCCACGACCCCGAAGATGAGTCCTCCGATCGACCATCCAAGGAGGAAGATCATCTGAATCGTTCCCTCTACTTGGGCGCCCCTCAGCTTGTAGCCGTCCTTGCCGAGCATTTCGGTGAGCATCGGCCCCTTGGCGAAGGTGAATAGTGCGGTGTCCGCGATGTCGAACATCCAGCCGAGCCAGGCAATGCCGAGAATCGCCCACTGCCGCCGCGAAAGCCCGTTCCACCACCGGTTTTGCACTCAGGCATTTTAGCGGGTCGGAGCGGTCAGGAAGTCAACGCAGGTTTTGCTGAATCGTTTCATCAAATCCGCTGTATACTGTTCCGCATGTTAGTACCCGTGATGCTTTCAATGCTGATGGCGCCGCCTTTGCAAGGTCAACCGCTGTTGGACGACCTGTCTCGCCGGGCGGTTAAATACTTCTGGGAACAGTCCAATCCGACGACCGGGCTTACCAAGGATCGCGCTGCCAATTTCAAGAAGTCCGACAAATACTTCGTGGCCAGCGTCGCTGCGACCGGCTATGCACTTGCCGCCTACTCCATTGGCGCTCACCGAGGCTGGTTGCATCGAGCCGAAGCACTCGACCGGTGTCGCTCAACGGTTCTTTGGCTTAATGAGCATGGATTGAAGGAGCACGGATGGTTCTATCACTTTATCGACTGGCGCAATGGATCGAGGGTCTGGAATAGCGAGGCCTCTTCCATTGATACGGGTCTCTTCCTCGCGGGAGAGATCATCGCGGAAGACGAGTTCAACGATCCGCGCCTCACTCAGATGGTCCAAGACACGTTCAACCAAGTCGATTGGAATTGGATGCTGACTAACGGAGGCTTATTGCCGAATGCAACGACGATTTGCATGGGCTGGCATCCCGAGGATGGGTTTATCAAGGCTCGCTGGGATGGGCAATATGAGGAGATGTTCCTTAATCTGATCGCGCTGGGCAGCAGTAAAGCGATTCCGGACAGCCTCTGGCCGTCCGTGCGGAGGACACCACTGGTCAACTACCAAGACACCAGCTTCATCATTGGTGGTTGCATCTTTATGCACCAGATGAGCCAGGGCTTCCTTAACTTTGAGGGTAAGCGAGACGAGCTCGGCTATGACTATTGGATTGAGGGCCGAAACGCGTGCTTGGGCCAGAAGCGCTACGCCATCGCCAACCCTGATCACTTCAAAGAGTACGGCGCCGATTTTTGGGGATTGAACGCTGGAGATGGACCCAGCGGCTATGAAGGCAATGGCGTGCCCGATGGGCCCGACGATGGAACGATTTCGCCAACGGGAGCGATCGCGAGCATTCTCTATGATCGCGATATGGCGACCTCGGTTGCCAATCACTTGGCGACCGCCCATCCGGAGACGCTCGGCCGCTATGGATTCAGCAACGGGATCAATCCGACGCACAACTGGTTTGGGCCCGACGTGATCGGCATCGATCTTGGAATGGAATTGATGGCGATTGAGTCGGCCCGAGATGGACTGCCCCAGAAGCTGAGTATGGAGAGTCCGATCTACCAAGAAGGTCTGCGCCGTGCCGGCTTCCATGCCACAGAAGAGGGGCCCATCGCGAGCCGCCCCTTGATCTTAGCGCCGCAATAGTTTGGGGGCCGAGGTGGACTGGCGGATATCCAACTCGGCATCCAGAATGATCTGCCGATCCTCGACATCCTCGCCCTTGGCGAGGCTGACGAGGATCTCCGTCGCCTTGCGCGAAATATCCAGCACTGGCTGTCGAACGCTGGTTAGCGGAGGGTTGGAATGCTCGCAGGATTCCAACGAGTCGAATCCAATCACCGACAGATCGTCAGGAACGCTTAGGCCCACTTCTCCTGCGGCCTTGAGGGCGTAAAAGCCAAGAAGGTCCGACACGCAGAAGACGGCGGTGGGACGCTGCTCGTCCAGCAGCCGCTGGATGGCGAGAATTTCGTTGCCTGGTTCCGGGTGAATGATCAAGCGGTCATCCAAGCCAATCCCATGTTTCACCAAAGAGGCTTTGTAACCCGCAACACGCTCGCCAGAGCTAGTGGAGGATGGGTGACCGGCGACGATGCCAATATGGGCATGACCAAGTTGAACCAGGTGATCGATGGCGAGTGTTGCCCCACCAAAGTTGTCGACGTCGACGAAGGCGATGTGCTCTTGGTCGGTGCGGGAGAAGAACAGCACGCATGGGAAGCCGCGTTGGATGAGCAGCTGAAGCGTCTCGTCGTCGTGGTTCCGGAGGATCAATACGCCATCGATTCTGCCGTCAGTCAAGACCGAACACTCGGTCAAGGCATTCGCGACCGGCTTGGTGTGGAGCAAAATGTCATAGCCAAGAGAAACGGCAGCCAGGTTCACGCCATGCATGACTTCGCGCACGAAGTCGGACGGCACCGCGAAATAGAGGGCGTCCTGAAACACCAATCCGATCGTTTCGGCGCGCCCGGTGACCATGCTGCGCGCGACCACGCTTGGCGTATATCCAAGATCGAGGGCCGCACGCTGAACCTTTGCCTGGGTCGCTGGACTGATGCGGGCAGACTTGCCTTGCCCATTCAGCACATAGCTCACCGTCACTTTGCTGACGCCCGCGAGCTTCGCAACGTCGGTGATGGTCGCTCGCTTGGTGAATCCCATTGAGACCGGAGTGTGACACATGACGCTACGCGACAGTGATGCAATGGTTCTTGCGGGTCACTTTCACCTTGTGGACCCCCTGGCCGCCGGTGGGCTCTAGGATGTGACCATTCACGACGCCTTGCGTAGCGCATTCCATATGATCTCGAACACCGGATACGACTTCGATTGCGAACTCGTCGCCTCGGAACACACGGTTGAGTGAAAATGACTTGAAAGCGGTGGTTTTCGGTTCAACGAAGAGGCCCTGACGAGTGGCGCGAATGCCACATAGGTAATCGAGGGCCGTGCGGAACATCCACGCTGCCGAACCTGTGTACCAAGTCCAGCCGGCCCGGCCTTCGTTGGGTGAATCGGGACCATCTACGTTTCCGGGCATCACATAGGGCTCAGCCGCATAGTGCTCCTGATCTTGCTTCGCGTTAGGAAGCATGCCGCGGAAGATGTCCAAGGCCACCTCGTGGCGACCCATCCGGGCGAAAGCCTGAATTGCCCAGGTGGACGCGTGGCTGTAGACTCCGCCATTCTCGCGGGCGCCAGGGGCGTAACGGGTGATATAGCCGACCCAAGGATCCACCTTGGCATATGCGGGGGTCAAGAGCAATGCGCCGTAGGGCTTCACAAGTCGCTCATGGGCCGACTTCATCGCTCGCTGCGCACGATCGGGTGGTGCGATACCGGAGATCACCGCCCAAGTTTGAGGGTTTAGGTAAATCTGGCCGAACTTGCATTCCTTTCCACCCAGCGGCCTTCCTTCGTCATTGGTTCCTTCGATGTACCAGTCGCCATCCCAGCCGTAGGCGTTGACCGCGACTTGAAGTTCGTCGGCATACCCTTTAAGCTTCGTCGCCTCAGCCGATTCCCCCAACTCGTCGAGCACGGAAGACAGGCGTCGGGCAAGATCGAAGAGGAACATGCCTACCCAAACGCTTTCGCCCTTTCCATCCAGCCCGGCGTGGCTCAATCCGTCGTTCCAGTCGCCAGCCAGTATGAGCGGCAGGCCGCGTTTGCTGCGCAGATCAAACGCACGGTGAATGCCGCGGAGGCAGTGATCCAAGATGGTGCCGCGCAAGCCAAAGACCTGTGTCTGGCGGCTCAGGTAAGCGGCATCATGCTGGAGAAAGGAGAGGTCGTTGGTCTCGTCGAGGTAGGCAAGAACACCATGAGTTAGCCAAAGGCAGGTGTCCGAGTGCCGGCTCTCGGCGAAAATCTGCGTTCCAGGGTGCCACCAGTGGCGAACGCCGCCGTCATCGTACGTGGCTTCAGCATTGGTCATCAGTTGCTGCTTCGTCCGCGCGGGATTCATGGGAAGCAACGCAAGGCTGTCTTGGAGTTGGTCTCGGAAACCGAAGGCGCCCCCTTGCTGATAGTACGCACAACGCGCGACCAAGCGGCCGGCCACCACCTGGTAGGGAAGCCACCAGTTGACCATGACGTCGATCTCATCTTCGCCGGTCTTCAACTCAGTACCGGCCATCATCTTGTCCCAATGGGAAATGACCCTCTGGAGCTCGGCATGGCTCGTGGCAACGTCATACTTGGCCGCTAGCGCGAGGGCGTCGGCCATGGATTCCGTCGAACCAAGGGTATAGACGAAGTCGATGGTTTGCCCGGGTTCGAGGGTGACCTCGCTCACAAGGCTGCCGCAGGGGTCTTCCCAGCGGCCGTTTCCCGATGTAAACGCCCCTTGAAGAAGCGCCTGTGGGCGGTCCAACCTCGCGGGGCGCCCTAGGAGTTCTTGTTTGTCTGAAAGCACGTGTTTGGCAGAGATACCGCTCACCCCGTGGAAGGCGGTACCGCTTGATTCCGGCTTTCCGCGTTTGCCCTCAAGCAGTCCGGGGTGCTTCCAGGCGAGCTGCACATTGCCTGCTTGCCGGGTCTCGACGAACAAGCGATGAAACTCACGATTCTGTTCCCCCACTGGGCCGAGGTACCACTCGACGAAGGAGGCGATTCTCAATGTTCGTGGGCGAGCGCTGAGATTGGCCAGCTTGACCATCCACACTTCGCAGGAGTCGGTGAGGGGAACAAAGACAGTGTGCTGGCTGCGGATTCCGTTCACGACCCGCTCGAACATGGTGTATCCCAGCGAGTGCGCCACCTGATCTTCAGCAGCTTCAACCAACGTCGGCTGATAGGTTGTTGACCAAATACCCCCGTTCTCCAGGTCCTGTACGTAGATGTAGCGACCTTGGCGATCTTGGACGAGGTCGTTCTCCCAGCGCGTTAGGCGCTCCAGTTGAGAATTGCGGAACCAAGAGAATCCAGAGCCGGATTGGCTCACGACGACTCCGTAGCCATCGTTCGCCATCACGTTGACCCACGGAGCGGGGGTCTTCGGGTCGGTGACCACGAAGGTACGACCCTCATTTTTGAAGTAGCCGTATTGCCCCTCACACAGGCGCTGCGTTGCGTCGGTCGGTTTAAGCGAAGTAGACATAAGTATCGGGTGCGGTCGGTGAACCGATTCAGCATTGTACAACACTTTCGAATACAAACAGCTTTACCGCAAAAATTAAGCGTTACATGGAATCGGTGAGCGTATAGAATCTCACCTCAGTCAGGAATCGAAAAAAATAAAAATTCTTTTCACAAAATCCAAAATCCGTGTTATATTACTGAAGCGGTTCAGCAACCGCCAAGCAATCTAGCTTCACGCATACGTTCGAATAAGCCAACGAAGGGCCCCACTATTCTTTTGCAGATTTAGGCCAATGGCGGCAATCTCATGAAAACACAGAAACAAGCATTCACACTAATTGAACTCCTCGTCGTTATCGCAATTATTGCGATCCTCGCCGCAATTCTCTTCCCAGTCTTCGCTCAGGCGAAGGCAGCTGCCAAGGCGATTGTTGGCGTATCCAACCTGAAGCAGATCAATCTAGCCATCATCATGTACGGCTCTGACTTTGATGACAATAGAGTCCCGCGAGTCAGCCAAGATCTGGCAAACTGCAATGCCCAGGGCAACGGTTGCACCGTCGTCGACGAGCATAGCTGGAAGGAACTCGTCGCCCCTTACGTGAAGAGCGTGGGCATGTACTCCGATCCTCAGAACTCTCTGAACAACCTCCCAGACCTCCACTCCGATCCTGCCGCCCGAGCCCTTTACAACTGGACGCCGATCACCTTGCCCGCCAACCTGACTTTTGCACGCAGCTACTCGCTGGTCAATGAGCAGACCTCCGGACCCGGCAACTTCGTGAACAGCAGTGCGGTGCCGTTGACACTCTTCCAGAGCCCGTCCACCACCGGATTGGTCACCGAGACCCATGACGGCAACGCCGACATCGGACCCTACGAAGGCTGGTATCAGTTGACCCCGTCCGACTATGGTGACGGGACGGCCCCTTGGCAAGCCATTGCACCCAGCGAAGCCACCGGCAAGTGGGATATCAGCGGCGACGCTTACAGCGACAAGGCTGCCAACGCCGGCTTCATGGACGGCCATGCCAAGCGCGAAGGCTACAGCGTTCGCGACTGCTTCTCGACCAACGAAGGCCCGACTGGAACTCAGCCCGACTTCTACAACATCTCGGGCGCCGACCTGGCCTCGTCCAACAATGGCTACACCTGGGAAGCGACGAACTGCGCTCAGCTCCCAGCTGCATTCAAATAAGGACGCCTCTACACGTGTTTGGGGCCGAGCGCGAGCTTGGTCCCAAATCTTTCTGTCCCAAGAGGTAAAGGATTCAATGAAGATCAAACTCATCACAACACTGGCGCTTATCGTCGTCGGTATGGCAATCGCCGGATGTGGCAACGACAGTTCACCCGTCGTTCCCGACAATCACACGCTCAACATCGCTTTGGGTATGCGCTCGTACTACAACAAAGCGAACGGAAACTACGACGCTTTGAGTCCTGCTGACAAGCAGGCATTCGAGCAACTCGTTGGTAAGGGGCCGGAAGGCGCTCAAGAGGCATGGAAGTTCATGAAGACGGCGAACGTTGCCAACCCCAACATGCCAACGCGGATGCCCAATCAACCTGCCAGCAACTAGACTTTTACATCCTCATAATTCGACACCTCGATGAGCATGGACTTTGATGTAGCGATCGTTGGCGGTGGGCCTGCCGGTTCCACCGCCGCTTCTTTGCTGAAGAAGTACAACCCCTCTCTAAAGGTAGCCATCTTTGAGCGGGAGGCCTTTCCGCGCGATCACGTTGGGGAGAGCCAGCTTCCCCCGATATCAGGCGTCCTAGATGAAATGGGCTGCTGGGACAAGGTCGAGGCAGCCAACTTTCCCATCAAAGTAGGCGCAACCTACAAATGGGGCAAGTCCCCCGAACTCTGGGATTTCGAGTTCGTTCCGAATGAAGTCTTCAAGGACGAACCTAGGCCGGCCAAATATGAGGGTCAGAGGCGGTTCACCGCCTTCCAAGTGGACCGTGCCGTTTACGACAAGATCCTCCTCGATCATGCCCAAGAAATGGGGGTCGAGGTTCATCAGCCAGCCACCGTAAGGGAGGTGGTGCGTGACGGCGACCGCATCGCGAAGCTGGTCCTGCAGGACGGGGCTTCCGTGATTGCGCGCTACTATATCGATGCATCTGGCCATCCAGGATTGATTCGCCGCTCAATGGGTGTTCAATCCGAGTATCCGACAACCCTTCAAAACATCGCGATTTGGGATTACTGGCAAAACGCCGAATGGGCGGTCAAGATTGGCGTGGGCGGTACCCGGGTCCAAGTCATCAGCGTCCCCTACGGCTGGATTTGGTTTATTCCCTTGGGCCCCACCCGAACAAGCGTCGGCCTCGTCGTCCCTGCGGCCTACTACAAGGCGTCGGGAATGCGCCCGAAGGAGCTCTACGAGAAGGCCCTGAAGGACGAGGTCATGATCGAGTCGCTGATGAAGGATGCAACTAGCGAAGAGAAGTTGTCTTCAACGAAGGACTGGAGTTTCCTAGCCGAGCGGGTAGGCGGAGAGAACTGGTTTCTCATCGGCGAAAGCGCCGGATTCGCTGATCCCATTCTTGCTGCCGGCCTGACCATGGCCCATCTGGCGGCCCGAGAAGTGTGTTGCACGATTCTGGAACTGGACCGAAAACGGTACACAGAGGCTTGGCTCAAGGAGCAGTTTGCCCTTCGCCAGCGCCAGCGCGTCCTCAATCACATTCGGTTTGCTGAATATTGGTACACCGCAAATGCGCAGTTCGGCGATCTCAAGGTCTTCACTTCCGAGTTGGCCAAGGATTCAGGCCTTGACCTTGATCCCGACAAGGCTTGGCGCTGGTTGGCCCAAGGGGGCTTTATCAACGAGGACGAGGAAACCGGTTCAAGCGGATTTTCGCTCCTCCAGGTCAAGAACCTTGGCCACTTCCTGAACGAACTTGATCCTCCCGGTGTTCTGGAGCAGACAAACGAATTCCACTTGAACCTCGGTGGATCCTCGTTCATCGAGAAAGCGCGCTACCAGAATGGCGAGGTTCTGAAGATGCGCGCCTACAAGCGCGGCGAGCGACGGCTCCCAGTCAACGAGGAATTTGGCTACGTCTTAAACCTGTTGCAGACGGAGCATCACTGGCCGGGCATCATCAAATCGATCAATGCAAGCGCCGAGAAATACCGACCGGAACCCGAGGTGCGCACGCGAGTCATTCACCGAACTCTTATGGCCCTTGAGGCGATGATTCTTGACGGGTGGGTGACCGCAACTCACAATCCAGAGTATCCACTAGAGGACCTGCGGGTGACCTCGATCGACATTCGGGCGAATACGGATCAGCGCCAGTTGAACAAAGCCTTCCACTGAGCTGCGGTCGAACCGTAGGCCGCTTTGGGTTGTAGTATGTTTCTTATCAAGCGCGTCTTCAATGGCGAAGAACTGAGACGGCGGCTGCTTTCGGCGGTCCTGTTGTTTGCGGCGGCCTTCCTCACAACGCCTCTACGGGCCGATATCACATTGCGACTTGCGACCTGGGAGGGCGCTGAGGCGCTAGACATCCAACGCGCGGCGATCATGGAATTCGAGCGGCTGCATCCGGGCGTCTTCGTAAAGCTGAACCAGGTCGATAACGGCCTGTACATGCAGAAGATGTTGACCCAGTACGCGGCGAACGCGGCGCCTGATGTGGCGATGATGGGCTTCGAGAAGTTTCAGCCACTGGCCCGCCGTGGCGTGCTCATGCCGCTGGATGATCTGGCTGCCCATACGCCAGGCTTTAGCCTGAACGAATACTATCCGGCTATTGTAAACGTCCACCGGTACCAGGGTCGGCTCTACGTGCTCCCGCGAGACATCGCACCAATGGGCTTTGTCTATTACAACAAGCGATTATTCGACCAAGCCCACATGCCTTACCCTGACGGCAGTTGGACGTGGGACTTCCAAGAGCGTCCCGAGCTCAAGCAGAAAGACTTCCTATGGGTTCTGCACCACATGACCGTGTTCGATTCCTCGGGTGCGGTGAGCCAGTGGGCGTATTCGCCAGGCTGGCCCGACCTTCTCGCCCAAAGCTTTGTTTACAGCTCGGGATATAAGTTCCTCGATGACGAGGCAAACCCCACCAAGGTGCTCTATTCGGACCCAAACATCGTTCGCTGCTACAAGCTAGAAGCGGACCTTATGCTGGCCAAGAAGTGGATCCCCTCGCCCACCGAAATCTCGAGCGTGCTGCAGTCCAACTCCACCAAGTTGTTTACCGAACAGAAGATCGCCATGATGCAGGGTGGTATCTGGGAAGTGCCCAATATTCGCAAGGCGATCATTCCGGGCACGCCTGGTTTCTTTGATTGGGACATCACCCTGTTTCCCGCCTATAAGAACGGCGTGCGCAGCTTTCCCAGCGGCGGGTCCGGGTACTGCATCTTTTCAAGCACCAGCCATCCGAAGGAGGCCTGGGAACTTCTGCAGTTTCTAGCTGGCCCCTACACCATGAAAATGGTTGCTGCCGATGGTCTGGCCCAACCCGCCATTCGGCGTCTGGCCCTCTCTGAGCCTTGGCAGGTTGGTCCTGACACTC
>Ga0302319_10005947_pt1 | contig 24316 bp, 23 predicted proteins | sample Bog_T0_2_FD_203319 | JGI IMG/M metagenome (GOLD analysis project Ga0302319, IMG submission 203319) | Peat permafrost microbial communities from Stordalen Mire near Abisko, Sweden - Bog_T0_2 | ecosystem: Environmental > Terrestrial > Soil > Wetlands > Peat | place: Sweden: Abisko, Stordalen Mire...
GAAGGCTACCTCGGCATGCGCGAATTCGCGGGCAATCGCAAGCAGCGTGGCATCGCCTTGTCCATCGGCGTCGAGCACCACCGTTGCCGGATTGCCCGTGAAGCGCGTGGCGGTAAATGCGTCAACTTGAAAAATGCGCAAACTCGTCTCCGCAGCCCAAGGCGCGAGTTTTGCACGCCTCCAGCCGTCAGGCTACACTTCTATGCATTCCAATGCGCGCGGCAGTAGAAATCAGCATGTACCCCCTGACGGGGGATTACCGCCCGCCGATCCAGGCATTCATCGATCGCCTGAATACTCATCCGGGTCTGATCGTGAAGACCAATGCGCTTGCGACCCAGGTATGGGGACCTCTTGAACAAGTCATGGCCGTTCTTACCGAAGAGATTGCCCGCGCCGCGATGCCCGGGGCACCGCAACTCGTGTTCGTGATGAAGGTATTGCCCGGCCTCGCTCCGCCCAGCTCAGATTCTCGATGATCGGCGAGCTGTCGACCCAACTCGTGGGTGCTTGGCACAACACGGGTTGGATCGAATTCACCGCGGCGGTGCTGGCGGTTCTGTACCTCGTGCTTGCGATTCGCCAGCTGCAGGCGTGCTGGGCGGCGGCGTTCGTCAGTTCCTGTCTGTACGTGTGGGTGTTCTTCGGCGCGCACCTGTACATGGAGTCGGCGCTGAACGGGTTCTACGCCGCCATGGCCATCTACGGCTTTCAGCAATGGCGGCATGGCGGCGGGCAGCTCGCCGTGTGCCGCTGGCCGCTGGCGCGCCATCTTGCGGGGTTCGCCGGAGTCGCGGCACTGTCGGTGGCCAGTTCTTTTTTCTTGCGCCGTTACACGCCGGCGGCGTGGCCATTCTTGGATTCGATGGTGACTTGGAGCAGTGTATTTGCGACTTTTCTGGTGGCGCGCAAGGTCTACGAGAACTGGCACTGGTGGCTCGTGATCGACGCGGTCAGCCTGGGGCTCGACTATAGCCGCCGCCTGTATCTCACGATGCTGCTGTTCGCCCTGTACTTGATCTTGATCGTGGTCGGCATGCGGCAGTGGCGCCGAACCTTGCCGGCAGCGGCCCATGCTGCCGCTTGAAATCGAGCGCTTGGCGCTTTGCCGCGTGCCGGGGTCGGGGAGCGTCGACATTCGACGCCTGCGGGGCGGGCTCATGAATGACACGTACCGTGTGCGGCGCGACGCACAGACGTTTGCACTGCGGGTGGCATCCCGCCATGAGCATGAGTTCGGTCTCGATCGCGCCTTCGAGGCGCGCGTGCTCGCGGTCGCGGCGGCGCAAGATCTCGCTCCCGCCATCATCTACTCCGATCCGCAGGGCGGCATTCTGCTCTCACGCTGGGCGGCGGGGCATCGCTGGAATTCCGACGCGCTGCGCCGCCCGGCAAATGTCGCGCGCATCGCGCTGCTGCTGCAGCGTATTCACGCGCTGCCGCTGCCTTCGCCCGCTCGGATCATGAGCCCGAAATCGTGGGTCGACTATTATTCGGCAGCGGGCCGGGGCACCGCCGCGGCTCCCTACACCGCGGCGCTTCGCGACTCGGCGGTGACGCGCCTCGCGGCACTCGCGGCGCTGCCCGGCACAGGCCCGGTGCTTTGCCACAGCGATTTGCACACCCTCAATTTGATCGACGATGGCCGCACGCTCAAATTGCTCGATTGGGAGTACGCGCACGCCTCCGACCCCTTCTGGGATTTGGCCGGCTGGAGCGCCAATAACGATCTCAACGCAGACCTTACCGAGAGTCTCCTGGCGAATTATAGCGGCCGCTGCCCGACACCGGATGAGCGTTCGCGGCTGGCAACGCTCACCTGGCTGTACGACTACGTCTGCTTGCTCTGGAGCGAGCGCTACCTGGAAAGCGCCCGCCAACCCGGTGCGGCGCCGGACGGGGTCGCGGCGCGCGCCGCACGCCTTGCGGCGCGCCTTTCAGGCAAGTAGTCGCGCCGATTAACTTCCGGCACACTACGCGAGTGACGAACCCCGCGAGGGGATATTTTAACGGAGAGCTCAATGGCGCGGATGATCGTAGTCGACCGGGATGGCAAGGAGCATGACATCGAGGCAAAGCCCGGTCTTAAGATAATGGAGATTCTGCGTGAACTCGACTACGGAGTGGCCGCCATTTGCGGCGGGCTGTGCTCCTGCGCCACCTGCCATGTGTATGTCGATGAGAGTTGGGCGTCGCGTTTGCCGAAACCGCAAAGCGACGAGCTCGAATTGCTCAGGGAATTGCCGGATTTCAAGGAGGCGACTTCGCGCCTGTCATGCCAGGTCGATTTCACTGACGCACTGTCCGGACTCAAGGTCGCGATCGCGCCGGATTCCTGAGCGCTTCACTGCTTTTCGGTTTGCCGCCGAACCGCGTCTTGCGCGGCGGCGATGGCCGCAGGATCCCCCAGAAAGCGGCGCCCGAGCGAGTGCAGCTGAGCGTCGAGTTCATAGAGTATCGGGATGCCGGTCGGAATATTGAATTCGACGATATCGCTCTCCGACATCACATCGAGCATTTTGACCAGCGCGCGCAGCGAATTGCCATGCGCGACGATGAGCACATTCTTACCGGCCCGAAGCTCGGGAATGATGCGCGACTCCCAGTAGGGAAGCACTCGGGACAACGTGTCCTTGAGCGATTCGGACGCCGGCAGCAACGCCGGATCGACCTCTGCGTAGCGCGGATCGAAACGCGGCTGGCGCGGATCGTCGAGGCTCAATGGCGGCGGTGGAATGTCGTAGCTGCGGCGCCAAATTTTGACCTGCGCAGCGCCGTGCTTCGCCACCGTTTGCGCTTTGTCGAGTCCCTGCAAAGCACCGTAGTGGCGTTCGTTCAACCGCCAGCTGCGTTCCACCGGCAGCCACATTCGGTCAGTGCTATCCAAGATTATCCACAGCGTGCGGATCGCGCGCTTCAACACGGAAGTGAACGCCACCTGCGGTTCGATTTTTTCGCGCTTGAGCTCTTGCCCCGCCTGTGCCGCTTCCTGCCGGCCGAGTTCGCTCAAATCCACGTCGTGCCAGCCGGTGAAGCGGTTCTCTACGTTCCAGGTACTCTGTCCATGGCGAATCAAGATCAATTTTCCGGGCACGGATCCTCCTATTGGCGTACCGCCGCCGCGAACACGCCGTGAAACAGCGCGGCCGCGCTTTGGTTGTATTCGATGTCGACCTGCAGACTAATTCGCCCGCGACCCGCACGCTGCAGCATTTTGCGGAATTTGTCGATCTCGAGACCCGGGGGTGCGGCGGCGCTGGCGCGCAACGCCCCTTGCACCGGCTTTAAGAAGCGAATCGTCGATTCCTGGATCACGCCATCGGCTGACAAGTTACGCGCCGCCAAATAACGAGTCACCCAGGCCCAGCCGGCCAAGACCGCCACCGAATACAGGCTGCCGCCGAATGCGGTGCCTTGGTGGTTCGCATTCGGCGCAAGCGGCGCACTCAAGACGACGGCGGCATCGTCGGCCGACTCGACCACGATGCCGATATGCAGCGCGAGCGCGAATTCTCGGTCGATGCGATGCTGCAGGTAGTCGCGCCCGAAATCCCCGTCTGTCACCTTCAATCCTGCGCCAGCCGCCGCACGGCTTGCAGGGCAACCGACAGCGTGGCGAAATCGGGCGGCGAGCCGGTGCGAAGGTCGACCACGACCCGCCGCAGAGAGTCGACCGGCGGTTCATGTCGTGCAATCCACGCACCGACGCGGGCGCTTGCATCGCGGCCCTTGCACCTCAACACAGCGCCGGTGATCTGACGCTGCAGTTGGTACAGGTTGTCGCGCAGCGTACCGCGTGCCACCGCCTGCCAATGCCCGTCCGCCGCCAGGTTCTCGATTTGCTCCTTGATCCAGGTGAGCCCGATGCGCTCGCCGAGATCGAAATAGGCCTTGGCCGCGTAGCCGATGCCGAGCCGCGCCGCCATCGCCACCTCCACCAAGTCCAAGGCGCTGTGCAGCGATTCGAGCGATGCGATGCGAGCGGCGAGGCTTTCGGGGACGTGCTGCTCGATGAGGCCCGCGTGCCGTGCGCGCAAGCGGCTCAACTCCGTGATGCCGAGGACGCCGGCAAGCTCGTGAAACAATTCGCCCACTTTGCCGGCATAGCGCAGCACCCCGCGTTCGATGTCGAGGTCCTGGCGCCGATTCTCGAGCAACCAGTAGGTCCCATGCCGCAGCAGGCGCGTGGTCTGCGACATCGCCGCGTATTGCACCGCCGCGGGAATGCGGTTATCCAGCGCTTCGATTTGGGTCCAAATATGGCGCGCGGCGAACACCTCGCGCGCGATGCTGTAGGCGCGTGCGATGGCCGCCGGGTCGGCGCCGGTGTCGTCTTGTGCGCGTACCGGAAACACGGGGCCCATGCGATTGATCAAACTATTGGTGATCGCGGTGGCGATGATCTCGCGGCGCAGCCGGTGGCGCTTCAAACGCGCCGCGAAGCGTTTCTGGATCGGCGCCGGAAAATAGCGCGCCAATTCCGTCGACAGGTAGGGATCTTCCGGCACATTGGAGCGGATCAGCGCCCGGTACAGCCAGATTTTGCCGTAACTTAAGGTGATGGCCAGTTCCGGACGCGTCAACCCCTCGCCGGCCTTGCGGCGTTCGGCGATTTCCTCTTCCGTCGGCAGGAACTCGAGCGCGCGGTTCAAATCGCCCGCGCGCTCGAGCGAGCGGATCACAAAGGCGCTCTCGCTCAAGCGCTCCTTCGACTGGAACTCGCTGGTGCTGATCGCCTGGCTTTGCAGATAGTTGTTGCGCAGCACCAGCGCCGCGACTTCATCGGTCATCTGTACCAGCAGCCGATCGCGTCCGGCACGAGTAATCTCGCCGGCGCGCACCGCGCCGTTCAACAGAATCTTCAAATTGACTTCGACGTCGGAGCAGTTCACTCCTGCGGAATTGTCGATGAAATCGGTGTTGAGCCGCCCGCCGCGCAGCGCAAACTCGATGCGTCCGAGCTGCGAGACGCCCAAGTTGCCGCCCTCGCCGATGACCTTGCAATTCAATTCGCGGGCATCGATGCGCACGGCGTCGTTGCTGCGGTCGCCGACGTCGCTGTGACTTTCGAAGGTCGACTTCACGTAGGTGCCGATACCGCCGTTCCAGAACAAATCGACGTGCGCTTTCAGGATCGCCTTGATCGCCTCGTTCGGTGTGACCTGCGCCGGAAGTTCGAGCAGCGCCTGCGCCTCGCGCGAAAGCGTCAGGCTCTTGGCGGAGCGCGAAAATATGCCGCCGCCTTTGGAAATCGCGGTGCGTGAATAATCCTCCCAGCTGGAACGCGGCAATTTGAACAGGCGTCGACGCTCGGCAAACGAGGCTGAGGGATCCGGCTGCGGGTCGATGAAAATGTGCATGTGATTGAAGGCCGCGACCAGTTTGATATGGCGCGATTGCAGCATGCCGTTGCCGAACACGTCTCCGGCCATGTCGCCGATGCCGCTGACGGTAAAATTCTGCGCCTGGATGTCGACACCGGTTTCGCGAAAGTGCCGCTTCACGCATTCCCACGCGCCGCGCGCCGTGATCGCCATCTTCTTGTGGTCGTAGCCCGCCGAGCCGCCGGAGGCAAAGGCATCGCCCAACCAGAAGCCATATTCCTCGGAGATGGCATTTGCGATGTCGGAAAATGTTGCCGTGCCCTTGTCGGCCGCCACCACGAGATAGGCATCGTCGTTGTCGTGCCGTACCACCAACGGGGGTGCGGTGATGTGGTCATCGACGATATTGTCGGTGATGTCGAGCATGCCGCGGATCAGGGTTTGATAGCAGGCGATCACTTCGGCTTGCTGCGCCTCGCGTTCCACGGGCAGGCGCTTCACCACGAAGCCCCCCTTGGCGCCCACCGGCACGATCACCGTGTTCTTGACCTGCTGCGCCTTCATCAGGCCAAGCACTTCGGTCCTGAAATCCTCGCGCCGGTCGGACCAGCGTATGCCGCCGCGCGCGACGTAGCCCATGCGCAAGTGCACGCCTTCCATCCGCGTCGAGAACACGAAAATCTCGAACAGCGGCTTGGGCAGCGGCAACTCGCGCAGTTGCTGGCTTTCGATTTTGAAGGACAGATATTCCTTCAACTGCCCGGCGCGGTCGGTTTGATAGGCATTGGTGCGCACGGTCGCGGTCAGTGCATTCCACACGGCGCGCAGAATTCGGTCCTCGTCGGAGCGCGTCACTTCTTCGAGCGCGGCGCGGATGCGTTCATCGAGGCGCACCAGGCTCTTGTGGCGGGGCGCGGCTTTAAGTTGCGGATCGAAGCGGGTGACGAATAGATCCGCCAAGGCACGCGCGATCGGCGGGTTGTTCACCAGCACTTGGGCGATGTACCCCTGGCTGAACGGTAGACCGGTTTGCAGCAGGTAGCGGCAATAGGCGCGCAGCACGATCACCATGCGCCACGGGACACCGGCGGACAGCGTCAACTGATTGAAGCTGTCGCTATCCATGCGGCCGGTCCACACGGCGGTGAAAGCGCTCTTCACCTCGCGCTCCAGGGTCTCGAAGCGCGCCTCCGAGGATTGCATCACGAGCTCCAAGTCCTGAACCCAGGCGCGGCGGCCGCCGGGAAACTCGAGCTGATACGGCCGCTCGGCGATCACCTTGAGGCCCATGTTCTCGAGCATCGGCAGCAGATCGGAAATCGGAATGGCATCTTGGCCGCGGAAAATCTTTAAAAAGAACTTGTCCTTGCGGCGCGGCTCCGGCCGGTAGATGTCGAGGTGCAGGCGCGCCGGGTCTTTTTCGGCGGCCTCGAGAAAGGAGACGTCGACGGCAGCCGCGTCGCCGGAGAAATCCTCGGTGTAGGCGGCGGGGAAAGCCTGCGCGTATTTCTCGAACAGCTGCAAGGCATAGGCCTCGTCGAGGCGCGACAGCAGCGCCGCCTTGAAGCCGTCGAACCATGAGCGCACCGCCGCCGCGATGCGCCGTTCGAGCGCAGCGGTGTCGACACGGCCCTTGTCGTTCGGACTGGTGCGCGCCACGAAGTAGATGCGCGCGAGATTCGATTCCGCGATCTGCACCTGCGATTCCATGCCGAACGCGGCCAGCGCCTCGCGGATGACCTTCTCGATGCGCTCGCGCACCTGCGTGTTGTACTTTTCGCGCGGCACGAACACCAGACAGGAATAGAAGCGCCGAAAGGCATCGCGGCGCAACAGCAGCCGCACCCGCGGCCGCTCCTGCAGGCCGAAGATGCCGGTGACGGTGCGAATCAATTCCGCGACGCTCGCTTGAAACAATTCGTCGCGCGGGAAGGATTCGAGAATGTGCTGCAGCGCCTTGCCGTCATGGCTGTCCGGCGCCAGTGCGAAGTGCTCGACCACTTGGGCGATCTTGTGGCGCAGCACCGGGATTTCGCGCGGCGTGCTGCTATAGGCCGCCGAGGTCCACAGTCCGAGGAAACGTTTTTCGCCGATCAAGCGGCCCTTGTCGTCGAAATGCTTGACCCCGACATAGTCGAGGTAGCCGGAGCGATGCACGGTCGATTCGAAATTCGCCTTGGTGACGAGCGCGATCTCGGGGGAGCGGCTTTGGCGGCGGATGTCTTTCGACAAGGTGCGGCTGGTGGGCGCGGGCTGCTTGCGGCCGCTGCGCAGTATCCCTAGGCCGGTGGCCGCGATCGGCTGCAAGCTCTCGTGTCCTTTGACCCCACGCAAGCGGTATTCGCGATAACCCAAGAAGGTAAAGTGACGTTCTTCCATCCACGTGAGCAGCGCAATGGCTTCGTTCAGATTACCCTCGTCGATGTGCGCGCTTGCGGAACTCAGTTCTTGCGCAGCGCGGCGCGCGGCATTCTGCATGGCGAGCCAATCTGCACAGGCGACTCTGACGTCGCGCATGCTGCGTTCGATCTGCTGCGCGAGCCCGGCGAGCGCGGCAGGATCGACGATGCGATCGACTTCGATGTGCTGAAACGACTCCAGGCGCAGCTTCGCGTCGGCCGGGCTGGCACCTTTCGGCTCCTCGCCGCGCGCCCGCAGCGCCAGCAAATTGCCGGCGCGGTCGCGCTTCACCGCGAAGATCGGATGCGTCAGCAAGTGCAGCGTCAGCGCGCGCTGCGTCAAGGCAAGACCGATCGAATCGACCAGGAAAGGCATGTCATCGTTCACCATCTCGATGACGGTGTGCGGCGAGGCGTAGCCGTAGTCGCGCAGCGTCGGATTGAAGACACGCACCAACGCCGAACGCCGCCGCTGACGCGCGAACAATAAATGCGACAGCGCCATGCCGGCGAGCTCCGCCGGTTCGCGCGTGGCGAGATCCTCGGCGTCGACATTGGCGTAATACGCGTGCAGAAAGCGCGGCCAATCGATGCTGCGCAGCGCCTTCGGCGGCTTAATCGACGAGCGCGCCGCGGCGGAGACGATCTTGCGATGTTGTTCCGAGCCAGCCTGATACATGATGAATCCTTGTTTTAATTCGGCTTTTCCAAATCCGTAATCACGGCGGCGAGGAAGCGGCACGCTTCGCCGCCGGTGATGCAGCGATGATCGAAGCTCAGCGACAGCGGCATGCGCCGATGCGCGAGCACCGCGCCGTCGACCACCACGGCGTCCTCCCGCACCTTGCCCGCTCCTAAGATCGCGACCGCGGGCGGTACCACCAGCGGGATGCCGTAGCGGCCTGCGAGAGTCCCGAAATTCGACAGCATCAAAGTGAAGTCGCGCAGATCCTGGGCGGCGGTGCTGCGCCGGTGGGCTGCGTCTTTTTGCGCCACGATGTCGGCGCGCAGTTCTTGCGGCGATTTGCTGTCGATATTGCGTACCACCGGAACGATCAGCCCGTCAGGCGTGTCGACCGCAATCGCGAGGTCGATGTGCGCCACCAGAAATCGCGACTGCGTGACGGGATCGTACCAGGCGTTCAAGGCCGGTTCTGCGCGCCAGGCAACGCTCATGGCGCGCATCAGCCGCAGCATGTAGTCGCCGCGCAGGGTCCAATGATGAATGTCCGCATCGTCGCACACCGTGCTGCCGGGTACCTGATCGCGGGACTGCGACATGTTCTGCGCCATCGCGCGGCGCATGCCGCGCAAGGGTTCGACGGTGCCGTCCTGAGGAGCGGCGGCGGCGATCGCGCGGCCGGCGGGCGATAGGGCGCCGCTCGCGCCGGCGTTCGCCGCACCCGGCATGTTGGCGTGCCGCAGGACATCGTCGAGGGTGATCAAGCCGGCGCGACCGCCGCCCTCAATGGCCGCGAGATCCACGCCCAAGGTCTTCGCCAGGGCGCGCGCCGCGGGTACCGCGCGGCCGCGGCCGTTGGTGCCCTGGCGGCGGCCGGCGCCGATGCTGGCCGATTCGACGAATTCCTCATCGCTGGTCGCGGGCATGTGGCCGACCACGGTGCCGGAATCGAATTCGATGAGCGGCGCGCCGGTGGGAAGGATATCGCCGGGCGCACCGCGTAGCGCGGTCACGACGCCCGAGAAAGGTGCCGGCACTTCGACCACCGCTTTCGCCGTTTCCACCGACACCATGGGTTGATCGACGCGCACATGGTCGCCGACCTTGACGTGCCATTCGACGATTTCTGCCTCGGCCAGACCCTCGCCCAAATCCGGAAGCCTGAATGTGCTCATGAGCGTTCCCTAGTCGGCGAAAGTCAGTTCAACCGCATCGATGATTCGTTGCACGCTCGGTATGTAGTCGTGCTCGAGCTTGAACAGCGGCATCACGGTGTCGTAGCCGGTGACGCGCCGCACCGGCGCCTGCAAATCGTAGAGGCCGTGCTCGGCGACCAGCGCGGCGATCTCGGCGCCGACGCCGACATTGCGCACCGCTTCGTGCACGATCACCAGCCGGCCGGTCTTGGCCACCGATTCGAGGATGGTTTCGATGTCGATCGGGCTCAAAGTGGCAAGGTCGATGACCTCGGCGCTGATTCCGCGCTTATCGAGTTCGCTGACCGCACGCAGCGTCTCGAGCGTCATGGCGCCCCACGTCACCAGCGTCACATCGCTGCCTTCGCGCAATACAAAACACACATCGAGCGGCAGAGCGCGGCCATCGTCGCTGACCTCCTGGCGCATGGCGCGATACAAGCGCACCGGCTCCAAGAACATCACGGGATCGGGGTCTCTGATGGCCGCGAGCAGCAAGCCGTAGGCGCGCGCCGGCGATGACGGGCATACGACCCGGATCCCCGGAATGTGGCACAACAGGGTTTCGGTGCTCTCCGAATGATGTTCGGGTGCATGAATCCCGCCGCCGTGCGGTGTGCGGATCACCACCGGACAACATAAGCGGCCGCGGGTGCGATTGCGCATCCGCGACATGTGATTCACGATCTGGTCGAGCGCGGGATACATGAATCCCATGAACTGTATTTCCGCGACCGGCTTCAAGCCGTGGGTCGCCATGCCCACCGACATCCCGGCGATGGTTGCCTAGGCGAGCGGCGTATCTTGAACGCGGTCGGTACCGAAGCGCTCCTGCAGCCCCGCGGTCGCGCGGAACACGCCGCCATTCGCGCCGACGTCCTGACCGATCACGACCACATCGGAGTCATGCTGCATTTCCCAGCCATGCGCCATCGCGATGGCTTCTACCATGGTTATTTTCGCCAATTCAATGCCCGCTGGATTTTGCGCCGTACTTGCGGGCGGTGAGACGCTGCTCATGCAAATGCGCCGGCAGGGTCGCGAACAGATGATCGAACATCGCATCCGTGGAGGGTTTCGGCCGCGCCAGGTATTGGCTCACCGCGGCATCGACCTCGTGCGCGCAGCGCTCGAGAAAGGCGCGTTCCTGGTCGGCATCCCACACGCGCGCCCGCAGCAAATACTCGCGCAGCCGCAAGAGCGGTTCCCGTTGCCACGCCTCCTTCACTTCCTCGGCGCCGCGATAGCGGCTGGCATCGTCCGCGGTGGTGTGATCGCTCAAGCGATACGTCAACGCCTCGATCAAGGTGGGACCTAAGCCGCGCCGCGCATTGTCGAGCGCCTCGCTCACCACCTCGCGCACGGCGAAGACATCGTTGCCGTCGACTTGTACGCCGGGGATGCCCGCGGCGAGCGCTTTTTGCGCCAAGGTTTGCGCCGCGGTCTGCGCCGCGACCGGCACGGAGATCGCCCAGCCGTTGTTGACGATGACGAATACCACCGGCAGCATGCGCGCGCCGGCGAGGTTCAGCGCCTCGTAGAAAGCGCCTTCGGAAGTGCCGCCGTCGCCGATGTAGGCGAGCGCGCAGCGCGGCTCCCGACGCACCTTGAACGCCATCGCCGCGCCCGCGGCATGCAGCGTTTGCGTGGCGATGGGCACGCACCAGGCGAAGTCGCCTCGCGGCACGGCAAAATTGTTGCCGCCTTCGTCGCCGCCCCAATACGTCAATATCTCGGTCATGGTGACGCCGCGCCACAGCTGCGTACCGATCTCCCGATACACCGGGGCGAGTACGTCCTCTGGCCGCATCGCGGCCCCGACGCCGACGTGTGCGGCCTCATGGCCGAGGGAAGAGGGATACGTGCCGAGTTGGCCGGTGCGCTGCAAGTTGACCGATTTGGTGTCGAAAACCCGCACCCGCGTCATGGCTTGATACATGCGCAGGACTTCGGCGTGGTCTTTTGCAAACTCGGGCAGCGGCGCCACCAGTTCGCCGCCGGAAGTTAGAATCTGGCGGTAGTGAATCTTGAACTCGGCGACCGTCTTCATTGCGCGAATTATGCCAGGGAACGTCGCTTACGGGCGATGTTGACCGGCGAGGTAGTGTTGTGTCTGCATTTCGATGAGGCGGCTCGCGGCGCGTTCGAACTCAGACACCAGGCGTTCGCCGTGGTACAACTGCGCCGGCGCCGCCGCCGCCGACACCACGATCTTGACGCCGCGATCGTAGAATTCGTCGATGGCCGAAATGAAGCGGCGCGCCGCGTCATCGTCATCCGCGCCAAATTCGGGGACATCCGAAATGAAAATCGTGTGAAACAGGCGCGCCAGTTCGATGTAGTCGTTTTGGCTGCGCGGCCCGGCACAGAGTTCCCTGAAATCGAACCAGGCCATGCCGCCACCCACGGCGAGTGCCGCGATGCCGCGCTCCTCGATCGACAGCGTGCTGGGGCCTGAGGCGCTATCGCCGGCGAGCGTCGCAAACAACTGGCGTAATTGCGCCTCGGTCTCGGGTCGCGCCGAGTCGAGGTAGGTCGGCGCCTGCTCGAGCTGCCGCAGCCGATAGTCGATGCCGCCATCTAAGTGCACCACGTCCAGGTGGTTGCGCAGCAGCTCGATGGCCGGCAGGAACCGTTCCCGCTGCAGACCATCTTTGTACAGATTCTCGAGCGCCGTGTTGGAGGTGGCGATGAGCGTTACGCCGCGCTGAAAAAGTCCCTCGAACAAGCCGGCGAGCAGCATGGCATCGGCGATGTCGGCGACGAAAAACTCATCGAGACAGATCACGCGCGCGCGGCGCGCGAGGCGCTCTGCGACCGTCTCCAACGGCCGTTCGCGGCGCGCGGCGGCGCGCAATTCCGCATGCACTTGGCGCATGAAGCGGTAGAAGTGAGTGCGCTCGCGCCGCGCGATGTCGAGCGACTCGTAGAACCAGTCCATCAACAACGTCTTGCCGCGGCCGACTCCGCCCCAGAGGTACAGGCCGCGCTCGGCCTGCGGCGTGAACAGCGGCAGCCGGCGCCAAGCAGAATCGGTTTGCTCGAGCCGCACGCGCAAGCCATCGAGCTTGACAGCGGCGTGCGCCTGGCCGGCGTCGAATTCGAGGCGCCGCTCCTCGACCTCGCGGCGCAGGCGCGCTGCGACCGACACGATGCTAGAGGCTCTGGTAATTGGGACCGGAGCCGCCCTCCGGCGTCACCCAGGTGATCTGCCCCGGATAAGGTTCCTTGATGTCGCAGGCTTTGCAATGCACGCAATTCGAGGCATTGATCTGCAAGCGCTTGCCGCCGTTGCCGTCGGCGATCATCTCGTAGACATTGGCCGGACAGAAATTCGTGCACGGGTTGCCGAAGTCGCTGATGCAACGCGTGGCGCAGATCGCGGTGTCCGCGACGTGCAGATGCACCGGCTGATTCTCATCGTGCGTGGTCGCGGCAAAGAATACGAACGCGACGCGATCGCGCGGCGGCAATTCGCGATCGCCCCAATCGCGATCCGGACTTGCATACTCGGCCAATTTCTTGAGCGCGGTGTCGTCGGCATGATTGGCGAGCGTCCACGGTAATTTCCCGAAGGTGATCGTTTCCAACACGGCGTTCGCCAGGCCAATCCACAAACCATGATGGAAGCCGGGTCGGATGTTGCGCACTTTGTGGAGCTCACGGCCGCCGGTCGAGGCGCGCCAGCGGGCATCGAACCCTTGGCTGGTACCGGTTTCGACGAAGTGGGCGGCCGCGGTCATGCCGCAACGAATCGCCTGATGGATGCCCTTGATCTTCGGGTTGTTGAGCGTGCCGCCGGCATCGCCCACCAGCATCGCACCCGGCATTTCGAGAGTCGGCATGGATTGATAGCCGCCTTCGATCAAGGTGCGTGCGCCGCCGGCGATGATTTCACCGCCTTGCAGGAGTTTTTTGATGTCGGGGTGATTTTTGTACTGTTGGAAAGCCTCGAACGGTTTGAGGCGCGGGTCGGCGTAATCCAAACCGACGACGAACCCGACGTACACCCGGTCGCCGTCGAGGTGATAGAGAAAGCTGCCGCCGTAGGTGTTGCTGTCGAGCGGCCAGCCGAGGGTGTGTTGAATCAATCCGGGCTGCACCCGTCCGGGGGGCAATTGCCACAGTTCTTTGAATCCGAGCCCGTAGGTCTGCGGCGATTTGCCGGCATCGAGAGCGAAGCGCTTGATCAACTGCTTCGAGACGCTGCCGCGGCAGCCCTCGCAGAACAGGGTGACCTTGGCGTGGATCTCGGGGCCTAAGGCAAAATTGGGCCCGTGCTCGCCGCTCTTTTCGATCCCCATGTCGCCGATGCGCACGCCCTTGACGGCGCCGTCCTCGCCGAACAATGCCTCGGCCGCGGCAAACCCGGCAAATACGTCGACCCCGAGCTTCTCCGCCTCCTGACCCAAAATCGGCACCAATTGACCGAGCGAAATGATGAAATTGCCGTGGTTCGCCATTTGCGGCGGCGTCGGCAGCCGCAGGCGCTTGCGGCGGGTCATGAACAGAAACTCGTCGCGCGTTGCCGGGACGCAGATGGCCGGAGGGTTGCTGCGCCAGTCGGGCAAGAGCTCATTGAGGGGCCCCGGCTCGAGCACCGCGCCCGACAACGAATGCGCGCCCAAGCTCGCGGCCTTTTCGAGTACGCAGACGCTCAAATCGGGTTTTAGCTGCTTGAGGCGGATGGCACAGGCGAGGCCGGCGGGGCCGCCGCCGACGATCGCGACCTCGTATTCCATGACATCCCGGGGACTTTCGCTCATCAATTCCACCTGAAATCGAGGGTCGCTAGTAGATCACAAACCGCTCACAGCGGGGAGTCGTCCATCTAGCGGACAACCAATGAGGGGTTTTTCGTAGCCACGTCGCTTTTACTAGTAGCGGGGCCCCATGTTGACAGGCCAAGGATGCCGGCTACCAGGGAGGCCAATGGATTTGGGCATGGGATGTGGCAAGGATGCCCCCCGCTTTTTTTTCCTGTTTTTTAGCCGTTAATCTCTGCGCCAGCTGGCCTTGCGTTTGGCGAAGAACGCGCTGAACCCTTCGCGGGCTTCCGGCGCGATCCGCAGGCTCGCGAGCCGCGCGGCCATGTCGAGCGCCGCCTGCGCTCGATCCGTGGCGGGGCGATGCGCCCCCTCGCGAATCAGCCGCTTGGCTTCGCCTTGCGCCGCCGGAGCACCCCTCAAGAGCGACTCGATCAGCGCCGCGCAGCTGTCGTCGAGCTGCGGGGCGGCCACGACTTCATGGATGAGTCCGAGCTTCTTGAGCGTCATCGCCGACAGCGTCTCGGCGGTCAAAAAGTAACGCCGCGCGGCGCTTTCGCCCATCTTGTTGAGAACGAACGGCGAGATCACGGCGGGAATCAGCCCTAAACGCACTTCGGTGAACGCGAATTTGGCGCTGTCCGCCGCCACCACGATGTCGCAGGCGCCCAACAGCCCCAAGGCTCCGCCATACCCGTCGCCGTTGACCCGCGCCAGCGTCGGCTTCGGCAGGGCATCCAATTCCGTCAACAAGGTCGCTAGGCGCTTTGCGTCGGCCAAATTATCCGCTTCGCTCGCCTCCGCTTGAGCTTGCATCTCGGCAAGATCCGCGCCCGCGCAAAACGCGACTCCCGCGCCCGTGATCTGCACCATCCGTACCGCGGGATCCGCCGCGCAGCGCCTGAGCTCCGCGGTCAGCGCGCTGACCGTGGCACGGTCCAAGGCATTGCGTTTCTCCGGACGATTGAGCGTCAGCAGCCCGACGCCGCCGCGCACCGCCATGAGGATGGGAGGGCTCAGAGAAGTTCGACCGCGATCGCCGTCGCCTCGCCGCCGCCGATGCACAGGCTTGCGATGCCGCGACGCTTGCCGCGCGCGCGCAATGCATACAGCAGGGTGGTCAGAATGCGCGCTCCGGTGGCGCCGATCGGGTGTCCGAGCGCGCAGGCGCCGCCGTTCACATTCACTTTCGCGGGATCGAGGCCGAGGTCCTTGATCGCCGCCATCGGAACCGCGGCGAATGCCTCGTTGATCTCGTACAGATCGACATCTTTCGGCTGCCAATTGAGCTGTTTCAGTAATTTCTGCATGGCGCCCACCGGCGCCACCGTGAACCATTCCGGCTCGCGCGCGAAGCTCGAATAGCCTACAACGCGCGCCAGCGGCTTGCGGCCTTGGGATGCCGCAAACGATTCGCGCGACAACACCAACGCCGCGGCGCCGTCGGAAATCCCCGAGGAACTGGCGGCGGTCACCGTGCCGTCCTTTTTGAAGGCCGGCTTCAGGGTCGGGATCTTCGCGATATCGAGCGTGAACGGCGTTTCGTCCTTGTTCACCACCACTTCGCCCTTGCGCGTCTTCGCCGTGACCGGGGTGATCTCGGCTTCGAAATGGCCGTCATTGACGGCGGCCAGGGCGCGGCGTACCGACTCGGCCGCGAAGTCATCCTGGGCTTTGCGGCCGAAGTTGTATTTCTCGGCGGTCGCCTCGGCGAAACAGCCCATCAGCTGTCCGTCCCACGGGCTTTGCAGGCCATCGAAGAACATGTGGTCGAGCACCTCCTGATTTCCCATCCGGTAGCCGGCACGCGCCTTCGGCAGGAGGTAGGGAGCGTTGGTCATCGATTCGATGCCACCCGCCACGACGGCGTTGCTGGAGCCGGCCAGGATCTGATCGCACCCCAGCATGACCGCCCGCATCGCCGAGCCGCACATCTTATTGAGCGTGGTCGCCGGGACTTCGACGCCGAGGCCTGCGCCCAAAGCCGCCTGGCGGGCCGGTGCTTGGCCGAGTCCGGCCGACAGCACACATCCCATGATCACTTCATCGATGGCCGAGGCGGCAAGCCCAGAGTCAGCGAGCGCCGCCTTGATCGCGGCCGCGCCCAATTGCGGGGCCGAGACCGAGGCGAAAACGCCTTGGAATGCGCCCACCGGCGTGCGGCGGGCGGCCAATATGACGACAGGATCCGTGTTCATCCAAGCTTCCCCCATGGCGCGAAGGTCTCTAGTATAGCCGTGCTCAGGGCGCGAGCGGCTCGCCCACGGCGGCCGCGATCAGCTCGCGGCTGCGCTGCCTGGCATCGGCCGCGGGCAGCACCTCGAGTATCTCGACGCGTATCGGCAAGCGGTGCACGCGCAGCCCCGCGGGCGGCAGCACGGCGCGCGTCCCATGAATCGCCATCGCCACCACCGGCATGTCGGAGCGCAGCGCGGTGGTGAATGCGCCGCCGAGAAACTTACCGATTTGCGCAGTCTCGTTGAACGTACCCTCGGGGAAGAACACCAATGACTGACCGGTAGCGGCGAGCTTCAGCACCCGACGCGCATCCACGCCGCCCTTATGGCGATTGAAGCGTTCGACGAACTGAGATCCTAAGCGGCGCAGCAGCAGACTCGCGAGCGGCACACGGACCATCTCCTTTTTGATCACGAACGCAAAGTCCGGAGGCAGTGCCGCGGCGGCGACCAATCCATCGATATAACTCGCATGATTCGCGACCACCACACAGGGGCTGCGCGGCAGACGATCGAGTCCTAGGACCTGGAACTCGATGCCGATGACCCGCAAAAAAGCGCGCGACGCCGCGCTCGCCACTTGGCGCCGCCGTCGCAGGCTCGGCAGGAACAGATTGACCAACAGCACTGCCAAACCCATCGCCGTAAACACCGCGAAACAATAGCCGGTGTAGGCGGACTGTGAGGCTCTGCACAGAGTTGTCCGATCGATTACTGTGATCTGGTTCTCCTTATGTTAATAGTTAACTGTACTGTGATTCTGGTCACGCCGACCTGAATGCACCCCTCGCATACTGATCTCACACGCATTTACCCAGCACGAATCGGTGCGCTAACACGCGGAAGATTATGGCGACGGCTCTCAAACGCACGGTTTATACACGCACCTCGGGCGCAACGGTACCGGCTGCCAAGGAAGCAGCGGATCCGGCTCTGCAGCGCTTCCTCGATGCCGTGTGGCTGGAGCGTGGCTTGTCCGCGAATACTCTTGCGGCCTACCGAGCCGATCTGACTGCGTTGGCGCGATGGTTGGAAGAGCGCGACAGCGCATTGCTGAAAGCCACGCGCATCGAATTACTCGGATTCATTGCGGCTCGCGTCGAGGGAGGTTCGAGACCCCGATCGACCGCGCGGCAGCTGTCGAGTTTTCGGCGGTTCTTCCGCTTCATGATGCGCGAAGGATTGATCGAACTCGATCCGACCTCGCAGATCGCGATGCCGAAGATCGGCCGTTCACTGCCGAAGTCGCTGACCGAAGCGGAAGTCGACTCCTTGCTCGAGGCGCCGACGGTATCGGACCCGCTTGGCCATCGCGACCGCACCATGCTCGAGGTGTTGTACGCCACCGGGCTGCGCGTGTCGGAGCTCGTGAGCCTTAAACATAATCAGGTCAATTTGCAGCAAGGTGTGATGCGCGTGGTCGGCAAGGGCAACCGCGAACGCTTGATTCCGCTCGGCGACGAGGCGGTAAAGTGGCTGCAGCAATTTACGCAAGGTCCGCGCGTCGAGATCCTGCTCGAACGCCAGACCGATTATCTGTTTCCGACGCGCCGCGGCGATCGTATGACCCGCCAGGCGTTCTGGCACATCATCAAACGCTATTCGAAGAAGGCGGGCGTTGAGAAGGAACTGTCGCCGCACACCCTGCGGCACGCCTTCGCCACTCATCTGTTAAATCACGGCGCGGATTTGCGCGTGGTGCAGATGCTGCTCGGCCACAGCGACCTCTCGACCACCCAGATCTACACGCACGTTGCCCGCGAACGGCTCAAAGAGCTGCACACGCAGCATCATCCTCGCGGCTAGCGAATTTCGGCGACGGCCTGTTAGAATCGCGTGAACCTTCGCGTTTCTGCGGGGTCGGATATTTAAATCCCGCCGGAGCCTCCATGCTGAGAATCGTCGCCACACTTGCCCTCGTCTTAGGCGCCGCCGGATTTACAGCGCGCGTCATGGCGGCCGACCCGGCGGTGGATCCGCGCGTGGCGCTGCTCAAGCGCCTGCCGAGCGGATCGAAAATAGAAGACTTGCGGCCATCGCCCATCGCGGGCGTGTACGAATTCATTCAGGGCGCGGACGTCAATTACTTGACCGCGGACGGCAAGTATTTTCTCGACGGCAATCTCTACGACATGGATTCGCATGTCAATCTGACCGAGGATCTGCGCACCAAGGCGCGCCTCGCCATGATCAGCGCGGTTCCGGAATCGCAAATGCTGATCTTCGGCCCAAAGAATCCGCAGTACACCATCACCGTGTTCACCGACGTCGACTGCGCGTACTGCCGCAAGTTGCACAGCGACATGGCGGAGCTCAATAAAATGGGCGTGCGGGTCCGCTACATGTTTTATCCGCGCACCGGCCCGAACACCGAAAGCTGGAAGAAGGCGGAAGTGGTGTGGTGTTCGTCGGATCGCAACGAAGCCCTGACTCGCGCCAAGGCCGGCGCCACCTTGGACTTGACCAAGACATGTCCAGCGACGCCGGTGGCGCGCGAATATGCCTTGGGCCAGAGCATCGGCGTGCGCGGCACGCCGGCGATTCTCACTGAGAACGGCGACTACCTCGCGGGCTATTCGCCGCCGAAAGAGCTGGTCCAACAGCTCAACGATTTGCGTCTCGCCAAGCGCTAGAGGACTAGCGTTCCAGAAGCTTGAGTTTTTCCGGGACGCCTTCCCACTGCTTGGCGTCGGCCGGCGCATCCTTCTTCTCGCTGATCACCGGCCACTTCTTGGCGAGTTCCGCGTTTAGCTTGAGGAAGCTTTCCTGCCCGTCCGGAATCTCCTCTTCCGAAAAGATCGCCTCGACCGGACACTCGGGCTCGCACAGCGTGCAATCGATGCATTCATCCGGATCGATCACCAGAAAATTGGGGCCTTCATGGAAGCAATCCACCGGACAGACTTCCACGCAATCCATATATTTGCACTTGATGCAGCTTTCGGTGACCACGAATGCCATTGACTTACCCTTCTCTTGAGCAACTGAGTATCAATATTACCCGAGTGCGCCGCTTTTGGCGGCAGCCTCAGGATTTCAGCCGGCGCGCCAATTCGACGAAATGGTGATCTTCGCGGCCGGCCGCCCGATCTTCAAAGAATTTGCGCAACGTGAACTCGCCGCTCGGAAAGGCGAGCTCGGTCCACGGAATATCGTCCTCGTCGTACAGCGCGACCTCCAAACTCTCGGGCCCGGGTGCAAATTGAGGCTGCAGCAATTTGGCGCGGAACATGACGTGCACTTGGCTCGCCCCGGTCACACTCGCGACCGCTAGCAGCGAGCCGATCTCGACTTTGGCCAGCGCCTCTTCGTAGCATTCGCGCGCGGCCGCGGCCTGCAGGGTTTCGCCGTTCTCCATGAAACCGGCCGGCACGGTCCAAAATCCGAGCCTCGGTTCAATGGCGCGGCGGCACAGCAGGATCTGGTTCTGCCACTCGGGCACGCAACCCAGCACCAGCAGGGGATTCTTGTAATGAATCACGCCGCAACTCGTGCACACGAAGCGCGGCAAATGATCCCCGGCGGGGACCTTAGATTCAACGGGGGAGCCGCAGTTGCTGCAGAAATTCAATTGACGTCCATAAATAAAATTCTGGTGCCCGGAGAGGGAATCGAACCCACACGGTGTCACCACCACCGGATTTTGAGTCCGGCGCGTCTACCAGTTCCGCCATCCGGGCATCAGACCCAACAGTATATGCGATCGAGGCCCTTGGTAGAATGCAAAACTCAAATGCAGCGTACGGACTTTCACTTCGATCTCCCCCCGGATCTGATTGCCCAGCGGCCCACGGAGCGACGTTCCGACAGCCGCCTGTTGGCGCTCGACGGCGCGGCGGGATGGCAGGACCTCAAATTCCGCGACTTTCCCGCGCTGCTACGGCGCGGCGATTTACTGGTTTTCAACGATACGCGGGTCATTCCGGCGCGGGTCTTCGGCGTCAAGGAGAGCGGCGGCCGCGTCGAGATTCTGCTCGAGCGCGCCGTGACGGAAAACACGGCGCTCGTGCACCTCCGTGCCAGCAAGGGCCTGAAATCGAATGCCCTCGTGAAGCTGCCCGGCGGGCACAGCGCAAGCATGCTCGGGCGCGAGGGCGAGCTGTTCCGTTTGCAGTTCTCCTGCGAGGTCGCAGCGTTCTTCGAGACACACGGCGAAATGCCGTTGCCGCCCTACATCCACCGCGCCGCGCAAAGCGCCGACCGCGACCGCTATCAAACCGTGTATGCGAGGCACCTCGGGGCAGTCGCGGCGCCGACCGCCGGACTCCATTTTGACGCCGACACATTCGCCGAACTCGACGCGCGGCAGATTCGCCAGGCATTCGTCACGCTGCACGTCGGCGCCGGCACATTTGCGCCGCTGCGAGTCGAGGACATCGACGCTCACGAAATGCACGAGGAATCCCTGACCGTGCCCGAGGCCACGTGCAATGCCATCAACGCGACGCGCGCCGCCGGCGGGCGCGTCGTTGCGATAGGCACGACGGTCGTCAGGAGTCTCGAAACCGCGGCGTCCGGCCCTGGCGGCTTGGCGCCGTATCAGGGCTCGACCCGGATATTCATCAGGCCGGGCCACAAATTTCGCGCGGTCGATGCGCTGTTGACCAACTTTCACTTGCCGGAGTCGACGTTGTTGATGCTGTGCTCGGCCTTTGTCGGACGAGAAACGCTGTTGGCTGCGTACGCGCACGCGGTGCAGGCGAGGTACCGGTTTTTCAGTTACGGTGATGCCATGTTTCTGACCCCGATCACAGCCTCGCTGGAGCGCCCGTGAGCGCGCTCGGGCCGATGCGGTTTGAATTGTTGGCGCAGCAGGGCGCCGCGCGTCGCGGCCGGCTCGACTTTCCGCGCGGCAGTGTCGAGACGCCGGCGTTCATGCCCGTGGGAACCTACGGCACGGTCAAAGCCATGACCCCTGAGGATCTCGAAGCGATCGGGGCTGAGATCGTGCTCGGCAACACCTTTCACTTGTATCTGCGTCCCGGCCTCGAGGTCATCGCCGCGCATCAGGGGTTGCATCGCTTCATGCATTGGCGGCGGCCGATCCTCACCGATTCGGGCGGCTTTCAAGTATGGAGCCTGGCCGAGATGCGCAAAATTACCGAACAAGGAGCGCATTTTCGCTCGCCCGTGGACGGCGCCGAAGTGTTCCTCTCCCCCGAGGAATCGATGCGCATCCAGCGCGTCTTGGGCTCGGATGTGGCCATGAGCTTCGATGAGTGCACGCCGTTTCCGGCCACCGAGGCGCAGGCGCGCGCCTCGATGGAGTTGTCGATGCGCTGGGCCGCGCGCGGCTTTCGCGAGTATTACGCGACCGAACCTCCGGGCACGTTGTTTGGCATCGTTCAGGGCGGCGTGCATGCGCCATTGCGATTGGCGTCCTTGGCTGCGCTCGAGGAGGTCGGTTTCGCGGGTCTTGCGGTAGGCGGTTTGGCGGTGGGCGAAAGCCAGGCCGAGCGCGAACGGGTGCTCGATGAGCTGATGCCGCATATGCCGGCCAACAAACCGCGCTATCTGATGGGTGTCGGACGTCCGCAAGACATCATCGAGGCGGTTCGCCGCGGCATCGACATGTTCGACTGCGTGATGCCGACACGGCATGCGCGCAATGCTCACTTATTCACGCGCGGCGGCGTCGTGAATATCCGCAACGCCGCGCATCAAAAGGATACCGCTCCGATCGAGGAGGGTTGCCTCTGCTACACCTGCCGCAACTACAGCCGCAGCTACTTGCGCCATTTGGACAAGTGCGGCGAAATATTGGGCGCGCAACTCAATACCATTCATAACCTGTATTTCTATCAACGTCTGATGCGCGAGATTCGCGCGGCGATCGAGGCGGGCCGCCTCGAGAGTTATGCGGCCGAGTTCTACGCGTTGCAGGCAGAGGCGAGCGCGCGTTAAGTTTGCGCACGGCTGCTGTATACTACGCCGCTTTGTAGCGCGGCGTCCGCTGCCAAAAACGAGTGTAACCCTATGGATTTCCTAATAAATGTGGCTAATGCCCAAGCGGCCGGTGCCGGTGGCGGGCAGGGCGGGCTGGTCAGCATGTTGATGTTCGTGCCGATCCTCGCGATATTTTATTTTCTCATCATCCGTCCGCAGAACAAGCGCGCCAAAGACCAGCGCGACATGATTTCCAAGATCGTGGCCGGCGACGAGGTGGCGACCGCCGGCGGCATTCTCGGCAAGGTTTCCGAGGTCGGCGATCAATTCCTGACGCTGGAGATTGCCAGCGGCATCAACGTCAAGCTGCAGAAATTTCAAGTCGCTCAGGTGTTGCCCAAGGGCACGGTCAAGAGCGCATGATTGCGTATCCGCGCTGGAAGATCGCGTTGGTCGCGATCGTTCTATTGATCGGCATTTTGCTGGCGGTACCGAACCTTTTCGGCGAGGAAAATGCGCTGCAGCTGGCGCGCGACCGCGCCGCCGTGCTCGACAGCGATCGCACGGCGGTCGAGCAGATTCTCAAGGAGAAAAGCGTCGCGCCGAGCGGCGCTTTTCTCGATCAGGGACGCCTGACCTTGCGCTTCAGCAGCAAGGCCGATCAGTTGAAGGCGCGCGACGTGATCAACGAGGCACGTCCGAATCAATACACCATCGCCTTGTCCGAGGCATCGCGGGTTCCCGAGTGGATGCGCAACCTCGGCCTGACGCCGCTGAAACTCGGCTTGGATCTTCGCGGCGGCGTCGATCTTGTGTATCAAGTCGACGTGCAGGGCGCGGTCAAGCAGCTGCTCGATCGCCACGAGCAGGAATTTCGCGCATCGCTGCGCAGTGCGCGGGTGCAATATCAGGACGTGTTAGTCGATTATCCTGGCTATCGGGTGCGGGCGTTGTTTCGCGATGCGGATTCGCTCGCCAAGGGCCGGGCGGCGATTCTCGCGGATAACCGCAACCTGACATTGACCGACACGAGCGTCGACGGCGTGCCCGCGCTGGTGCTCACCTTGACGCCGCAGGACATCAAAGAACGGCAGGATTACGCGGTTCAGCAGAATATCGTGATCCTGCGCAACCGGCTCAACAGTCCGGAACTCGCCGTGTCGGAGCCGCAGGTGGCGCGGCAGGGAGTGGACCGGATCGAGATCCAACTGCCGGGCCTGCAGAATTCGGCCGAGGTCAAGAAAATTCTCGGCAAGACGGCAACCTTGGAATTTCGCATGGTCGATGAGGGCAATAACCCTCTCGAGGCCGCTGCAACCGGCCGCGTGCCGCTCGGCTCGAAGCTCTACTACTCGCGCGACAAACAGCCGGTGCTGCTGAAGCGCGAAGTGGTGGTGACCGGTGATCAATTGACCGATGCGTCGTTCCAGCCGAACACGCAGGACGGGCCCGCCGTGTCGGTGAGCTTGGACAGCCGCGGCGCCTCGAAAATGATGAAGAACACGCAGGAGAATCTCGGCCATCTGATGGCGGTGGTGTTCATCGATCGCTCGCGCGAAAAGAACGCCGCAGGCGTCGACGTCGACCGCACCACCGAAGAAGTGATCAACCGCGCGACCATTCGCGGCGTGTTCAGCAATAACTTCGTGATTACCGGCGTCAATCCGATCGAGGGCCGGGAACTCGCCTTGCTGTTGCGCGCCGGCGGATTGGCGGCGCCGCTCACTCCGGTGCAGGAGCGCGCCATCGGTCCGAGCTTGGGCCAGGACAACATCGACAAGGGTGTGCACGCGATGGTGTTCGGCATGTTGGCGGCGTTCGTCTTC
>Ga0302319_10005949_pt1 | contig 24314 bp, 21 predicted proteins | sample Bog_T0_2_FD_203319 | JGI IMG/M metagenome (GOLD analysis project Ga0302319, IMG submission 203319) | Peat permafrost microbial communities from Stordalen Mire near Abisko, Sweden - Bog_T0_2 | ecosystem: Environmental > Terrestrial > Soil > Wetlands > Peat | place: Sweden: Abisko, Stordalen Mire...
ATCTCGGGTGGCTTCTTCGTACCAGATGGCCAGTTTGAGCCCGAAGGTGATGGGCTCGGCGTGGACCCCATGAGTGCGGCCGATCTGCACGGCGTCTTTGAATTCAAAGGCCCGGCGTTTGAGAACCGCGCGCAGTTTTTCAATGCCTTCGAGGATGATACGGGCCGCTTCGACCAGTTGGAGAGCCTGGCCGGTATCGACAACGTCGTTCGACGTCAAGCCGTAATGGAACCATCGGGAGGCGTCGGGATGCCCGGCAGCGGCCATGGATTCGGCGACGGCGGTGGTGAAAGCGATCACGTCGTGGCGCGTGGTTTTTTCGATTTCGAAAACGCGGTCGACATTGAAAGCGGCGTGGCGGCGCAATTCGGCGGCGTCGGCTTGCGGGACAACCCCGAGTTCGGCGAGCGATTCGGAGGCGGCGAGCTCGACTTCAAGCCATTGCTGAAATTTATTTTGATCGGTCCAGACGGCGCCCATGGCGGGGCGGGTGTAGCGCGGAATCAATACTGAAAAACCTCTGAGGCGTGCTTCTGTTCGGCGATCACCAAACGCGGGTTAATGCCGCGTTTTTCGAGCGACTGAGCGGCACCCATGCGGACGATTTCGGGATGATTATTGTGTTCGCTAAGATGGCCGAGGATCAGGGTTTGGGTGCCGGCGTCGAGATCGTTTTCGAGAAAATCGCAAGTGACCGCGTTCGAGAGATGGCCATTGCGGCCCATCACACGCTGCTTGACGCTCCAGGGATAAGGGCCGACTTTGAGCATGTCGAGATCGTGATTCGATTCGAGGAGCAGGATCTGAATATTGCGCAGGTGCACCTTGAGGGAATCGGGGACATAACCGAGATCGGTGGCGATGCCGATTTTGATCCCTTCGGCGTGAAAGGCGAAGCCGACCGGATCTGTGGCGTCGTGCGGGATGGTGAAACTCTTGACAGCGATGTTGCCGACCATCCAGCCGGTGCCAGCCTGGAACTGTTCTACAGGGGGTGCTGGTGACGGCCTCTTCGGATCGATTTCCCAATCGATTTGCGGAGTGGTGAGTTTGGAGGCGAAGACGCGGACCGGCTTCTTCATCCTTTCGCGGAAACGAATGAAGCGGGGAAGGCCGGCGACATGATCGGAGTGCTCGTGAGTGATGAGAACGGCATCGATGTCTTCGGGCTTCTCGCCGATTTCGGCAAGGCGGCGGGTCAGTTCGCGGACGCTCAGCCCGGCATCGATGAGGATGCGGGTTTTCGACGTGGCCAGAAAGGCCGCGTTGCCGGTACTGCCACTGGCCAGCACGCAGAAACGGATGATGACAATTCTCCTTCGTTCTGTTTTAGCACGAGCAGGAAAAGAAAGGTAGCCTAAGATGCACTCAGATTCACTAAGATGACAAGCTAAAAGAGTTTGATCTTAGTGCATCTTAGTGAATCTTAGACTCTTTACTGCATTTTAGTTTTGATTACTTCCACCAGTTCCTTCACGGCCCCGGAGCTTTTGTGCAGTGCGGCGGTTTCCGCTTCGGTCAGTTTAATTTCGTAGATTTTTTCGATTCCGCCAGAGCCCAGTTTGCACGGTACCCCGACGTAGAGGCCGTTGATGCCGTATTCGCCTTCGAGGTAGGCGGCGCAGGGGAGGACTTTTTTGCGGTCGCGGAGGATGGATTCGGCCATTTCGACGGCGGAAGCGGCGGGGGCGTAGTAGGCGCTGCCGGTTTTGAGATACTTCACGATTTCGGCGCCTCCATTTTGGGTTCTGGTGACGATGGCGTTGAGGCGATCTTCGGGGATCAGGTCGGTGAGCGGGATTCCGGCGACGCTGGAGAGGCGGACAAGCGGGACCATGGTATCGCCGTGGCCCCCGAGGACTACGGCGGTGACGTTTTCGACGGAGACCTGGAGTTCCTGGGCAATGAAGGTCCGGAAGCGGGCGGAATCGAGGACTCCGGCCATGCCGATGACCCGGTTTTTGGGGAATTTCGAGACCATGTAGGCGACCTGCGCCATGGCGTCGAGCGGGTTGGTAACGACGATGATGGTGGAGTTGGGCGATGCCGCGGCCGCTTGTTCGGTGGCCGCTTTGACGACTTCGTAGTTGGCGAGAAGAAGATCGTCGCGGGACATGCCGGGTTTGCGCGGGAAGCCAGCGGTGATGATGATGACGTCCGAGCCGGCGGTGGGGCCGTAATCGTTGGCTCCGGTGATCGAGACGTCGTAGCCCTCGACCGGTCCGGCCTGCAGAAGGTCGAGCCCTTTGCCTTGCGGAATGCCTTCGGCGACGTCCACGAGGACGATGTCTCCCAGTTCTTTTTTTGCGGCCCAGACGGCGCAGTTCGCGCCGACGTTACCGGCTCCGATGACGGTGATTTTGTTTCGCATAAGTGGGGAAGGATTAGTATATCGCCGGGGATTATTTTCCGCGCAGCGCGTTGAGGAGTTTGCTTCCGTCGGCAATTCCGAGACCAGTGCAGGCGTTCCATCCCGGCGCCGCGGAGTAAGTCCCGTTGCTTCCGGTGGCCGGAGTTCGGAACACGTCGCAGCCGGGGGTAGCGGCAAGTTTGTATAGATCCGGATTGAGGAACCCGCAGTTGCGCCCGAGGGCCTGATTGAGCCTTGCCACAAGCGCGGCCCAAAGTGGCGCGACGGCGCTGGTGCCTCCCATCGGCGGAACATTCTTTGCGGGATCGGGAAACGTTTGCCCATTGCAGAGGATGCGGAAACCGGAGCCCGGAGAAGCGTTGGCGGCGACATCGGGGACGCCGCGCATGACAGGGCCGTCGGGATTTGCGGCCCGCGGCATTGCGAGATTTTTCTGGTAATCGGGCAGCGGGAGAAAGCGGCTAACGCCGCCGCCAGCGCCATCGTGGGGCGCTTCGAACCAGACCTCTTCAGCCACGATCTTCCCATCGGCGACCGATACATGGGTGCCTCCGCAGGCCAGCGCCCAGGGGCTGCAGGCGGGGAAATCGACGTGAGCGCCATGGTCCCAGCGCGGGTCGGTAGCATCGAAATCGGGAGCGGCGTTGTCGCCGGTGGCGGCGCAGACGGTGATGCCGAGATGGGCGGCGGATTCGAGCAGGCTGTTGAACTGATCGCGAAATTGTTGGGTGGCGGTGGGCTCGGGTCCGCCCCAGCTAAGGGAAACGATGCCAGGCTCGTTGACGGAATCGTGAACGATGGCGGACATGGCGGCGAGGAAGCTTTCGTCGGAATCGTCACGGGCGAAATAGACGAGAATCTTCGCCCCTGGAGCCATCGCGCCCGCGACCTGAAGATCGAGCATCACCTCGGCGTCGCGGCAAAAAGGATCGAGTGCGTTGACACCCGGATTGTTGGCGCCGCCTCCGGAAAAGGGCACCACTGTGACCGCAGGCTGGCGGATGCCGACTTCCTGAAAGTATTGGGCGAGTTCGGTGGGGCGAAAGCCGCCATCGAGTTCGAGGATGGCGATGGTTTGGCCGGTTCCGTCGAAGGGTTCGGGGAAGTTGTAGAGGGTGGCGAGTTCGACGGGCGTGAAGGCATTTTCGGCCGGGGCCGCGGCGAGGGCGCTGTGGGCGACTGAGCGCGCGACGCGATAGTGTGGCTTGGCAAATGGGCGGTTATCGAGGCCGGTGACGCTGGAGATGACAGGTGCGAGAGCCGCCGGGATCGATATTTCGCCCTGGCGTACCCGGCGTTTTTGGCCATTGAAGTCGGCGATTCGAAGATCGGTTGAGAAAGCTTTCTGAAACGCGCGGGCGGTTCCGCGAACCACCATCTCGCGCGTCGCCTGGTTCGTACTGACCACTGAGAGGCGCGAGCCAATGGCCCAGGAACCGATCAAAGCGAAATCGGCGGGATCGGCGCCATGCAGGCGGGCATGTTCGCGATGAGTCATCCGCTGGCCGCTCCACGGCGGGAGTGGAGATTTGCGGCGGACGCGAATGGTTACGCTGAACTTCTCGCGGGGCGGCAGCGCGGGCAGGCTGTCGAAATCAGCATGAAATTTCTTGTTACTTCCCCCCAGCTTCGCGAAATTGTCTAACATGTAATGATTCCAGGGCTCGGTGCACATTATAAGCGCACAGCCCGAGCTATCAGGCTCAGAAAGGTGAAAAATGCCCACTCCTTTGACAACGAAAGTCCAGCACATAGTTGTTCTGATGATGGAAAACAGATCGTTCGATCACATGCTGGGGGGAATGAAGGCTCAGAACCCCGCGATCGACGGGCTTAACGGCAATGAAACCAATCCCGATACCACCGGGGCGCCGGTGCAGGTGAGCTCCGACGCGGATTATCAGGCCGATTTGCAGACAGATCCGGGGCATCACTATCCCGACGTCAATACTCAGCTCTTCAACGGGAGCGAAGATGGCGTGCCCAACATGCAGGGCTTTGTGGTCGCTTACTTCAACGAGACCGGCAAGGTGCCGACCTCGCACAACATCATGAAGTATTTTTCGCCCGATCAGCTGCCGGTTTTGACCACCCTGGCGAGCCGGTATGCGGTGTTCAACCGCTGGTTTTCGTCGATTCCGGGGCCCACGCTGTGCAATCGTGCATTCGCGCATTTCGGCACTTCGTTCGGCAATACCGGAATGAGCGTGGATTATATCGGCAAGCCGATTCCGGCCATTTACCAGCGCATGGTGAATGCCGGGCACACCTCGAAACTTTATTACTACAACCAGACCAGCTCTACCCTGGGTCTGACGTTTCTGCTCCAGCAGCAGCCGCAATTATTCGGGGTTTTCGACCAGTTTGTGGCGGACTGCAAGTCCGGTAACCTGCCGCAGTACAGTTTTCTCGAACCGAACTATACCGACGACGACGATCTGGCCAACGATCAGCATCCCGACAACGACGTCCGGGCGGGCGACGATTTCATCGGGACCGTCTATAACCTGATCCGGCAATCGCCGGCATGGGAATCGACCCTGCTGCTGATCGTTTACGACGAGCATGGAGGGCTGTACGACCATGTCCCGCCGCCGGCGCTCGACCCGGCGCATCCGGATGGCAACGTCGACAAGGACACGGGCTTTAAATTCGACCGCCTGGGCATCCGAGTACCGGCGATTCTGGTTTCGCCGTGGGTGCCGGCGGGTTCGGTGATCGATGGGCGGATATTCGAACACGCTTCGATCCCGGCGACGGTGACGAACTTCTTTATCGATCCGAATTTCGCGAACCGGACGCAGCGGGAGCAGGCGGCGGATACGTTCCTCGATCTGTTGTCACTCGACGAACCGCGCACCGACGCTTTTCATTTCGAAGTGGGCAACGCGGCCAGCCCGCACATTCCCGCGAGCGCCCAGATCGAACGCATCGCCGTGCCACAGCCGCCGCCCGGTTCGTCGAATCCCAACCGGCCGGTTTCGGGTTTGCTGCAGGAACATGTGATGCATATCCATGAGGTGGAAATGACGCTGCCGCCCGAGAAGCAGACCGGAATCGATATCACGAAGATCCGGACCATGGGAGAAGCGGGCGATTATATCGGGAAGATGACGGCGATTCTGAAGCCGGCGGCGGCGGTGGGCGGTGGGCAATGAAACTGATTTTACTGGCCGGTCTTCTGGCGGTCTCGCCAGCCATGGCGCTCGACACGGAGCTCACCAGATTCAACGATTCGTGCGGGGATTTTAAAGTATTGCCCTGCCTCACCCTGCTGTTCACCGATCACCCGTTTCATATCGGGGTCACCAGCCTGGCGCCGGGCAACGGGTTCGCGGTGGGTCCCGCGCTGTCGTTCACTCATCATGTCAAGCCTGTACATCACAAAGGTCCGAATGGCGATACCGTGACTAACTGGCGCCTCGCCTGGGATACCGACGCGGTGGTTTCAGACAATAAATCCTGGCGAACGGGCGTTTACCTGACGGCGCGCTATACGGTGGAGCCGCCGGTGATTCCTGTGGCGGGCGTGGGCACTTCGAAAGGAGCGGACCTGCGGCCGAAGACCACGGTATTTACCGCTTATATGGAGAGCGAATCCCTGAACAAGCTGAACTATTACGGGATTGGCCAGGGGACTTCGCGCTCCGCGATCGCGTTCTACGGAATGCGGCAAACGATAGCGGGCGGCACGGCGACGATGCCGCTGGGGACCCCGCTCAACTTGTCGCTGTTCGGCGAGGCGAATGTCCGGGTAGTGAATCTGCGATCCGATACCAATGACGGCGGCCCTTCGATCGAGCAGATTTATACCGCGGCGACCGCTCCGGGGCTGAGTTTCCAGACCACCGGTTTCGGGCAGTTCGGCGAAGGGCTGCGGATGAATCCGGTGATCGGAGACAGGCTGGCATTCCTGTATTCGGTGACGCTTAAGGAGTATGCGTCGACAGCGGCCAATTCGTCGTTCGAGCGGCTCACGGTGGATCTGGGTCACACGTTTTCGCTTTATGGGAAGTCGACTCCGCTGCCGCCGGTTTTCAATGGACCGGATTCCTGCGCGAAGTTCGATTCGGATCTGAAGGATGCCTGCCCGAGGCCGACCATGTCGGAGAATCTGGAAGGCAGCCTGTCGTTTCGGTTCCTCCTGAACGAATCGTTCGCGTCGCCGGGCAGTGTGGTGCCGTTTTATTTCCAACCCACCCTGGGAGGCAGCGATATCGACGGCAACAGCTCTTTGCCTAGCTATGCGGATTATCGTTTCCGGGGGCCGAACTCGATACTGTTCCATGAGCAGTTCGAACATTCACTTGGGAAGTTTCCGGCGGGATTTCTGTTCATGGCGGATGAGGGAGAGGTGGCGGCGACGCGCGGCGGGCTGGGGTTTGGAAACATCGCGCACAGTTTCGGCGCGGGCATCACGCTGCACGCGGGGGGATTTCCTGTGTTATCGGTAGTGTTTGCGTTTGGCGGCAAGGAGGGGACGCATACCCTGGCGCAGGTGAACAGCTCGCTGCTGGGCGGAGGTGGTCGGCCTTCGCTTTATTGAGTGGGGGTTAGTCTTCGGGGGGATGTTTGAGCGGGTCGGTTTTGTGCTTTGGCGGACGTTCGGATTTTGGGGTTATAGTAACGGCGGCTTTAACCCGGCCGACCCGTTCGCGGGCGATGGCCCGGACCTCTTTGGTAGCGCTGAAGACCTTTTTCTTTCGCCTGGCCATTACGCGGTGACGAGAAAATCCACCACGCGGCTGGCGAGTTGGTCGAAGGTGACCACTTCGTAGAGCGTGGGGTCTGACATGATTTTGGCTACCAGCGCGGTGTGCATGGCGTGGCCGGCGCGTTCGGCGATCACGTGGCCTAACAGTGGGCGGCCTAAAAGGGCGAGGTCTCCGATAAGATCCAGGGCCTTGTGGCGGCAGCTTTCGTCTTCGAATCTGAGGCCTTCGGGGTTGAGGACTCCGGAATCGGTGAAGCAGACGGCGCAATCGAGGGAGGCTCCTCTGATGAGTCCCATTTCGCGGAGCTGGGCGAGTTCGCGCTCGAAGGCGAAGGTTCTGGCCGGGGCGATTTCGGCAGCGTAGCGTTCGGGGGTGACTTCCATTTCAAGCGATTGTTTGCCGATCGGTTGCGGGAAATCGATTTCGCAGGTGAGCCGGAAGGTGTCTGCAGGCAGGATGGAAATGCACTTCAGCCCGTCGACCACGGTTACCGTCCGGCGAATGCGAAGGTAGCGGCGCTTGCGGCGCAGACGGCGGATTCCGGCTTCTCGCAGCATTTCGATGAAGGGCTGAGAGCTGCCGTCGAGGATGGGAACTTCGAGGTTATCGATTTCAACATAGGCGTTGTCGATGCCGAAGCTGTAGAAGGTGCTCAGCAGGTGCTCGGTTGTCGAGATGAGCACGCCCTGGCGCATCAGGCTGGTGGCATAACTGACGCGTGCTACATGTTTCCAGCTTGCCGGGATGGGGAAATAGTCGAGATCTGACCGACGGAAGACAATGCCAGTGCCGGCGGGTGCCGGGGTGAGGCGCATTTTGACGGGAACTCCGGAGTGGAGGCCGATGCCGGAGGTTTCGACTGGTTTCTGGATTGTGGTTTCGAGGCGCAAGATCGATTCTAATCCTATTGTATGATGGCGGTTCGTAAATGTTTGATACAAAAAGGTTAAGGAGGATACGAGTGTGGCTGAAATGCGACAACATGCGGCAATAGCGCCATAATGGTGGCTGTGAAGTGGGCGAATGCGTTCATTTGTCTGGGGATCGCGGCGGCGACTTTGCTTATTTACGCCCAGACGGCGGATTTCGCGTTTGTCAACTATGACGACCCGACGTACGTGACGGGACGGTATGTGCGGCACGGATTGAACGCGGAATCGGTCCGGTGGGCGTTGACCTCGACCGACGATGCCAACTGGCTGCCGGTGACGCGGCTTTCACACATTGCCGATGTCTCGCTGTTCGGGGGGCGCAGTGGGCCGGTGCATCTGGAAAACGCCGTCCTGCATACGTTCGCATCGCTAATGGTGTTCCTGTTTCTGTTCCGTGCGACGGGGGCTCGATGGCTCAGCGCATTTGCGGGGATGTTGTTCGCGGTGCATCCGCTGCATGTGGAATCGGTGGCCTGGGCTTCAGAACGGAAGGATGTGTTGTGCGCGCTGTTCTGGTTTCTGACGCTTTGGGCGTGGGCAGGGCGGAGGTACTGGGGGGCGCTGGTTTTCTTTTGCCTGGGGTTGATGTCGAAGCCGATGATGGTGTCGCTGCCGGTGATTTTATTTCTGCTCGATGGGTGGCCTTTGCGGCCGGGATTTTCGCGGAGGACGGTGATCGAGAAAATTCCGTTTATCGCGCTTTCGCTGGCGGCTTGCGTGGTGACGTTCATCGCGCAGCGGGCGGGCGGTGCGGTGCGATCGCTGGAGAAAATCGGGCTTCTCAGCCGGGTGGAGAATTCATTCGAAAGCTGGCTGATTTATCCGTGGAAAACGGTCTGGCCGAGCGGGCTGGCGGTTTATTATCCGTTCCCGGAGGCGATTTCCGCCTGGGCGTTGTTATGCGGGGCAGCGATTTTGGGTATCTCGATTGCGGCGGTCGTTTACCGGCAGAGAGCCGGGTGGTTTACGACGGGATGGTTCTGGTATTTGGCCAGCACGCTGCCGGTGATCGGGCTGGTGCAGGTGGGCGACCAGGCGTGGGCCAACCGGTATATGTATATCCCGATGGTGGGTTTGACGATTCCCTTGATTTGGGGATGCGCGCAGCTGATGCAAAGGCGGACGGCAGCGGTATGGGGAGTGGCTGTGCTCGGGGCGCTGACGGTGGCGGCGTGGCGGGAGGCTGGGTACTGGCGCAACAGCGAGACGCTGTTTAAGAGAGATATAGCGGTGACGGGCGGTAATTACGTGGCATGGGAAAGTCTGGGGGATTTCTATGCGGCTTCGTCTCCGGGACGCTTACCGGAGGCGATTCGGGCATTTGAGGCGGGCGTGGGCTTCCGGCCGAAATCCGCGGCTGCGCACACGAGCCTGGCGGGGGCATTGCACATGACGGGCGACATGGCCGGTGCGCAGCGGGAACTCGGTACGGCGCTGCGGCTGGATCCGGAATATGCGCCGGCGCACGAGATTCGCGGCAACATACTATTCCACGACGGAAAGACGGCTGAGGCGATTGCGGAGTATCGGGCGGCGGTGCGCGAGGCGCCCTCGGCGGGGGCCCACTCCAATTTGGGGGCGGCGCTCCTTGCCGCGGGCAAACTGCCCGAAGCGATGACGGAAAACGAAGAAGCGATCCGGCTGGACCCCGATATGCTGAACGCGCATTACAACCTGGGCAGCATATATCTGCGAATGGCCGAGCCAGAGGAGGCGGTGCCCGAGTTTCGTGCGGCGCTGAAGATCGACCCGAATCACGCGCGTTCCTATTACATGCTGGGGCAGGCGTTGCTGGCGACGGGACACATGGTCGAGGCGATTTCGCAGATGGAAATGGCGGTGGAACTCGATCCGCGGCAGGCGGACGCGCGGGCGGCTCTGGCGGGACTGTTGGCGAATACGGGTTCGCGGAAGTGAGATATATAAACCAGTTGATTTGCGCGGGGATTGCGCTGGCGACGCTGGGGATTTACGCGCAGACGGCGAACTTCGCCTTCATCAATTACGACGATCCGGAGTATGTTTCCAACCGCCACGTCAGGCAGGGGCTGGGTGTGGAATCGGTTGAGTGGGCTTTCACCACGGTGGACGATTTCAGCTGGATGCCGGTGACGCTGATTACGCACGTGGTCGACAGGACGCTTTATGGGAGCCGCAGCGGGCCGGAACACGTGGAGAACGCGGTGCTGCACTGCCTGGCGTCGGTCATGGTGTTCTGGTTCCTGTTGCGGGCAACAGGGGCGCGATGGCCGAGCGCGTTTGTGGGTTGCCTGTTCGCGGTGCATCCCCTGCATGTGGAATCGGTGGCGTGGGTGGCGGAGCGAAAGGACGTGCTTTGCGGCCTGTTCTGGTTTCTGACGCTTTGGGCGTGGGTGTTGTATGCGGCGCGGCCGAACTGGTGGCGATACCTGCGTGCGCTGCTGTTTTTTTGTCTGGGAATCATGTCGAAGCCGATGATGGTCTCGCTGCCGGCGGTGCTGGTGCTGCTGGATTGGTGGCCTTTAGGGCGCCGGCTATCGCGCAGGACGGTCTGGGAGAAGATTCCTTTCGCGGCGATTTCGCTCGCGGTGTGCATGGTGACGTTTCTGGCTCAAAGGGCTGCCGGGGCGGTGCAGACGCTGGAGACTTTCGGGTTCCTGTTGAGGACGGAAAACTCCTTCCTCGCATGGCTGATCTACCCTTTGAAAACCGTGTGGCCGACCAGGCTCGCGGTGTTCTATCCGTTTCCGGAGTCGCTTCCGCCCTGGGCGCTGTTGGCGGGACTGGCGCTGGCCGGGATCTCCGTTCTCGCATGGCGGTTGCGACACAGATTCGGGTACCTCGCCACGGGCTGGTTCTGGTATCTTGCGACTACCCTGCCGGTAATTGGGCTGCTGCAGGTGGGTGAGCAATCGAGGGCGGACCGGTACATGTATATCCCGATGGTGGGGCTGGCGATTCCGGTGGTTTGGGGAGCGGCCGAGATGGTCGCGCGGCGGCCTTCCTGGAAACCCTGGTTTGGTATGGGGGCTGTGGTTGTGCTGGCCGGTTATGGGGCGGCGGCGTGGCGGCAGGCCGGATACTGGCGCAATTCCGAAACGCTGTTCAGGCACGCGATCGCCGTCACCGATGGAAATTATGTGGCGTGGCAAAACCTGGGCAATGCGCTCACGGTTCCAGGGCATATGGAGGGCACGATCGAGGCGTTTCGGATGGTGGTGCGGCTGCGGCCGGAAACCGCGGTAGCCCATTCGATTCTGGGTGGGGCTTTAGTGGACGCCGGCCGGGTCTCCGAAGGTTGGCCGGAATTCGAAATCGCGGAGAAACTCAATCCGCATTATTGGCCGGTGCTGGAAAAGAAGGGACTGGTGCTGGCGCACGAGGCGAAGTACGAAGAAGCCATGCGGGAATTCAGGGCGGCCATCCAGGCCAAGCCCTCGGTTCCAAGCCCTCACGCCAATCTGGGGGCTGCGCTGGCCGCTCTGGGAAGAACCCAGGAAGCGCTGGCCGAGGAAGAGGAGGCGGTGCGGCTGGATCCGGAGGAGACGTACGCGCATTTCACGATGGGTGGATTGCTGATGAAGATGGGTGAGCCCGACGCCGCGGCGGACGAGTATTTGACCACGATCCGGCTGGACCCGAATTACGCGGAGGCACACCTGTTTCTGGGCGAGGCGCTGCTGCGTTTGGGGCGGACCATGGAGGGAGTTTCGCATCTGCAACTGGCGGTGGAGATTGACCCGCGGATGGCGGAGGCGCAGTTCCGGCTGGCGGTAGTGCTGGCGCAGATGGGGCGCGGCGATGAGGCTTTGGGCCATATGAGGGCGGCGGTGGCGCTGAATCCGAATGCGGCGTGGTCGGGGGCGCTGCGGGAGATAGAGCGGCGAAAGTAGGGGCGCGTTCGGTATGATCGCTTGCAGTGTCTTCGCGCGTATTTCTGATCGATAGTTTTGGGTTTATTTTTCGGGCCTATCACGCTCGAGCCCGCACCGGTGCGCCTCCGATGCGGACTACGGCTGGGATATCGACTGAGGCCGTTTTCATTTTCAGCAATATGCTGCGCAAGTTGTCGCGGACTTTCGAGCCCACGTATATGGCCGCGGTCTTCGAGAGCGCGGGGAAAACGAAGCGCGAAGAGGAGTACGCGGAATACAAGGCGAATCGGACGGAGATGCCCCAGGATCTGGCCGAGCAACTGCCTTATGTGCGGCGCTTGATTGAAGGGCTGCGGATTCCGATCCTTGAATATCCCGGTTTCGAGGCCGACGACGTGATTGGGACGATCAGCCGGAAGGCGGCAGAGGCGGGCTATGAGGTGGTGATCGTCTCAAGCGATAAAGACATGCTGCAACTGGTTACGGATCACGTATCGATGCTTAACCCGGCTAAGGACGATACGTGGTACGACCCGGCGAAAGTAAAGGAGTTCATGGGCGTGGAGCCGCGCCAGGTGGCGGATCTCCTGGCTTTGAAGGGTGACGCGATCGATAACATTCCGGGCGCTCCGGGGATTGGGGACAAGGGCGCGAAGGATTTAATCGATCAGTTTGGGTCGGTTGGGGCGGCGCTCGACGGGGCGGATCGGGTGACGCGGAAGATGTATCGGGAGAGTTTGCAGAATAATCGCGAACGGATCCTGATGAGCCTGAAACTGGCGACAATCGATTGCGGCGTGCCGGTGGATTTCGATCCGGAACAGCTCCGGGTGCAGGAGGCGGATGCGGACCGTCTGAAGCCGCTCTATAAAGAACTGGAATTCTTCTCGCATTTGAAGGAACTGGGGCCGTCGGAGGATGTGCGGGCGCGGGATTTCGCGGTGCTGGAAGATTTGCCCGGGTATATGGCGGGCATGCCTGAGGGGTCTCGGCTGGCGGTAACGTTTACGCGGGAGCCGATGGAGGCCGGGCTGAGCTGCCGGAAGGGTGAGGCTCGGACGGTTCCGGTGACCCGGTTCGAGGAGTTGATTGCCGTCCTGAAAGATCCGGCAATTCCGAAAGCGGCGGCGGATCTGAAAACGCTCACGCTGCGGCTGTTGCACAGCGGGGTCGAACTGGCGGGCTTCGTCGAGGATGTGTCCTTGTCTTCATTTCTGCTGGATGCGGACCCGGGTGGGTGTTCGTTTGAGTCTTTAGTGGAAAGGCGGCTGGATCTGCGGGCCGGGCCCAGGGCGGATGAGCGCGCGTTGTTCATTCATGAGCTGGACGAGCTGTTGCGGCCGGAAGTCGAGCGGCGCGGCCTCGCGAAGCTGCGGGATGAGATCGAACTGCCTTTGGCGGGCGTGCTGGCCAGGATGGAGCACACCGGGATTCGGGTGGATCCGGTGGAACTCGCGCGGCTTTCAGGATTGATGGAGACCGATATCGCGCGGCTGACGGCGGAGATTCAGGGGCTGGCGGGGCGGGAGTTCAACATCGCGTCTCCGCAGCAGCTGGGGAAGGTTTTGTTTGAAGAAATGGGGCTGCCGGCTCCGGTTCGCTATGGGAAGGGCAAAACGATTTCAACCGCGGCGGATGTGCTCGAGGCTTTAGCGCCGGAATATCCGATTGTGGGGAAGGTGCTGGAATACCGGCAGCTAACGAAGCTGAAGGGGACGTATGTGGACGCTCTGCCGGCTTTAATCGAGCCTGAGACCGGGCGGCTGCATACCAGCTTCAATCAGACGGGCGCGGCGACGGGGCGGCTATCGTCCTCGAATCCGAATCTGCAAAACATCCCGATCAAAACGGAACTGGGGCGCGAGATTCGGGCGGCGTTTGTACCGCGCGAGGGCTGGGAGCTGATTGTCGCGGATTATTCGCAGGTGGAGCTGCGGCTGCTGGCGCATATGTCGGAAGACCCGGTGTTGATCGACGCGTTTCGGAACGGGGAAGATATTCATACCCGGACGGCGGCGGAAGTGATGGGGGTGCCTCCGATGCTGGTGACGAAGGAGGCGCGGAATAACGCTAAGGCGGTGAATTTCGGGATTGTGTACGGGATCAGCTCGTTTGGGCTGGCGGCGAATCTGGGGATTTCGCGCAAGGAAGCCGATCTGTATATCAAGAGCTATTTTGAGCGGTATTCGGGCGTGAAGCGGTTTATCGACCAGACGATTGCGAAGACGCGCGAGACGGGGGTGGCGCGGACACTTTTCGGGCGCGAGCGGCCGATTCCGGACATGAACAGCCGCAATGCGAATGCGCGGGGTTTTGCCGAGCGCACGGCGGTAAATTCGCCGATTCAGGGGACGGCGGCGGATCTGATCAAGCTGGCGATGGTGCGGATCGATAGCCTGTTGAAAGGGCGCAAAGCGAAGATGCTGCTGCAGGTGCACGATGAACTGGTGCTGGAGGCGCCTCCGGAGGAAGCGGCAGAGCTGAAAGCGCTGGTGAAGCGCGAGATGGAGGGGGTTTGCGAACTGGCTGTGCCGCTGCTGGTGGAAACGGGCTCGGGGAAAAACTGGCGGGACGCGAAGTAAGGGCGGCATGAGCAAAGTTACCGCAGCGAGTCTGGCTATAACCGCGTTAGCGTGCTTTGCCCGGTGGCGCGGCCTGATCGGAAGTGGCGCCGTAAGGCGGGCGGTGCGCGTGGGCGACGCTGTGGCGCGGAGGACGATGCTGGTCGCGATCCTGCTCGGGCTGGCGGTTCTCCTGGTCCGCGCGGCGCTGCTCCCCGTCTGGCCGATCCCGAAACCCGTAATTTACGACGAGTTCAGCTATTTGCTGCAGGCGGACACCTTTGCGCGCGGCCGCCTCACCAATCCGCCGCATCCGCTGTGGCAGTTCTTCGAGTCGATTTACATTATTCAGCAGCCCACGTATGCGTCGAAGTATCCGCCGGGTCAGGCGCTGGCGATGGCGGTCGGGCAAGTGGTGTTTGGGCATCCGTGGTTCGGAGTCTGGCTCAGTTGCGGCGCGCTGGCGACTGCGCTGTGCTGGGCGCTGCAGGGCTGGTTCAGGCCCGGGTGGGCGCTGTTGGGAGCTCTGATCATGTTTGAGCTGTGCGTCTTCAGTTACTGGATGAACAGCTACTGGGGCGGCGCGGTCGCGGGTATCGGAGGCGCGCTGGTGATGGGCGCGTGGATTCGAATCGCGCGGAACCGCGAGGCGCCGTATGCGTGGTTGTTGGGAGTGGGCGCCGTTGTTCTCATGTTCACCCGCCCGTATGAAGGCTTGCTGCTGGTGGCCACGGCGGCTATCGCTTTATTCCTGCGCGACAGGAGGGCTCGGGTCTGGCTGCCGATCGTGGGCCTGATTGCAGCGGGAGTCGCCTGGCAGGGCTTTTACGACTATCGGGTGACCGGCAATCCTTTGCGCATGCCCTATCAGGAGTATTTCGAGCAATACGAATCGGTTCCGCCCCTGACGATTCTGCCGGTGCAGCCGACCAGGGCATTCAGGCATTTCGACCTTGAGTTCATGGATAGCGGCTGGACTCGCGACACCAACGCGAAGGCTCGCAGCCTGCAACTGCCTGTTATCCGCGGGGGAGACCTGGCGGAATCGGCAAATTCGTTCTTCGACAGCCCGATATGGGTCGGGATCCTGCTGGGGATGGCGCCCGCGTGGCTGGTTTCGAGGCGGCTGCGGTTGCCGGTTGTGCTAGTGGGCGTACTGATCGCAGGGGCGATGATCGAATTGATTTTCTACGCACATTACGCGGCACCGTTCACTGCCGCATTGCTGATCCTGCTGATCGAGTCCCTGCGGCAATTGCGACTGTGGCTGGCGCGGAGCTCATTGGCACGGAAGCCGGGCCGCCTGGTGGCGGGACAATTCGTGATTTTAGTGCTGGCCGGGACTCTACTGGCCGGCGAACTGGCTTCCAGCGCCTGGCATGTTTACAACCACACTACCGCGGACCAGGTTCAGCCCGCCAACTCCCGCCGGGGCTTTATCGAAAAGGACCTGCTCGAGAGGGGTGCCGAAGAACATGTGATTTTCGTCCGGTACACGGGCAGGGACTCGCCGCACGCTGAGTGGATCTACAACCCGGCGGATATCGACAAATCGCCCGTCATCTGGGCGCAGGACATGGGTGCGGAGAACAATAAGAAGTTGATGGAATATTACCGCGGGCGGTCGTTTTGGTTGTTTGAGCCGGATAAGGATTGGCAGAATGTACGACCGTACTCCGAGCAGTGACGCCCGCGTCCTGCGGCCCCTGCGCTCTAAACGCTGAAGGAACTGCCGCAACCGCAGGTGGACTTCACCTGGGGGTTGTTGAACTTGAAGCCTGAGCCTTCGAGGGTCTCGACATAATCGACTTCGGCGCCGTCGAGATAAAGGAGGCTGGCCTGGTCGACAAAAATCTTCAGGCCATCATAGTTGTAGGTTTTGTCGAGCATGTTGGGGGCATTTTCAAAGGCCATGGAATAACTGAACCCCGAGCAACCGCCGCCGACCACGGAAATCCGCAGACCCGTGGGTTTGGGATCCTGGGTGTCGAGAATCTCTTTCACCTTACCTACCGCGTTTTCGGTCATCTTTACCATTTTGTTTTTTCGCTCCGGTCTTCCTTTATAGATTAGCGCAGCACGATGTGGATTCGAGCAGGAAATAAAAAAAGGGGCTGGCGAAAGAGCCAGCCCCTCAAGAACAGAGTGCGGATTGACGTGCGAGGTTAGACTTTTGAAGCTGTTTTGCGACGCCGACGGAAGGAGGCGACAAGGACTAGAGCTCCACCCGTCAGAGCCATCGTGGCCGGTTCAGGAGTAGCGCTTGTGGTGTAGGTTGCCACGACATATACGTATCCGGTAACGCCGAGTGCGCCGCCACTGGTGAAAGCAGTGCTCTCAGTTCCCGATGCCTGAACGTAAGAGACACCGGTGATGGAGTCGGTGAAGCCAGAGAGAATGGCCGGAGGACCGGTTTGATAGGTCTGAAAAGTTGCTGAATCGGTGCTGACAGCCCCGCTCGAATTTGAGCCACCGGTTGACGTAAGCGTATCGGCGGTGTTGGTGAAACCAGAGCCGAAAGAGAACGTGGAAATTTCCGAGACAGGGGTTACAGTACCACTCGAATAGTCGGATTCATACACAAGGTATTCAGTACCGGCGAAAGTGCTACCGGCACCGGCGAGACTGGTGAACGAGGGGCACGAAATTGCAGTCGAGTTGGGGAAACTGCTATAGCTAAAGGCCGCGCACTGGCCCACAGCCGTCATGGTTGTGGCGCTCGCCAAACTTGCTGCCATCGTCAACAAAGCGCCAGCTGATAAGATCTTTTTAGTAATCGTCATTTTGTCCTTTTCGCACTCCTCCGGGAGGTTGGGAGATAACACTTGCTCCTCCCACGAACCGATACTACCAGAGGGGCAAGAAGCCGACAAGGAAATTTTGAGAATTTTTCGACTTTTTTCAGCGGGAGGTACCGGTACCCGCCGGTAGGGCTCTGCCGAACATGATCTCCTAACCCCCCCTAAGCTGTGTGTAAGTCTCTTTTTTAGAATAATTTGGGGCGCTAATTCCCAGGTTTTTCCCGGAACGCTTCTTGATGATTTTTTGATGCGACAAGTGATCTGGGGACACGCGGCGAAAGCCGCGTTTTTCCGGGAGGACGACACATGCGGCTTTCGCCGCCCGTCCTTCGAGCGTGCGTATACCTAAAATGGTCTCGCACCTGTTTGTTATCATTGGAATCGGTTGTGCAATTTAAGCGGGCGGAGCATTATTGTAACCGCCAGCTCCTGCTTCGCGTCGGACAGCCTGTATGGGAACACTGAGCGGCGCTCTTCCACTTCCGGCATTCGGCAGAAAATCCCTGATCAGGACGCGAGTGGATTACGAGAATACTCCCGAGGGCACTTTAGTACGCCGGGCACAGTCCGGTGACGAGACCGCGTTTCGCGAAATCGTCGAAAAGTATCAGTCCAAGGTATTTTCGATCATCCATGGCATCGTGCGGCAGCGGAACGACGTGGAGGACATCGCACAGCAGGTTTTCGCCAAGGTTTATTTTTCGATTCGGAACTTCGATTTTCGCAGTTCGCTGATCACATGGATCTATAAAATAACGGTTAATGAGTGCTTCGATTACCTGCGTAAGAAGAAGGTGCGGAAGCTCGTCTACGAAAGCGACATGAGCGAGGACGAGGTCCGGCGGGTGGAAAATACCGAGCCCGGGGTGGACCGCCAGACCCGCGCCGATTCCACGCTGGCGCGGCGCGATTATATCGTGAAGCTGATGGACCGGGTTTCGGACGAAGAAAAACAGCTGCTGATGCTGAAGGAAGTGGAAGGCTATTCCGTTGAAGAGCTGTCCGGAATGCTCCGGATGAACGAGAATACGATAAAGGTTAAGCTTTTTAGAGCGCGCCAGAAGCTGGTGAAGGCCGCGCAGCGTCTGGACAAGGCCCCGGTCCCGCCGGCGGCGGCCTGAAGTGGCATCGCTTGTTCCTTAGGGGCGGCGGTGGGGGCAGCGGGAGGTGTGAGGAATATGCACGATAGCGCAATGAACGAACTTGAAAGGCATTTCAGCGGTGACGCGCCCCAATCGTTCTACGACCATCTGGCGGCATGTCCCGAATGCCGGTCGGAAGTGGAGGCGATGGACGAATTTTCCCTGGCGCTGCGCGAATTCAAAGCGGCCCCGAACGATGTGCCCGCGCCGCGGCTGGGCTTTGGTAACAGGGTGGTGGCGGAGATCTTCGATCGGCACGAGAAAGAAGCCTGGGGCCTGTTTTCCCCCGGCGCCGCTTTTTTCCGGCGCATAGCATTTGCGTCGTTGCTGGTGCTGGCCAGCCTGGGGAGCTTCCTGGTAACCCGGGAAAATGGCGCGGGAGGCACGGATGCCGCCACGATTATGGCGCAGCACGATGCGCCGTCCGGACACGGCGAAGGCAACGACCGCGACCAGATTCTTGTTACACTCGCTTCGTATCGTTAACTAACGACCGGAGACGCACCCGACTATGTCGACCTTAGCGCTGCCCCGGCCCGCGGAACGAGTAGCCATCCTGTCGATGGTACTGGTGTTTCTTTGCGGAGCGGTGCTGGGCGCGGTAGTAATGAGCTTTGTGGTGCATCCGGGGCTTCACGGCGCGCGGCCAGGACAGCCAGGTATGTCAATGTCCGTTCGAGAGTGGCAGGCGGAACTCGATCTGACTTCCGAACAGACGCGCCAGCTCACGTCGATTCTGGACGATTTTTCGCGCTATTACAACGATCTTTCCGCGGACGGTAACACTCGCATCCTGCAGATCCTGAATGAGGAGCAGAAGCGGAAGTTCGAGAAAATGATCGCAGCCCATCAGACGAAGTAGCTGGTTCCCCGGACACGCGGCGGAAGCCGCATTCTTTCCGGTCCCGAAGAAATAAGGCGGCTGATGTAAACTGTTTTTGCTGTGCGATCCATTACTATCACCGCCGTTTGCATCGTCTGCATTGCGCTGCCGGGTTGCAGACGCGAGGGTCCGGCTACAGGAACCGATCCTTCGTCGCCCGCGCCTCCGAAAATCGACGTTCCCCAAACAGCGGCGCCACTACCGGCTAACCTGTCCACCAGCATCGCAGCCGGTACCGTCATCCCGGTTGTCTTTACATATATACTGGACAGCGCTGTCACGGTTCCCAGCCAATACATGTATTCGAACACGGACGAAGACGTGAAAGGAGCCGATGGCCGAACCGCCATCCCGGCAGGCAGCACGGTCACCATGGTGGTGCGCGAAGCGTCGAAAAAGGGACCGATTTCAAGAGTTGAAGTCGGTTTGTACGCCGTGTTCATAGGGGGCCGGGCTTTCAACCTGAGCGATGGCAACACGGATGCGGCTAGCCTGACGTTCACCGCGGACGCCGGGGAAGGCCCGGGGCACACGACCGTTCACATTGAACGCGGGACGCGGCTGGCCTTCAAACTGAGCCGCGCCGTGGAACTTCGCTGAAGTTATGAGAGATCGGGGGATCTTATGCTGAAACGCGCCGCATTACCCGTTTGCATTGTTTTCGGACTGGTCGGGGCCGGTTGTTCGTCGTCCGGAAGCGCCGAGCGAGCCACGTTTACCTATACAACCGGCGACAAAGCCCCGGTCGATAAACTGACGTACAGCGTTGTGGACACTGCGATTCTGCCGCATTTGGGCGACGAAACCACTCCGCGCATCCCGCATTATCGTTTTTATGTGGTGGACATTTCGATTTCCAACTCCAGCAGTACGGACTCGCCGATTCCGGGGATGACACTGGTGGACGATGCCGGCAAAAACTACGACGAGCTGCCGGACGGTTCCGGAGTGCCGCACTGGCTGGGGGTTGTGAGAAAAGTGGCGGCAAACCAGACCGAACAGGGAGCGGTGGTGTTCGACGCGCCGGCGGGACATTACAAGCTGAAGCTGACCGACGATACGGATGCGAGCGACGTTTACGTGGATATTCCTCTGACTTTCGCCCATGAGCAAATGCAAAACGACACGCAGTCGACTTCGGAAGCGGTGACTTCGGCGGGCTCGCCGGTCGCGGTGCCCACCAAGAAGAAGTAAGATCAGGGTGTGAAAACTTTCCGTGCGGCGGCTGCGCTGGGTTTGTTTTGTCTGCCGTTTTGGGCTGTGGCGCAAAAGCAGAGCGCGCGGCCGGCGCCGGCGGGACCGGCACTTGAAACCACCAACCCTTTGGTATCGCAATTCGAGGACGGCAGTCCGCTGGACGGTCAGAAACTGATTGTCGGCGAGTTCGCCTTCTTCCGATTCGACGTTAAGAATTTCAAGGTATCGGATGAGGGCAAGGTGAAGGTCACGGGGCGCGCGCAGGTCTTCGATTCACGCGGGACTCCGCTTGCGCCGGCCGACGAGGTAGCGATCGCGACCTCTATCCGGGAAGAAGACAAGGACTGGAAGCCGCGCATTCACACCCAGTTTCAATTGCCCGGTATCGCTCCGCCGGGCACGTATAAGATCCGGTTCGAGGCCACCGACGAGCAGACGCATCAGAACGCGAAGGGCGAGACCGAGTTTCAGGTGGCGGGGCGCGACGTGGCGCCGAGTGCGGTGCTGGCGATTCGCGCGATTGGGTTTTATCGCGGGGCGGACGACGAGGTGGCATTGAGTGTGGCGGCTTACCGGCCGGGCGACACGGTATGGGTCAAATTCGACGCAACGGGATATAAGTATGGCGAGCAGAACGCGATCGACGTGGCTTACGACGTGGCGGTGACCGGGCCGGATGGAAAACAGGTTTTCGCCCAGGAAGATGCGGCGGTGGAGAAGAGCCAGGCGTCATATCCGCAGCCGTGGGTGCCGGGGGCTTTCAGTCTCACGTTGACGGGTGATACCGGTAAGGGAACTTATTCGGTTGCGATTACAGCTCGCGATTCGATTGGCAAGCAGAAGGCGACCGAGAAAGCCGATTTCAAGGTAGAGTAGGCCTTTCGCTATCAGAAAAGGGCCGTTGGATTGATGGGCGAACCGGTGCCGCCTTGTACGGCGAGGGGCGCGGCGGTGATCAGGAAGCTCCAGCGGTTCTTTTTCGCGGCGTAGTCGGCGAGCGCTTCGAGATCGAAGTTGTCGAAGATGGGCGTGCCGACGGCGATCAGCAGCAACTGGTGAACGGGCTGGACGACGCCTTCGACCTGCGAGGGCAGGACGTCGAGACAGGCGTCGCTGCCGGCAATGGCGATGTCGCGCTTCTTAAGCCATGGCACGCAGGAGGCGTGGAGTCCAGCGACGCGCGCGGTGTCCCAGGGGCCTTTGGCGGCGCGGCGTGCCCAGCGGCCGGTGCGGATGAGAACGACATCGCCACTGCCGATTTTTGCCCCGGATTTCTTCTCCCAGGCTTCGAGATCTTCGGGGTAAATGGCGACGCCGGGTTCCAGGTAGGGGAGTCCTTTGAGGCGCGGGATATCGACGAGGATGCCTCGGGAGAAGATGCCGTCGCGGAAGTTGGTGATGCCGAGTTCCAGGGCGCCTTGTTCGGTGACATCGAGTTGGGGGAAGCCATTGAACATTTTGCCCTTCCAGGCGGTGTGAGCCAGGGAATCCATGTGGGTGTGGGCCAGGCCGTGGAAGTTGACCGTGTATTCATCCATGAACCAGTCGCCATTGGGGTGGGCGCCGGTGAAATTCATTTTGTGGATGAAGGGATCGGGATTGTCGGGGGCTTTTTCAGTAAGGGCGTCGTGGGCGAGCGATATGGCTTCGCCGTCGTGCACGAGGGCGGCGGCCTGACGGCGTTTGGCAGGGGTGATGAGGTTGACGGAGCCCGTCTGGTCGGTCTTGCCCCAGCGGCCCCAGTTCGAAAGTTCGGTCATCCAGCGTTCGATGTCGGCTTTGGTGGTGAGGTGGGGGTCGGCGGCGGTGGCGGACAGGGCTGCCATCAAAAGGAAGGCGGGGACGATACGCATGCTGCGTAGTTTATCTTTTATTTGGTCAAAGCTGCGTTCGTCAAAGCGAGAACGGCGTAGGCCGTGGCGGCGTCGCTCATGAAGAGGCCGGTGTCTGAGAGGACGGGGCGATTGTTGTTGAGTGAGACTGCGGGCCAGCGGCCGTCTTCGGCGATCTGATTTTTGTTGAGCCAGGCGAGGGCGTGTTTCAGCGGGGCCTGATCTTTCAGGGCTATTCCTTCCAGCGCGTAAGCGATCAGACCGGTGGCGTAACCGTCAGGGTCGGTGCCGATCGGAGTGTTGTCGTGGCGCTTCCAGCCGTTGGTGAGGTCGGACATGCTGAAGCCTCCGTCTTCCCGTTGCTTGCCGAGTGTTTCTTTGACGATCTTCTCCTGCTGGTCGTGGGTGAGGGTGCCGCTGAGTTTGGCGGAGGCCCAGAGGAGGACGACACGGTCGAGGGGAGTCTGGGCATCCATGTTTTTCACGAGCCAGGCTTTGAGGGGTTCGATTCCCTTTTGGAATTGCGGGTCCGCCTGGTAATTGCCGGGTGCGGAGCCGATGGCGATGGCGGCGAGGCAGTTGCCGTAGAACTGGGAATCGCCTTCGAACGGAGCGTTGTGGAACTGGAGCCAGGCCCAAGAGCCGGCGGCATCGCCCTTCACGGTGAACTGGAGCGCCCACATGTTGTCGAGAGCGAGGCGGCCGTCGGCGCTGAGTTGGCCGGTGGGCGCGTCGCGGGAGACGAGTACGAGGGCGTTGAGGATGGATTCAGTGCCGCGGGATTCGGAGGTCTTAGGCAGGCCGCGGGTCTGGTCCGGGTAAAAGGGTTCGACGTCATGCCAGGCGCGGACGCGCTTTATGACGCTGCCGTAGAGTTTTTGTTCGTTGGGGGATGGCGCGGATTCGTTGAGGGGCGCCCTGAGGGCGAGGCGGCTGAGGGCGTAAGGGGTGGAGGTGTGGCAGGAGACGCAGAAGGTTTCGTGGTCGCGGGCGGCACTGGGCCAGGCGCTCCACCAGGTGAGGCGTTTGTCGAGATAGGCGGCGGCTTTGGCGGGGTTCCAGGTGGAGGTGGGTTGTTGGGCGATGGCTTGGGCCGTGGTGAGGAGGAGTGACGCGAGTGCGAATAGTTTCATGCAGGGGCCTCTAAGCGATGATAGACCAGAGCGCGCGAGGCCAAAACCACCTCATAGCCTTTGCTCTGACTTGCCTTCCGCCCGGTCACCCTCAGTGCGACATGGCGTAGACGATGTAATTGGCGCCGATCCTTAGACCGAGCGCCGAATACTTTTCAGGATACTCGGGGTTGTCGGCGTGCTCCCAGGAATCGCCCAGATCCATGTTATGGCAAATGGCGGCGATGACTCGGCCGTGATCGTCGTAGATGCCTCTCCATTCGGCGCCAAAGCCATCTTTTTCGGCGACGCGATGCGAATAAACGAACTGCAGGCCGGGCACCTGAAAGCGGTCGGTCAGATCGTAGAGCACGTGGAAGATGGCGTCGTCGTTGGGGATCTCGACGATCGGGCGGTCGGGGAAAACGCGGCTCATGGTGGCGACGAAGCCGGCCCATTCCTGGGTGCCATGGAAATCGTCGCACATGAAGAAGCCGCCGCGGAGCAGGTATTCGCGGAACTTTTTCACCTGATCGGTAGTGAGATTCCAGTAGCCGACTTCGACGGCGTAGAGCCAGGGGTAGTTGAAAACGTCGTCATCGTCGTCGAGGTCCACGGGCTGTTCGACGGAGCGTGCGCTGATCCGGGTGAGGCGACGGATGGCTTCGGAAAGATGGCGGTCGGAGCGCGGATAATCGATGGTCCAGTTGGCGTTGCCATGCTTCCAGTCGGGGTTGCCTCGGAAGCCGTAGGACGGCAGCGCGGGATACATCAGGCGCGCAAAAACCCACTCGGTCTTTTCCTGATAATCGGGCGGCAGCGGGAAGTTCTCGTATTCAATGCCCGGGTACTCGCGGAACGGCTTCTGGAAAGCGAACGCGCTCCCGATAATGAGCAGGCCGAGGATGGCGAAC
>Ga0302319_10005952_pt1 | contig 24309 bp, 15 predicted proteins | sample Bog_T0_2_FD_203319 | JGI IMG/M metagenome (GOLD analysis project Ga0302319, IMG submission 203319) | Peat permafrost microbial communities from Stordalen Mire near Abisko, Sweden - Bog_T0_2 | ecosystem: Environmental > Terrestrial > Soil > Wetlands > Peat | place: Sweden: Abisko, Stordalen Mire...
GAACGTTGAGCTTCGTCCTGGGGACAAGCTCGATGACTTCGATATGGAACAGATGGTCGCGACCATCAGAGTGGTGTGAGGAGAGAGGCGATGAAGAGCGTACTGCATCAAGTGGTGTCTTCGCCATTCGGGGCGTTAGTGGTGCTGATTGTGGCGGCATCGCTGGAGGTGCTGGGCGATTCGTTTTTCCAGTCGGGGCTGTATCGCTCGTCGGGGACGAACCGGGCTATGTGGTTCGCGCTGGGCGTGGCGGCCCTGGGTCTATATGGGTGGAGCGTCAACCTGCCGCAGTGGAACTTTGGCAGGCTGCTGGGAGCATATGTGGCGCTGTTTTTTGTGGTGGCGCAGGTAGTGGCGAAGCTGCGCTTTCAGCAGTCGCCGACAGTGCCCCTATGGGTAGGCGGCAGCCTCATTGTGACGGGTGGGCTGGTAATTACTTTCTGGAAGGGCTAGGGGTGGAGGTCAATTGCGAGGTTGAACGTGATGGAGTGCACGAATCTAGCGCGGCAGGTCGCGCGCGTGTGGCCATCTGCAGCGTGCGTGGGGAGTAAATGTTGTACGTGCCAGCGTTAAAAAGTCATGCCGTCCCGAGGACAGGCGACGGCACCGACCATGGGCATATCCAGCTCTACACAGCCCGTCTGTTAGACAATGTATAAGGGTATGCAAAGGGGTTCTTGTGACGGATATCACCATGCAACTTATTTATTCGAATGGTCACTTGAGGGCGCTGGTCGTGACTGTGTCGGGGGATCCCGCCCACAATGTACGGATCAAACTAAGAGACTGCGATCCCCTAGAATGGTGCGAACAGCCTGAGACCGCTTGAGGAGATTGGCCTGATGAAGATGCCATGGTTGGTTGCAGTTCTGGCGCTTGGGTTGGGGGCGTCGGTGGGCTTGGCGCAGACAGGTGGAGAGACGACTTCGGCGGTGGAGGGCACGTTCACGAATCCGGTGTTGGAGCGGGGGCCGGATCCATGGGTGGTGTATTGGAAGGGGTTTTATTACTACTCGAATTCCGAGGGGAGCGACCTGGTGTTACGCAAGACGGCGGACATTACGGACTTGCGCCAGGCGGAGGTGAAGACAGTCTGGACTCCGGAGCCGGGGCATGCGTGGTCGAAGGAGGTTTGGGCACCGGAACTGCATCGGTGGGGGAAGAAGTGGTACATCTACTTCGCGGCGGATGCGGGGGAGAACGCGGGGCACAGGATTTTTGTGGTCGAGAACGATAGCGACGATCCGATGGCGGGAGAGTGGACCCTGCTGGGGAAGGTGGGGGACGCAACAGATCGCTGGGCGATCGATGCGACGACGTTCGAGCTGCGGGGACAGCACTATCTGGTTTGGTCAGGATGGAAGGGAACTGTGGACGGCGAGCAGGATTTGTTCATTGCGCATATGAAGGACCCGCACACGATCGATTCGCCACGTACGTTGATATCGCAGCCGACGTACGACTGGGAGATGCATGGCGATTTGTCGGGGCGGCACGTGAATGTGAATGAGGGGCCCGAGTTTCTAGCGCACGGAACGAAGATGTTCATTGTGTATTCGGCGTCGGGATGCTGGACGGATTTTTATTCGCTGGGTGCGATTGAGGCGGATAGCCACGCGGATCCGTTGGACGCGAAGAGCTGGACGAAGATCGATCATCCACTGCTGAGCACGGATGCGGCGGCGCATGCGTATTCGCCGGGGCATAATGGGTTCTTCAAATCCCCGAATGGGAAGCAGGACTGGATTATTTATCACGCGAATCCGGAGCCCGGGCAGGGATGTGGCGATGTGCGCTCGCCTCGGATTCAGAGGTTTACATGGGGCAAGGATGGGGTGCCGGATTTTGGGAAGCCGGTGGCGTTGGAGGAGAGATTGGATAAGCCGGCGCAGTAGGCGGATGCGACCCAGTTCGCGGCGCGGCCGAAGGTCTAGAAGGCTCGGACGCCGAGGTCAATCTGGAGATCGTCGACGGAGATGTTGAGGGCCAGGCCCACTTTGCGGAATCCTTCGCGCCATTCGCGTGACCAGTAGGTGGCGTCGGAGCGGCGGAGGAGATCGTTCCAGATGTTCTGTGCCTGCCAGAGATTGACCTCCATGGGGAGTGTGCGAAGGGTTTCGGCGATGGCGAGGGTTTCGTTAAGCACGGACAGGTTCTGGGCGGCCTGCTGTTCGGCTGCGGCTTCAAGGCGAACCATGGCGCGCTTCATGCGTTTGTCGGCAGTGTAGCTGAGGAGGTCGCTCTCGAGGGTGACATGGTCGACTTCGGCTCGGCGGAGGAGTCGGGCGATCTCGGCTGAGTCGAAGGTGTCGGCTTCGAGGGCCCGGCGGAGACTGGCGTTGATGGCGAAGCCGGCGGTGAGGGCTAGAGCGGGAGGAGCGGCCACGTTGGCGTCCGCGAGAAAGTCGAGGAGGGTGGCGTGCTCGTTGTAGATGCGAATGAGCGATCCTTCAACTTCGGAGAGAGTCTGGTTGAGGATGTTCTGAAGGATGCGGTGTTGCTCGTCGGCGAAGAGCGACGTGAGGGAATAGAGGGCGGAATCGAAGAAGCCGTCGATGGAGCGGATGAGCTCGGGAAGATTGGCGTGGCGCACGGAGTGGCGAGCGTTGGTGATAAAAGTATCCCAGGCGTCGGCATCCTGCGGGGTGTAACGCTTGACGGCTGCGGAGAGGTTCTGGTCTCCGAGGTGGAGGACGGCGAAGCAGATGTCTTCGCACTCCTCGGTGATGCGAGAGCAGAGCGTGGCTCGACCGACGGCGAAGCGGCCACGGCCGGAGGTCATGACGTCGTAGGAGTGACGGTGGACATCGAAGCAGAAGATGTTGCCGGCGTCGGGATAACTCCGGAAGATAGAGCTGATGGCGTAATGGGCGCCGACGCTTTCGAGGTCGAGGCGGCCGGCGTTGACGAAGCGGCGATAGACATCGGCGCCGGTGCCAAAGTCGGGATTGTTGCTCCCGGCGCGGGCGAGGATCTCAAGGAAATCGGATTCGAGCGCTGTGGCGGAAGCCCTCATCTCAGAATCGAGATACAGGACACTTGGACGCGTGGGAATCGCAAAAAGCTTGTTGGCGAGCTGGATGACGCGACCAGCGTAGGCGATGATCTGTACGGTCTCGATGCCGGAGATGTCGTCGAAGAACCAACCGCAGGAGGTGTACATGAGCTGGGTGTGGCGCTCGAGCTCGAGGAGTTCGAACGCGGTGATGCGTTCCGCGGCGGTGAGGGCGCGTGTGGCGTGCGCGGCGAAGAAGCGATCGAGGTTGTCGGAGGAGCGGTCGAGGATGACGTGGATGAAGGCGTCTCGGGCGGCCCAGAGATCCTTGAGGAGAGGCTTGGCGACGGCTTCGGCGAGCGGTGCGGTTCGATCTCGAAGGAGATCGAGGGCTTCGCGAAGAGGGGTGCGCCAGCGCTGATTCCAGCCGGCGTGGCCTCCGTTGCATCCGCAGTCGGAACGCCAGCGTTCGATGCCATGGGCGCAGGACCAAGAGGAATTATCGACGACTTCGGCTTCCCAGGTGGGAGGAAATTTTTCGAGAAACTCGCCGTAGTTCGTGAGGCGTGCGAGGTTATTGTCCTTGATGTAGTTGAGGGCGTAGCTAAGCGCCATCTCGCCGTGTTTATGGTGATGGCCGTAGGATTCTCCGTCGGTGGCGACGTGGGCGAGCTGCGGTTCGGAGGCCGGCCTGTCGACGTTGAAGCTGGAGACAAGGCGGCGGGCGAAGGTTTCGCCATCGTTGAGGAGGCCTTCGAAGGCGATGGCTCGGGAGGCGGGCCCGTCGTAGAAGAAGACGGCGATGGAGCGACCGCTTTCGAGGCGGACGAGGTAGGGGCGGGTCGTGTCGACGGAGGAGTCGGGCGTTTCGATCCAGGGACCGGGATCTTTGCCGACTACGGCGATGCGACGAACTCGGGCGACCTGGTGGGGAGCGAGGACAGTGAACTGGATGCGCTCCTGGGCGAGGAGGTCGAGGACGGAGCGTGAGACGGCAGTCTCGGCGAGCCACATGCCTTCGGGCTTGCGGCCGAAGCGGTGCTCGAAGTCTGCGATGCCCCAACGGATCTGGGTGCGGGCGTCGCGTTCGGAGGCAAGTGGCATGATGATGTGGTTGTAGACCTGGGCGAGCGCGGAGCCATGGTTGGAGTAGAGCGTGGCGCTGGCCTGGTCGGCGTCCTGAATCATGCGGTAGGTGCGGGGAGCGAAGTCTTCGAGCCAGCTGAGCAGGGTGGGGCCGAAGTTGAAGCTCATGCGCGCGTAGTTGTTGACGATGCGGGTGATCTGGTGCTTGTCGTTGACGATGCGGGAGGCGCCGTTGGGGGCGTAACACTCGGAGGTAATGCGCTCGTTCCAATCGTGATAGGGGGCGGCGGATTCCTGGAGCTCTACGGTCTCAAGCCACGGGTTCTCGCGGGGGGGCTGGTAGAAATGACCGTGGACACAGAGGTATCGCTGAGGTGCGACGGCGATCGAGGGTGATTTCCTTGTTCCTGGCATCGTCTAATCAGGATAACAAGGGCGGGAGCGTCGTCAGGGGTGGCTGGCGGCGTGACGCGAACGACGTACAGTGTGCCCGGGGTTTTGTAGGGCCAGCGAGAGTAATGCACGGGAGCGAAGGGTGAGGGACCGTAGCAGGCGTTGGGGTCGAAGGAGACGGCGTATAGAGGATGGATGTGGGGAGTCTTTTCATACCAGGACATCTGACAAGGGCCGGGTGGAGGCGGAGGCACTGGGGTGTAGCCGTTTGCTGCTGTTTTGAGCTGAGGATTGTTGATGTGATCGGAGTGCCGAAGTTCGACGTCGAGGTTGGCCTCCCAACTGGCGTCGAGGGCGGTGTCGGGGAGGCCTTTGGCCTGGAGTTCGTCGGCGACGGCGACGCGGGCGCGATCGAAGGCGAAGGAGTTATGCGTGACGGCGATGCCGTAGATGGCCATGAGGGTGATGGGGAGAAGGCTGGCGAGGGGGAGCTGGGGATGGATGCGGTTCTGGTAAAAGCGGACGAGGCACGGGAGAATGATCACGACCAGGCCGAGGGCATAGCGATCGTAGAGGAGGTTGGTGGTGCCGGCGTTCGCGAGAAGGAGGAGACAGTAGGCCGCGCAGAAGGGGCCGGCGAGAAGGGCAAGCTGACTCCAGGAGGGGTTGGTTGAAGTGGCGATGGGCGGGAAGGGGCGGCGATCGCGAAGGAGTGAGAGCAGAAGGCCGAAGAAGCCTCCGATCGACGCGAAAGTCAGAATCACCTGGACCAATGGCGTGAGGAAGACTGGCTGCTTTCCGGGGAGGACAACGACTTCGATGAGTCCATGGACGGTGATCCAACTGCCCAGCCCGCCGGTCGGTTCGAGGAGGCGTGCCGCGTGGCCGCGGATGTGGCTGGGGTAGGTCGCGAGGAAGAGAAAGACCAGCAGCAGCGTGGAAAGGCATGCGATGACTTGTGGCCGGCTCTTGCGTACCTGTGGAAGGAACACGGCGGAGATTGGAAGGATGAGGAAGGGGCAGTCCAGCAGAAGCAGGCCGAACTGGCCAAGGATGGGTGCCAGGTGGAAGTTCCTCGTGAAGAGGGGAACCGGCACAACGTATCGCTGGTGTTTGAGCCATTGCAGGCTGGCGAAGATGGCCATGACGCCAAGGACGTTTGCGGCAACTCCCGCGACAATGACGCGCCGCCGGGCGCGAAAGAGCCAGAGCGCGCAGGGAACCATGACGAGCGTGCCGAGCCAGGCGATTTGGCGTGACGTTCCGAAGAGGACGTTATTGGTAACGGCGAAACAAAGCCAGGCGACGGCGGAGCGATCCGTGGTGGATTGCAGGGCGCGAAGGCAGCCGTATAGGCAGAGGATGATGGCGAAGATTCCGGCGATATCGCTCATGAACGTCACCGAGAGCATGAGATAGAGAGGGGAGAGTACGAAGGCAAGGGTGCCGAGCGTGGCGTTGCGTTCGGAGATATCTGCGCGCACGAGAGTGCGCTGCAGAAGGAAGGCAAGTGCCACGGCGATGAGCATCGTGCTCATGCGTACGGTGGTGAAGGAGAAGCCAAAGAGTCTGATGAAGGCGTCGGCGAGATAGAGCTGCGCGAGGATCATGGCAGCCTCCCACCCGTTGTAGGCAACATGCCCGGTGGTGGCAAGTGTTTGCGCGACCTGGATGTAGGGGCCGTCGTCGCCGACGCCCATCGTGGTGTACGGGTGTGCGATGAGCTCGCAGAGCAGCACGGCGAGTGCGCAGAGAAGAGCCGGAATGCGATACCTGGTGATGATCTGCATTACTTCCTGATTGGTTGGTACAGCTGTTGCGAAACTTGGTGGGCGATGCCTCAGGATAACAAGAGTGTGGTGGGCAGCTTACGACTTTCCGGGCTTGGATCGAACGACGTACAGTGTGCCCGGAGTTTTGTAGGGCCAGAGGGAGTAATGGACGGGGGGGAAGGGGGCGGGACCATAGCAGACGTTAGGATCGAAGGACACGCTGTAAAGGGGATGGATGTGGGGAGTGTAGTTGTACCACCACATGGGGCAGGTGCCCGGAGGTGGTGGAGGGACTGGGACGTAGGCATTGGCGGGCACGGCGAGCGTGGGGAAGTTGATGTGATCCGCGTGCTGTAGTTCGGTACCGAGGTTGACCTCCCAACCGTAATCGACGGAGGTGTCGGGGACGCCGTTGGAGTGGAGTTCGGCTGCGAGGACTGCGCGCGCGCGATAGAACGAGAAGGTGTCGTGGACGGTGGCGACGCCGTAGGCGGCCATCATGAGGATCAGGAGAGCGCAGAAGAGCCCAAGGCGGCGGTTGACTCGTTGCTGGTAGTAGCGGATAAGGCAGAGGCTTGCGAGAGCGAGGAGCGGGAGCAGGTAGCGATCGAAGGTGGAATCTTCCGCTGCTCGGGGAATGAGGAGAAGCGTGTATGTGAGAGCGAAGGGAGCAAGGAGCACAAGAAGCTGATTCCAAGAGACGGACTCGGGGGCTTCCTTCTTGAACGGAGGAGGATGGTCGCGAAAAAACGAAAGGATGAGGCCGAGCAAACCTCCTAGCGATGCGATGGTGAGAACCAGTCGCGTTCCGTGGTGGAGAAATAGAGGTTCCGTGCCTGGAATGTGATTGCTTGGGTAGATGCCCTGAGGGCTGACCCAGTCGCCCCATAGCGGCTCCATCAGGAATGGATAGCCGCGGTGAAGGCTTATCAATGTGTACAGAATAGAGGTAAGGATGATGACGGCGAGGGAGTAGCGGTTGCGGTTCCAGAGGCTGCGAAGGAAGACGGCGAAGAGGGGAAGAAGTAGAAAAGGGGCGTCTAGGAAAAGAAAGACGAGATGTTGTATGACGAGTGTGGTGGAAAAGGACTTGGGCACCAGGTGTTCGGGAAGGACGTAGGGTTGTTGTTTGAGCCATTGCATACAGGCGAAGATGGTAATGAAGCCGGCAAGGGTAATGGCTGAACCTGCGATCCAAATGTGGCGCTGATCGCGGTACTTGGCGCGGAGGAGCCACAGCGTGGAGGGAAACATAACCAGCGTTCCGAGCCACGCAATCTGCCGGGAGGTTCCGCAGAGTACGTTGGCTACGACGGCGAAGTTGAGCCATACGATGGCTTTGCGTGGGTTGGGTGCTCGAAGGGCGGCGAGGCAGCCGTAGAGACAGAGGACGACGGCGAAGAGGCCGTGGATGTCCGTCATGAAGGTGATCGACATCATGAGGTAGAGCGGAGAGAGAACTAAAGCGAGGGTGCCGAGGGTGGCGTTGTGCTCAGTGATGCCGGCGAGGACGAGCGCTCGCTGTAAGACGAAGGCAAGCAGCATGGCAACGACGACGGTGGAGAAGCGAACGGCGGTAAAGGAGAAGCCGAAGAGCTTGATGGCGGCGTCTGCTAGATATAGCTGCCACGTCAACATGGGAGCCCCCCAGCCGTTGTAGAGAACGTGGCCGGTGGCGGCGAGCTTTTGTGCCATTAGGAGATAGGGCCACTCGTCAGAGATGCCGGTGTTGGCGTAGGGGCGACTGATCAGTTCACAAAGAAGGACAGAGAGGGCGCAGAAGAGAGCGGGCAGGCGGAGACGGCGAACGAGTGACAAAGGACCTCCTGACAAGACCGCTGTGCTGCGTTAGGAACTACTGTAAAGCTCGAGGATTCATATCGCACTGTTCCGAGCGGTTATGACGGGGGGTGTGGTGTGTAGCGGACGACGTAAAGTGTTCCTGGAGAGTGCGAGAGCCAGCGAGAGTACTGAACGGGTGCGAATGGCGCTGGGCCGTAGCAGGCGTTGGGATCAAACGAGATACCGTAAATCGGGGTGATGTGCGGTGTCTTCGTGTGCCAGAACATCTTGCAGGTGCCCGCGGGCAAAGGAGGTTCTGGGATGGAGGCATTCGCGGGGAACACAACGTTTTCTTCGTTCAAGTGGCCAATAATTCGGATTTCGACAGCGAAGTTGTACTCAAAGCCGTTATCCACGGACGTATCGGGAACTCCACTCGCGAGTAGTTCGTTGGCGAGCACGACGCGGGCGCGATAGAGCGAAAAGTGATTGTGAGTAATGGCAACGCCGACGATCGCCATGATGACGATCAGAGCGATACCTGCCAGCGGGATTTGCGGCTGAATTTCTTCCTGATAGAAGCGGACCAGAAAGATGAGGGCAACCAGCCCCATCTCCAGCGTGTAGCGATCGTAGATCCAGCCGGTGCCTGCGCGTGGGATCAGTAGAAGCATGTAAGCGCAGGCATAGGGCAAAAGCAAGAAGGCGAGCTGTCTCCAGGAGACATTGATCGCGGATTGCGGCGCGAGGGAGGTAGAGCGGGGACTCCGTTGAATTCTCCGAAACAGCGAAAGCAAAACAGCGAACAATCCACCGAAAGAGACAACGGTGATCAATGCCTGGACGGGGACGTTGAGAAACAGCGGCTGCTTCCCCTGGAGGTGATGACCTTCGTGGGTTCCATGCACGCCAATCCAATTGCCTCCTCCGGCCATAGTTGGCTCCAGCGGAAGATGGCCACGCAGATGGCTGGGGTAAATGGCGATGAACAGGTAACCGAGGAGGATGATGCCGAGAATAGCGAGGATTCTAGGACTGAACTTGCGAAGGCTGGGAAGGAATAAGGCGACGATGGGAAGCAGCAGGAAGGGAATCGCAAGAGAGAAATACAGCAGCGACCAGAAAGTGCCTGCGATCGGAAATGTGGGCCCGAAGATGTGTTCGGGTACGGAGTAAGGCTGATGCTTGAACCATTGCAAGCAGCCGAAGACGAAGGCCGCTCCTGCGAGAGTAGCGGCCGATCCGGCGAACAAGACGCGGCGCTGGGCGCGGAGTAGCCAGAGGGTTGAGGGGAGCATGACAAGAATCCCCAGCCACGCAATCTGGCGCGCCGTACCGAAAAGGCCATTCGTAACGACGGCGAAGCAGAGCCACAGGATGGTGGCGCTAGGCGTCGTAGACTGCAGGGCGCGCAGGCAGCCGTAGAGACAGATAACAATGGCAAACAGGCCAAAAATGTCACTCATGTAAGTGACGGAAAGCAGTAAGTACAACGGAGATAGAACCAGCATGAGGGTGGCCAGCGTTGCGTTGCGTTCAGGGATGCCGGCACGGACAAAGATGCGCTGCAGGAGAACAACAGTCGCAAGTGATACCAGGAGCGTGCTCATGCGTACAGCAGTGAAGGAAAAGCCGAAGAGCTTGATGAAGGCAGCGCCGATGTAAAGCTGCCAACCAAGCATCGCGGTTGCCCATCCGTTATAGGCGATGTGTCCTGTGGCGGCGAGGGTGCGAGCCATCAGGACGTAAGGCGTGTCGTCGGAGATGCCCATTTCGACGTAGGGGCGGCTGATGAGCTCGCAGAGGAGCACTGCCAGGGCGCAGAGCAGGGCGGGTATGCGGAATCTGCGAACGAGTTGCACTATTCCTCCTTGAAGGGTCGACGGGATCAATCCGAGGATGCGAATGGCCGCGGTTTGGTCTACAGGATAACAACCGGCAGGCGGACTTACGGTTTGGCGGACGGCGCGTACCGGACGACGTAGAGCGTGCCAGGAGTGCGTGCGAGCCAACGAGAGTAATGCACGGGAGCGAAGGGCGCGGGACCGTAGCAGGCGTGGGGGTCGAAGGAGACTCCGTAGAGCGCGTGGATGTGAGGTGTGTAGTAGTACCAGAAGGTCTGGCAGATGCTCGGCGGCGGTGGCGGGGTGGGGATATATCCGTTGGCGGGGAGAACGATCTCTTCTTCGTTGATGTGGCTGGCGTGCTGGAGTTCGACGTCGAAGTTGTGCTCCCAGCCGTTGTCGACGGAGGTGTCGGGAATGCCGGCGGAGTGGAGCTCGGCGGTGAGGGCTACGCGGGCACGGTAGAACGCGAAGGTGTTGTGGGTGAGGACGACACCGAAAGCTGCCATGATCGCGACGAGGAGGACGCCGGCGATGGGGATGCGGTGGTGAATCTTCTGCTGGTAGTAGCGGGTGAGGCAGAGGATGAGAATGACCAACGGGCCGAGCATGTAGCGGTCGAAGAGAAGATTGGTGGCTCGGGGAAGGAGCAGCAGCGTGTAGACGAGGGTGTAGGGGCCGAGGAGGATGGCCAGCTGCTGCCAGGAGATGGCGGGATAGGCGGAGGGAACGGAGGGGAGTTTGGAGGCGCGCTTGCGGGTGAAGGATGCGAGAAGGCCGAGAAGACCTCCGACGGAGACGATGGTGATGAGGATCTGCAGGCCGGTGTGGATGAAGATGGGAGGCTCGCCCTGGAGGTCAGTGCCTTCGTGGATGCCGTGAATGCCGACCCAGCCGCCGCGAGCTCCGGCAGTGGGTTCGAGGAGGAAGTCCGGATGCGTGTAGCGCATGTGGATGGCGAGCAGAAGGTAAACGACGGAGGTGACCGCGATGACGATGCGGACGCGCGGGCGGCTCTTCCAGATCTGGGGAAGGAAGAGGGCGAAGAGGGGGAGGAGAAGAAAGGGGACGTCGAGGAGGGTGTGGACGAACTCGCCGATGGTGTGAGCGAAGGGAAAGACTTTGGGAAGGAGGTGCTCGGGAATGGTGTAGGGCTGGCGCTTGAGCCACTGCAGGCAGGCAAAGATGAAGAGCGCGCCGGCGAAGGTTGCGGCGGCTCCGGCGAGGAGAACGCGGCGGCGGGAGCGCAGGAGCCAAAGGGTGGAGGGCAGCATGACGAGGATGCCGAGCCAGGCGATCTGGCGAGAGGTTCCGAAGACGGCGTTGGTGAGGACGGCGATGCAGAGCCAGGTGATGACACTGCGATCGGTAGGGGATTGCAGCGCTCGGAGACAGCCGTAGAGGCAGATCACGATGGCGAAGAGGCCGGTGATGTCGGTGAGGAAGGTTGCGGAGAGGACGAGGTAGAGCGGCGAGAGAACGAGGGCGAGGGTTCCGAGGGCGGCGTTGCGCTCGGAGATATTGGCGCGGACGAGAATGCGCTGCAGAACGAAGGCCATGACGATAGCAATGAGGATGGTGCTCATGCGAACGATGGAGTAGGAGAAGCCGAAGAGCTTGACGAAGGCGGCGGCGAGGACAAGTTGCCAGACGAGCATGGGTGCGGCCCATCCGGTGTAGAGGATGTGGCCGGTGGTGGCAAGGGTGTGGGCCATCACGACGTAGGGGCCGTCATCGGAGACTCCCATCTCTGCGAAGGGGTGGCTGATGAGCTCGCAGAGGAGCACGGCCAGCGCGCAGAAGATGGCGGGAATGCGGAACCTTCGGATGGCGTGCAAAGAACCCCCTGAAGTGTGTTAAGCGTTTGATGCGGCTATGACGCGTCGAGCGGTGATGTTGGACTGTTGGATTTTCAGGCGCTCTTGTGGAGAGGTGGTTGTAGCGTAGGAACGGTTTGGACGGCAGATGAGTCTTGATCGGTACGAGCCATCTTTCTGAGCGTGTAGAGGATCAGGAGGCAACCGGAGGCAGGTGCGAGGAGCGCGGTTGCTGAGAGCAGAACTCCATGCGTGAAGCGGAGAAAGAGGGTATCGAAGAAGAAGCTGAACTCTAGGGTGCAAAGGACGAGAAGCAGCAATTCGAGTGGGGAGACCCCTCGCTCGAAGGCTTCTTTCCAGAGAAAAAGGGCTGCGAGAAAGACGATGCCGTAGGCACTGCGCCAGGCGATGGGAGAGCAGTAGAGCGAGAGAAGAGAGATGAGCGAGAGAAGCTTGGCGCGGTCCATGATGGGCAGCCGAGGGCCGAGACGGTAGACGCCGATGAGCGTGGCGAGCATGATTGCGGCGGCGATGAGCTTGGAGCCGAAGATGACTGCGTGCGGAATCACGGTATCTTCCGCCATGAAGTTCTTGCCGGTGAGGCCGAGATAGAACTGCTGCAATCCAGAGGGCAGAGAGACATTCGAGATCGAGATGAAGCCGGTGGACATGGGGGGCATGACGTGCAGGGTGTAATCGGCCAACGCTTTCGGGCCATTGATGAGGCAGAGGGTGACGCAGATCGCAGCCAGCGAGAAGGCGAACCATCGGACCCAGCGGCCCTCTCGCCAGACGAGGAAGGGAAGAAGTACGAGCAGCGGCGTGAGCTTGATAGAGGTCGCGAGGGCGAAGACGGCGGCTGAGGTTCGGTTGAATCCTTTGACATAACAGACGATGCCTGCGGTCCAGAGAAGGATGAGGACGCTGGAGATCTGGCCTTCGCCGAAGCTCCAGCCGTTGGCGCGGAAACAGAGGATGCCGAAGAAGAAACCGATACAGGCGACGTGGAAGACGGTGTCAAAGAACATCCAGGTAACGAGTATTGCGGCGCCGAGGATGGTGAGGAAGTTGAGCGCGAGCCAGGCATCGCAGGCGTGCTGCAGCGAGAGGAAGGTGAAGGGTACGAGCAGGTCGGCGAGGGTGGGCGGATAGACATAGAGACGCACCCAGGGGATGCCGATGCTTGCGGCCGTCTGCTGGAAGATGCTGCCGGGTGTGGCGAAGCGCATCTGAGGGTTCTGGCCGGTGTCGGCGTCGTTATAGATCTCCACGCCTTTGTGTTCGCGAACGAGCTGGGCGGCGGTTAGATACACCTTGAAGTCGACCTGATCGGGCACCCCGGCACCCTTAATCCACTCACTGCCCGCGAGCAGGACAAGGATGGCCAGCGTGAGGTACGCGGCGATGCGGACAAGGCTCGTGGAGGCGGCTCGTTGCATAGGTGACCCCATTATCGCTTATGAAAGTAAACGGGTAAGGGGAGCGATGCGGGGTGAGGATATAGGTGCGATAGCAAACATTATTCGGGTTGCTGCTGCTTTCCCGCAGCGAGATCGCAGGCTCGCCAGAGATACCAGCTGGCGACGGAGCGCCAGGGTATCCACTTTTTCGCGCGGCGCTCCATAACGTCGGGTTTGGGTAGGAGGTCTGGAGTCACCTTGGTGTCGGGCTTGAGGCCTTGGAAGGTGAGGGCGAAGCCTTTGCGGACGCCGTAGTCGCTGGTGGGGAAGACGTCGGGGCGGCCGAGGCGGAAGATCAGGAACATCTCGACGGTCCACTTTCCGATTCCGCGGACCTCTGTGAGGTGGTCGATGATGACGTCGTCGGACATCTTCCGAATACGGGCGAGGGTGGGGACAGTGCCGTCGAGGGTTTTGGCGGCGAGGTCGCGGAGGGCGAGGGTCTTGTTGGCGGAGAGGCCGGCGGCGCGGAGTTCGGCGGTAGGGACGTCGAGGATCTGCTCTGGAGTGGGGTGGATGGGGGAGAGCGTGGGCATGGGCTGGAAGCCCGCGATGAGCCGAGCGTGGATGGCGGCGGCAGCTTTGCCGTGGAGTTGTTGATAGATGATGGATTCGGTGAGCGCTTCAAAGGGAGATTGTTGTGTGGAGAGGCGAACGGTGAACGGGCCAGCGCGGGCGATAAGTTTTGCGAGTTTGAGATCGGCTGCGGAGAGCGCGGCCGTGGCGACTGCGGGGTCGTAGGGGAGCTTGGTGGTGCGGCCTGAAGGACGGGGCATGGGACGGATGATACAGAATTGTGGGCACTTCCGGTGCGGGGGCTCGTCGCGGCCGAGGATGAGTTTAGTTGGAGGGTTTGCGGGTATAGACGTCGAAGTATCGTTCCGTGGAGTGCGGCTGATAGTGCGACCACTCGGCGGCGAAGGTCGGGGATTTGAGGAACCACTGGAGCATGTCGAAAGTGGAGTTGCCGAGACCCAAGCAGGGTGTGCTGAGGTTGCAGTGTTCGACGACGACGAAGGCGGGCCTACCGCCCCGGAGATCCTCGGTGATATTGGAGCGCAATTCCGTGGCCAACCCGGCGACACGGGCTGGAGAGAGATGCTTGCGAGCCGGAGGTCCACCGGCTGAGGCTCGTTCATTCTCAACGATGGCGGGCAACATCCAGAGATGGTTGTAACGGCTGGTCCAGACGAGATGATGTTGGATGACGTCGAGGAAGAATTCTCCATTACAGGTGGTGAAGACGTAGAAGGGTGTTTGAGGAGGAAATTGGCGGACCAGGGTGTACAGGTGGGATCGATACTGTTCGGCGAGTTCGACCTGGTGACGTTCTCGTGCGAAGAAACGAGGGAGGGAGACGGCGAAGAGGATGAGGGTTAGTGCGGCAAGAGCTATCGGGTGGCGCTGCGTAGTTGCGGGCAGGCTGGAAAGGTGGCTGGAGAGCAGATCGAGGGCAATGAAGCCCAGAGCGAAGAGAAAGAGGACGGTTGCAGGTAAGAGGTGGTAGCCCCAATCCATTCCCTGCTGTATATAAGCGAGTCCGGCCCCAAGGCTTGCGGCTAGTAGAGCAAGTGGTGCCGAGGGGTACTTGAGATAGCGCCGGACGCCGATGGCGAGGAGGAGCGCGACGAGGAACTTGGCGTTGAGGAAGGCGATGCGAGCGAGGCTAAATTTGCTCGCGTCCGCGAAGGCCCAATAAGTGTCGCGGAGTACAGGAATGATGGTGCTGAAGTAGGGTGTGGCGATGAAGACGATGAGGACATAGACGCAGATGGCAAGAGCGGCGGAGAGAAGTTCGGGGCGAAGCAGGAGACGGACGTTGCGGGTCCAGAGGAGAAGAAAGAGCTCAAAGGTGATGAGAATCAGCACCTCCTGAGGCTTTAAGCAGACGCCGAAGCCAGCGGCGATTCCCAGGGCGACTCGTTCTGCCGTCTTGACTTTGAGCGTGGAGCCGCAGGCGCAGTAGAGGAGGTAAGGCAAAGCCAGGAGGACGACGAGCTGCTCCCGCTCGCTGAACTGGCCGAGGGTGATCAGGTCGCGTGAAACTTCGACGGCAGTAATGGCGAAGAAGCTGAGGCAAAGCAGCGGCAGCGTTGTAATGACCTTTGCGGCGCGCAGGAGGCGTACAGACCATGCGGCGCTGGCCACGGTCATGGCGATCACCATGACTTTGAGGATGAAGAGGGTCGGGGCGTGGAGCCAGCTGGCAAGGAGGTCAGGGAGTGCGGAGAACCAGACGATGAGGGGAGGGTTGGACTCGACGATGCGTGGACCGTCGAGGGTGTAGCCGGCGAGTACGCGGCTGGCAGCGTAGAGCAGCCAGCTCTGATCGGCGCCGAGATGCGCGAAGCGAATGCAGGCGATGCTGTATGCGGCCAGGGCTGCGAGAACAGCGGATAATCCCACGGCGAGAGGAAGGTAGAACGCGGAGGGCTGGACGCGCGCACGTCTTTGCTGGTCGGCGATGGCCATCGAAGGGGTTTTAGGACTTAGTTGGACCGGACCGGGCGAAGTGGTCATCCAGTAAATGATAGGTGATCGCAGAGCGAAGGGGTAGGAGCAGGGCTGGGGGCGAGGGAGGCGGTCTGCGCAGACGGCAGAGGTTAGAAGTTTGGTGCGCGCAGTTTGATTGCGGCGAGAAACAGAAGGAAATATAGGCGCAGGGTGCAATTCTCGATCGATAAGCGACCAGAATTGTGAGTATCGATGGGGTAGACGTGATCGCCATCACATCTTTTATTTTTCGCTGCTATACTCAAATTTTGAAAAACACATGTGGCCCCAAACAAGTCGCAACTCAGCTAGCCCCGGGTAGCATCTCAGCTGAATTCGAGTCTTTGAGATCACATCCGCAACGACGAAGTCATCAACCTCAACGGTGGTTTCTGACGCAGAGGAAGCAGGAACGGATTCATGGCGCAAGTATTTGACCGCAGCTCAAATGCCCTGGCTCGCGCAAGCCTGGCGCTGTCGGGCTTGATTGTCATCGCACTCGGGGTGACGCTGAACACCTTGCAGCGGTCGCCGTGGGTGACCCGGCAGGGGCAGCGTCCGGACCAGCCAGTACCCTTCAGCCACAAGCACCACGTGGAAGGGCTGGGGTTGCAATGCCAGTACTGTCACGTGTCAGTGGAGAAGAGCTCGTACGCGGGCATTCCGCCGACGAAGACGTGTATGAACTGCCATTCGCAGATCTGGACAAATGCGCAGTTGCTGCAGCCGGTACGGCAGAGTTGGGCGACAGGGGCGTCGATCCAGTGGATCAAAGTGCACGATCTTCCGGACTTTGTGTATTTCAATCATGAAATTCATGTGAACAAGGGCATTGGGTGCGCGAGTTGTCATGGGCGCGTAGACGAGATGCCGTTGATGTACGAGCAAAATTCGCTGCAGATGGAGTGGTGTTTGAACTGCCATCGGAACCCTTCAAAGAACCTGCGACCCACCGCCGAGATCTACAACATGGCATGGGCAGGGCCATCGAGCGACAAGCCCGTGTGGTGTGCGCCGACCGGGACGAGGGGGCCGACTGCGCAGCAAGTGGGATGCGTGACCAGCGATCCGGCGGCGAGCAATCCGCAAGTGGCGCAGTTGAGCAATCCGGCTGACCTGGACAAGGCGCAGACCGTGGCCGATGTGCCGACGGCCGTGGCACTGCCCGTCAACTACGTGAAGTTCACCAGCCAGGAAGAGCTGGGTCATTACTTGCAGAAGCAGTACCACATCCGCACGGCCAACGAGCTCTCCAGCTGCGAGGTGTGCCACCGATGAACGAGACACGAATGGGAACCGAGCACGCGATGGCAGGAGAAAAACAGGCGCGGGTAGTGACCGCGATTGCGCCGGCGAAGATGACACTGGCCGAGGTACGTGCGAAGCTCGACGGCAAGAGCGGCAAACGCTATTGGAAGAGCCTCGACGAACTGGCCGACACGCCCGCATTCCAGGAGTTGATGCAGGAGGAGTTTCCGCGACAGGCTTCGGCGGGCGAGTGGGTGGATTCGGTTAGCCGACGTGGTTTCCTGAAGGTCATGGGCGCGAGTTTTGCGTTAGCCGGGTTGGCGGGCTGCACGAAGCAGCCGGATGAGCAGATTTTCCCTTATGTGAAGCAGCCGGAAGATTTGGTGCTTGGCAAGCCAATGTATTTCGCAACGGCGCATCCATTTCCGACGGGCGCGATTCCTGTGCTGGTGAAGTCGGATGCGTTCCGTCCGATCAAGCTGGAGGGCAATCCCGAGCACCCGATTGCGAAGGGCAAGTCAGACGCGTTTACGCAAGCATCGCTGCTGGATTTGTATGATCCGGACCGTTCGCAGTTCCCTCGTTTCCGGGGCGAGCAAACAGACTTCAGCCAGTTCCAGGAGCAGTTTGCAAAGGCAGTTGCAGCAACGAAGACGGGTGAGGGTGTGGTGTTCCTGTCGGAGACGGTGACCTCGCCGACACTGGCTGGGCAGTGGAAGGCCGTACAGGCGAAGTATCCGCAGGCGAAGTTGGTGCAGTATGAACCGTTGAATCAAGATGCGGGGCGCGCTGCATCGAAGGCTGCGTTTGGCGATTATTACGACACGCAATACAAACTCGAAGACGCGGATGTGATCCTTGCGCTGGACGCGGATTTCCTGGGGGGTATCGGGTTCCCGGGATTCCTTCCGATGTCGGCTGCGTGGGCGGAGCGGCATCGGTTCGATAAAGCTAAGCCGATGAATCGGCTGTATGTCGTGGAGACGATGCCGACGGTGACGGGCTTTAAGGCCGAACACCGGTTGGCGCTGAAGCCGACTGAGATCGATCAGTTTGCGAATGCGCTCGCTGGAGGAAACTCGACGCTGAGCAATCCTGAGACGCAGAAGTTTCTGTCGGTGGTCATGGAGGACATCAAGAGGTCGGGCGGACGGTTTGCGGTAGTGGTTGGGCCGCAGAGCTCGCAGGCAGCGCATACGGCGGCGCTGACGTTGAACGGATCGCTTGGCGCTGTGGGCAAGACGGTTTTCTATACGGAGACGGTTGCACCGATCCCGAGCGAGCAGACGTCGGATCTGAAGGCCCTGGTTGCGGATATCAACGCGGGTAAGGTGCAGTGGCTGGTGATGCTGGGCGTCAACCCGCTCTACAATGCTCCGGTCGATTTGGAGTTTGGAGCAGCGTTCAACAAGGTGCCGAACACTGTGCACTTAGGCTCGCACCTGGATGAGACAGGTTTCTACTCGACGTGGCACATCAACAAGGCGCACTACCTGGAGAGTTGGTCGGATGCGCGCGCGTATGACGGCACAGTGTCGATAGTGCAGCCGATGATTGAGCCGCTGTATGCAGGCAAGAGCGCTCACGATGTGTTTCAGGCGCTGCTGGATCCTTCGGTGAGTGCGTATAACGCGGTGCTGGCGAACGCGAAGACGTACCTGGGCGGCGGTGCAACGGCCGCGGCTCCTGCTGGTGGAGCAGCGAAGAGTGTTTCGGGCGATGAAGCGGCCAAGGCTGCGCTGGGTTCGAACGCGGCGAGCACGCCATTGGAACTCGCGTGGCGCAAGGCGCTGCACGATGGCTGGATTGCGAACACTGCGTTCACGCCGAAGACGCTGGGCGCAGCCAAGGCTGGAACAACAACTCCGTCGACTGCGGGGAGCGGGATTGAGATCAGCTTCAAGCCGGATGCTTCAGTGTATGACGGCCGCTATGCGAATAATGGCTGGCTGCAGGAGTTGCCCCGGCAGGTAACGAGCATGAGCTGGGATAATGCCGCGCTCATGAACATGGACCTGATGGGCAAGCTGGGCATCGAGGAGAACGAGGCGATCGAGCTGACGCTCAACGGCCGCAAGATCATCACGCCGGTGCTGATGTCACCTGGGCATCCGAATGATGTGGTTACAGTGCATCTAGGACTCGGACGACGTGCCGAGGCTGGGCGTGTCGGTGCGGGCGTCGGATTCAATGCGTACGCGCTGCGGACGACGGATGCGCCGCTGGCGGCGGCTGGATTGACGATCGCGCGGGGTCATGGAAGTTATGACCTGTGCGTGACGAAGGTGCACAATATCGAGCACCGCGGTGCGTACGCGCAGCGCGACTTGGAGCACCCTGAGTCGGACAAGGACGGCGTGTACTCGCTGGCGGGACATGAGGCGATGGAGCGGTCGATCATTCGCTACGCGACCTACGAAGAGGCGATGAAGAATCCTGAGTTTGCTCACGAGGGCACGAAGGATTCGAACGGCACGCTGGTCAACAAGGTTGGATATAACCCGCAGGGTGAAGCGGTTCCGCATGACGAGAGCTTCTGGCCGGATAACTGGCGTTATAACCACATTGAAGAGGTCAGCGCGGGCAAGGTTCTGCAGAACAAGTGGGGGATGTCGATTGATCTTAACTCCTGCGTGGGCTGTAATGCGTGCGTGGTGAGTTGCTATGCGGAGAACAATATTGCTGTAGTTGGCCGCGAGCAGGTTAAGATTGGCCGCATCATGCAGTGGATGCGCATCGACACCTACTTCGAGGGCGATCTGCATGCTCCCTCGGCACACTTCCAGCCGATGCTTTGCCAGCATTGCGAGAGCGCGGGCTGCGAACAGGTTTGCCCGGTGGGTGCGACGGTGCACACGCCTGAGGGCATCAATACGATGGTCTACAACCGTTGCGTTGGGACGAGATATTGCTCGAATAACTGCCCATACAAGGTGCGCCGGTTCAACTTCCTGCTGTACTCCGATTACGACACAGAGAGCTTGAAGTTCATGCGCAATCCGGATGTCACGGTGCGCTCGCGCGGCGTCATGGAGAAGTGCAGCTACTGCATCCAGCGCATCGAAGCCGTGAAGATCGAAGCGGATAAGAACAACCGCGCGATCGAAGATGGCGAGATTCTGACGGCGTGTCAGCAGGCTTGCCCTACCGACGCGATCGTTTTCGGCAACATGAATGATCCCAAGTCGCGCGTGGTGCAGCGTAAAGCTGAGGAGCGCGACTACCAGGTGCTTGCCGACCTGAACTACCGCCCGCGAACGACGTACACCGCAGGCGTCATCAACCCGAATGCGGAGCTTGCCTAATGGCTACCAAGGGACCTGTACCCGAAATCGTTGACCCGATGACCGACCCGCGCACCGGTGAGTACGCGGTCATCGCGCCGGGACACACGTTCAAGAGCGTGACGCAGAAGATCGCGGGAATCGTGCTGACGTCCAATACGCCGGTGGCGTGGATGGGCGGGCTATTCCTGGCGGGCACGGTGGCGACGGGCGTTGTGATTGCGGTGACGTGGCTGGTGCTAAAGGGTGTCGGCATCTGGGGCATTACGATTCCGGGGGCGTGGGGATTTGCGATTATCAACTTCGTCTGGTGGATCGGTATCGGCCACGCGGGCACGTTGATCTCCGCGATTCTGCTGCTGTTCAAGCAGACGTGGCGCAACTCGATCAACCGTTTTGCCGAGGCGATGACGATTTTCGCCGTGGTCTGTGCGGGCATGTTCCCGCTGCTGCATATTGGGCGTCCGTGGCTAGGGTACTGGCTGCTGCCGTATCCGAACTCGATGAACGTTTGGCCGCAGTTTCGTAGCCCGTTGGCGTGGGACGTTTTCGCGGTGTCGACGTATGCGACGATTTCGGTTGTGTTCTGGTACATCGGAATGGTGCCGGATCTCGGAACGCTGCGCGATCGCGCGAAGCTGCCGCTAGCGAAGTATGTATATGGGATTCTCTCGCTGGGCTGGCGCGGATCGACGCGGCACTGGATTCGGTACGAGTCTGCATCGCTGCTGCTGGCCGGTCTGAGTACGCCACTGGTGCTGTCGGTGCACACGACGATCAGCTTTGACTTTGCGGTCGCGGCGATGGCTGGCTGGCATACGACGATCTTCCCGCCTTATTTCGTGGCGGGAGCTGTGTATTCGGGCTTTGCGATGGTGCTGACGCTGGCGATTCCGATCCGCAAGTTCTATCACCTGGAAGACTTGGTGACGCTGCGGCACCTGGACAACATGGCGAAGGTCATGCTGGCTACGGGATCGATCGTGGCGTATGGGTACGGCATGGAAGTGTTCATGAGTTGGTACTCTGCGAGCCACTGGGAGTTCTTCATGATGTGGAACCGTATGTTTGGGCCGATGGGCTGGGCGTACTGGATCCTCATCCTGACCAACATCGCGATTCCACTGACAACGCTGTGGAGTCGGAAACTGCGCGTGAACGTGGGCTATCTCTTCTTCTTGTCGTTCGTGGTCAATATTGGAATGTGGTTCGAGCGCTTCGTAATTGTTGTGACGAGTTTGTATCGCGATTACTTGCCGTCGAGCTGGGGAACGTACCGTGCGACCAAATGGGATTACATGCTGTTTATCGGAACGTGGGGATTGTTTACCTGCCTGTTCCTTCTGTTTGCGCGGCTGGCTCCGATGATTCCGATGTCGGAGATCCGAATGATGCTGCCGCAGACGAAGGTGCATCCGGGTGGCGGCGACGCTGAAGCTGTTACACAGGAGGCGCTCTAATGCCGCCACGCGAGGGAGTGTACGGCCTGCTGGCCGAGTTCAATACGCCGAGTGAGTTGGTTCACGCGACCGAGATGGCGCACCGCGAGGGCTATCGTCGCATGGAGTGCTACACGCCGTATCCGGTCGAGGAAGCGGCCGAAGCTTTGCGGTTCCACAAAACTCGCGTTCCGCTGCTATGCCTGATGGGCGGATTGTGCGGATTGACGACGGGAGCACTGCTCGAAATCTGGATCAACGTGTGGGGATATCCGCTGAACATTCGCGCGATGCCGCTGTTCAGTTGGCCAGCGTTCGTGGTTCCCGCGTACGAGATGACAATTTTGTTTGCGGGACTTTCCGCGGCGTTTGGAATGATCGCGCTGAATGGTTTGCCGCAGCTGTATCACCCGCTGTTCAATGCGCCAAACTTCGCGAGCGGAGCGACGTCGGACAAGTTTTTTCTTTGCTTGGAGTCCAACGATCCGCGCTTTGAGCTGTTGACGACACGGGCATTTTTAGAGCAGTTTGCGCCGGTCTCCGTTGTGGAGGTCGACCACTAATGAGATACGAGATGCGAGCTATGAGATATGGCCGGACAGTGCGTACAAGTGTCGCTGCGAGCGCGATGGCAGCGACGCTGGTGCTGGCAGGCTGCCGCCAGGACATGCACAATCAGCCGAAGTTTATTCCGCAGCGCGGAACGTCGTTCTTCGCGGATGGCCGGTCGGCACGACCGCAGGTGGAGAACACGGTGGCGCGCAATCAGATGGACGAGGACACCTATTTCTTTACTGGTATTGATAACGGGAAAGAGGGGGACGGCCTGCCGATCCCATTGAATGCTGCGACGCTCGAGCGTGGGCAGGAGCGCTACAACATCTATTGCACGCCGTGCCATTCGCGGGTCGGCAATGGGGACGGCATGATTGTGCAGCGTGGCTATCGGCCAGCGGGCAACTTCCATACAGACCGTCTGCGCAATGCGCCACTGGGCCACTTCTTTACGGTGATGACCAATGGGTACGGCGCGATGCCGGACTATTCCGCGCAGTTGACTCCTGAAGATCGCTGGGCTGTGGCCGCATATATTCGGGCTTTGCAGTTGAGTCAGGATGCAAAGCCGGGCGATGCGGCCGCCGGCGCGCATGTTGAAGATCTTCACGCGCTTGCAAAGGATCTTGGCATGCCGAATGGATTCGCGGATCCGTGGGGACTGCCATCGACCGCAGTCTATGGTACGCCAAACAACGAGGATAACGGGATTCCCGGACAGCCGATGGGGGCGCCTCCGGCAGGGGCAGGCGTGCACTACGGGCAGGGCGCGACACAGAACTCAGGCCAGCGGGACTCTGGCGGTGAACCCACAGCTCCAGTCTCCAACGGCACGCCGTACGGCAAGCCATACTAGGCCTGAGCTGCAGAGTAGAACAAGCATTTGTAACTAATAGGATTGAAGGCGACTGACGCATGGAAATGGCAAACGAACATCACGGAGCGGATTTGACGCTGGGACACGCACACCACGGTCCTCGCATGCTGCCTGCTGTCCTGGCAGCACCGGACGCCGTCCTGACGTGGCGCACCCGCGCGGCAATTGTCGCGATCGCGTTTGGCTTGCTCTCGCTGGTCTTTCTATTTGTTCCAGGCGGGCGAGAGCACTTACTGCGCGCATACTTGATGGGCTACATGACCTGCTTCAACTTGACAGGCGGAGCGCTAGCATTCTTGATGGTGCAGTATGTGTCGGGCGGTAAGTGGGGACAAATTCTGCGGCGTCCGCTGGAGGCCATGACGCGCACGATCTGGGTCGTGATCGTCATGCTTCTGCCAGTGTTACTGCTGATGAAGCACCTGTACCAATGGGCGGCGTTTCCTAATGCGTCGGCAACGTTGTCCGCGTACAAGAACGGCTTGATGACGCAGGAACAGCAGCTGACGGCAAACTCGAAGCACACGATGCTCAATCCGAGTGCGGCATGGATTCAAGCGATCCTCGTACTGGGATTCATGGCGCTCGTCATCACGATCTTGAATCGCTGGTCGTTACAACGTGATAGAGATCCCGCCGCCGGAACGATCGCTAGCTTCGATAAATGGCGTACCTGGTTTGAGAATCTCTCAGGACCGTCGATCCTGCTCTACGTGATCCTGATGACGGACTTCGTGATCGTGTTCGTCAAGTCGTTGGACGTGACATGGTACTCGTCAATCTATGGTCTGCAGTTCCTGGTTGCGCAGGGCTTCGGGGTGCTGGCGCTCGGTATTCTGACGTTGATTCTCCTTTCGCGTTACGAGCCAATCAAGACGATGTTTCGCATAACCGAACAGCATGATCTTGGCAAACTGGCGTTTGCGTTCGTGATGTTGAACATTTACCTATGTTTTGCCGAGTTTCTGATCATCTGGTCTGGAAATGTGCCAGACGAAATTCCATGGTACTTGCATCGAATTCGCGGTGGCTGGTGGGTTATCTGCTCGCTAGACGCGATCTGCCACTTCGTCATTCCGTTCTGTATCCTACTGTCGCGCGACATCAAGCGTTCGAAGCACAAGATGATCTGGGTTTGCAGCTTCATGCTGGTGGCGCGATTGATCGACATGTTCTGGTTGATCGAACCGAATTTCAAAGACGCTGCCAGCAACCTGCATCTCATTGGCAACTTTGGAATTCTGGCGTATGTCACTGTGCCGAT
>Ga0302319_10005954_pt1 | contig 24304 bp, 18 predicted proteins | sample Bog_T0_2_FD_203319 | JGI IMG/M metagenome (GOLD analysis project Ga0302319, IMG submission 203319) | Peat permafrost microbial communities from Stordalen Mire near Abisko, Sweden - Bog_T0_2 | ecosystem: Environmental > Terrestrial > Soil > Wetlands > Peat | place: Sweden: Abisko, Stordalen Mire...
GAAGAAATACGGGTCTTCGTCACGAACTCAGTTTGCGACATTTCCGCCCTGTTCGCAAAAAACCCGGTACTGGCGAAGACGAAACTTGCAAAGCACGTAGATCTCATCCGCATGTTGCCTCAAGCTGACGGATCGTACATTGCTGAGTCGGAGTGGGACCTTACCGGAGCAGGGGGTCCTGTGATGGTTGCGGGGGCAAGATTTGAACTTGCGACCTTTGGGTTATGAGCCCAACGAGCTACCTGACTGCTCCACCCCGCACTTAGATGGTACCAACCCGATAGGGTAGAGGTCAACCGAGCAGCCTATTTTGCGCGCATTTGTTTTCTGCAAGGCGCTACATTAATATAGGCACCATCACCGTCCCCCGTATGTCCGCTGAACCCAGTAAAATACCAACCGCTGCTCGTCGCGAGCCCACCAGTTCGCCTCGGCTTGATTCCCCAGAGCTCTACCTAAATCCCCACTTGGGGCTTCTCGCTTTTCAGCGGCGAGTCTTGGAGGAAGCCCAGTACAAAGACACCCCCCTACTGGAGCGCGTCAAGTTTATCTCCATTCTTTCGTCCAATATCGACGAGTTTTTCATGGTTCGCGTGGCCAATCTTTGGCAGCAGTTGGAAACACGCACCACCGAAATGAGCATCGATGGCCGCTCGCCCTTAGAACAGTTGGAACTCATTCGTGTAGAAATCACCAACCTCATGAATGAGATCTACCGCCTGTGGTGCGAAGAACTCATGCCCGAACTCACCGCTGTCGGCATTCGTATCCTTCCGCTCAACGAACTGAATGCCACGCAGCGTGCCTTTGTGGACGACTATTTTTCCCGCGAAATCTATCCCGTTCTTACGCCCCTGGCTGTCGATCAGGGCCGGCCTTTTCCTCATATTTCAAACCTCAGCCTTAACATCGGCGCCACTGTCACGAATGGCGATGGCATTGAGCGTTTCGCGCGCATTAAAGTCCCGGGCACTCTACCGCAACTGCTCGCGCTGCCGGGTGAACCGGGCGAACTGTCCTTCATTTGGCTTGAACAGGTGATCATTGCCAACCTGGGCATGCTTTTTCCGGAAATGGAAATCGTCAACGCCACCGTTTTCCATGTGACCCGCGATGCCGAACTCGCCATTCAGGAGCTGGAAACCGAAGATCTGCTCGAATCCATTCAGGAGGCCGTTTGGCGTCGCCGTTTTCGTGACGCGGTCCGCTTGCAAGTAGAAGCAGGCATGCCGCAAAAACTGATTGACTTACTCACCAGCAATCTAGAACTCGATCAGAACGACGTGTATCGCGTCGAGGGTCCCGTTGATATTGGCCGCGTCAAAGCGCTCTTGAGCATTGATCGGCCTGCGTTGAACGATAAACCGTTCATGCCGACCACCCCGAAAGGTTTCGCGGGACCACGTAGCGAAATTTTCAAGACCATTCAAGAGGGCGATGTGATGGTGCATCATCCCTTCGAATCGTTCCAGCCGGTGGTGGATTTCCTACGCGCCGCCGCCGAAGATCCCGATGTGCTGGCTATCAAGATGACGCTCTATCGGGTGGGTCGCAATTCGCCTATCGTTGAGGCACTGCTCGAAGCCATTGAAAACGGCAAACAAGTCGCCGTCCTGGTAGAACTCAAAGCGCGTTTCGACGAAGAGAGCAATATCGAGTGGGCGCAGAAACTAGAGCGTGAAGGTGTCCACGTCGTATATGGTCTGCCTAACGTAAAGGTGCACTGCAAAATGGCGATGATCGTGCGCCGCGAAGGCGAAAAGATCCGCCGTTATCTGCATCTCGGCACCGGCAACTATAACCCGGGTACCGCGCGCGCTTATACCGATATCGGCTTGTTCACCTGCAACGAGTTGATTGGCGCAGATGTCAGCGATCTGTTCAACCACCTCACCGGCTATTCGGCTAAGAAATCGTACCGCAAACTTCTAGTCGCCCCAAACAGCATCCGCAGCGGCTTAGAAAAACTGGTGCGCGCCGAAATCGACCGCCAAGCTGAACACGGCGACGGCCATCTCATCTTCAAGATGAATGCTCTGGAAGACGCGGGTATGATTCGCCTGCTCTACGAAGCCTCACGTGCCGGCGTACAAGTCGATCTCATCATTCGTGGCGTTTGCTCATTGCGTCCGGGCGTACCCGGAGTGAGTGAAAATATTCGCGTGCGCAGCATTCTCGGACGTTTTCTCGAACACAGCCGTATCTTCTACTTCAATAATGGCGGCGAAGAAAAAATCTATGTAGGCAGTGCCGACTTGATGCCACGCAATTTGAACCGGCGTGTCGAAGTATTGTTCCCCATTGAAAATGCCCGCATGGTGCGCCGCATCCGCGATAAGATCTTGGAAAAATACCTGACCGATCAAGGGGCAGCCCGTCTTATGCAGCCGGACGGCACTTTCATACGTCAAACCCATAAGCCAGGCCGCAAAGCGCTGACCGCTCAAGAGTGGTTTACCAAGCACGAGGCCTGAGCGCAAAGTACCTCTCATGCAGAACACACTCGCAAAATTGCTGTTGGCTTGGTGTGTCCTCATTCTTTCGCTCCCCGCTGCCTATTGGTGGCTAAAGCCCGGCATCATCCCAGGGCATGGCGCCGAGGTGCTGTTCAAACTCTTCTGCCTCATGGCCGTAATAGGGGCGGCGGGCCTGCTGTTCACGTATGCGGTTTCCAAACGCTGGGCCCGGCGCACTGAACTGTTAAAAAACTTTGTAGACTCACTGCCCGGTCAACGCACACAATTGCCTGAGGGCGGCCCTGATGAATTGCAAAGCTTGGCAGCGGCTATGCGCCGTATGGCAGAACGTGTGCAGCAGTTAGTAGAGAGAGCCAACCTAGAACTGTCGCGCCGGGAAACCATCATGGCTTGCATGGCGGAAGGCGTTCTGGCGGTAGACAAAAACCTGCGCGTGAACTTTTGCAATTCCGCCTTTGCCGAGGCGTTCAGTACGCGCGTGCCTGAAAGCGAAGGGCGTTCCCTTTACGAAGTGGTGCGCGAACCTGTGCTGCGTGACATTCTGGAACGCGTGGCGAAAACCGGTAAGCCCGAAAGAGATCTCTTCCGCCTGCCCAGTGCTGCCGGCCGCTGGTTCGACGCCCGTACCCTGCCGTTGGGCGAAGAAGGTCGCCGCGGTGCGGTCATCGCCTTGCACGACGTTACGGATATTGAGCGCCAGGAAGAAACACGCAAACAATTTGTAGCCGATGTCTCGCACGAGCTTCGCACCCCGCTCGCCGCCATTCGCGGTTATGCCGAAACCCTGCTGGACGGCGGCTTGGAGGATGAGGCCAACAATCGGAAGTTCGTCGAAATCATCCTGAACCACACCATTCGCCTCAGCAACATCGCCTCCGACCTCTTGGTGATTTCCGAACTGGATTCCAACGCAGTCCCGGCAGCGCCACCAGAACGAATCGCCTTGCACGACGTCGTAGTGAACGCTTTCCACAGCGTCGAAAGGGCCGCGGTTGCGAAAGACATTCGCATTGACCTTGACCAGTGCCAGCCGTGCTGGGTGGTCGGCTATCGTTTTCGTCTGGAGCAGGTAATGGTCAATCTTTTGGACAACGCCGTGAAGTTCAACAAAAACGGCGGCGAAGTAAATGTCGTCTGCGCAACGCTATCCGACGGCCGCGTGAGCCTCTCCGTTTCGGACACCGGACAAGGTGTTCCGAGCGAAGATCTAAAGCGAATTTTTGAGCGCTTCTACCGCGTTGATAAAGCCCGCAGCCGTCCCGCTGGGGGCACCGGCCTTGGTTTACCAATTGTGAAGCAAGTTGTTGAGCAGATGGGCGGTACGGTTAACGTCGAAAGCACTCTCGGCCGCGGAGCTAAGTTTACTATCTGGCTCAAAGCCGCCTAAGTTACCGAGATACTACCCACAGCGCCACAATCGAGACTAGCAGCGCGGGAGGCATGACCAGTGCACCCATTCTTAGAAACCTCCAAGCGGTCACTTGTTCGCCTTCACGCCGCAGTGCGATCAGCCAAAGCACAGTAGCGAGCGAACCGGTGACAGATAGATTAGGTCCCAGGTCCACGCCAATTAAAACCGAGTCGCGAATGAGAGCAGGAAGATGCGCAGCGTGTACAGCGCCGCCCGCGAGAAGTCCCGAAGGCAGGTTATTAATCAAATTGGACAGCGCCGCGATTCCAAACGATACAGCCAAAGGTCCCTGCAGCCCGGGCATCCTTGAGCACGCTGATAGGAAGTGGCTTACATCCGCCAACGCCCCCACTCGGTTCACCGCTTCCACCAAAACGAACAACCCAGCTACTAGCGGCAGCACGCTCCAAGAGACGCCCTTTCCTATCTCGGCAATCGCACTCCCGCTGGCTCGAGTCACCGCCAGCACTGAGATGAAAGCAGCTATACAGGTAGGCAAGCCCAGATCGAAGCCGAATGCGGAAGCAGCGATCAGGATGGCGCCCGTAAACAGAATGCCCCACAGCGCGCGGCGACCCTCTTTCGACAATGTCACGGGTTCGTGTCCGTCTTCGACTCGCCCATCGATCTCTTTTCGCGTCATCCAGCGAAGCATCAGATAAGTGACGATAATCGAACACAGCGAGGGGAGCAGAAACACTTTCAGCCAAGGCAACAATGGCGGTAAGCCTTTGCCATAGACCACAAGATTTGCAGGATTTGAGATAGGCAACACAAAGCTGGCCGCGTTCGCAATGAATGCGCAAATGAATAAATACGGAAGTGGTTCCACGCGCGCCTTCTTCACTGCTGCGTAGACGGCCGGGGTGAGTACCACGGCCGTAGCATCATTGGAAAGAAAAATCGTAACGACCGTCCCCACCAAATAGACCAGCGTGAATAGCCGCTCTCGTGACGATTTTGCTGCCGTAACGGCCAGCGAAGCGAGCCAATCGAATACCCCTTCGCGGCGTGCCAACTCCGCCAGTAACATCATCCCTGTAAGAAACAGATAGACATCTGTTCCTTTGCCCACCGCACTCATCGCTGGCGCCAGTGGAATGAGTCCAAACACGATTAACAACAATGCGCCGAGACACGCCCACACCGCTTCGGGCCACTCTTTCGGTCGGAATAACACACCGGCAATCGCTCCGCCAGCGATCGCCCAAACCAACACAGCCGTCATTTGGCTGAATGCTCCTTGTTGCGCTTCGATGGCCAATGCCGTCCATTCTCATTAGGACCCAATTGGGTGCCCAAAATGTGTTTCTCGGGCCAAGCTCCTACCGCGTTCTCATAATCAATTGCGTTTCGTTTGGGCGTTGCATAATGGCCCGCTTGATTCGCCATAACGACAATGCGGTCGCTGGCAGTCCGTCCATCATCACATCGTGCCGTCACTTCAACAGTATGTCGTCCGTTGTTGGAGTGCCAGTCAGCCTCCCACAGCGTTCCCGCTTGCATGGACATGGCTTGCGGATCGCCGCCATTGATTGATAATGTCACTTGCTCGACCGAAGGTCCCCAGATACGCGCCCTCACTCGAACCTTGCCGCGCACTACCTGTCGTGGACCAGCCCAATCAGCGACCAACCGGTGGTCAGCCGGTGATGTGATCATCACCAGGGGCCATTGTCGAATTGACTTGAATTTCCAGCTCACAACGCCTCCATCCAGAGTGGTCACAGAAAAGCCGGGCGGTCCTTCCTCCACCTGCCCAGTGGAGCGGGTGGCCGCATAAATGGTTCTTCCGTCATTGGCAAGCTCATTGTAATGGGTATGCCCCATTTCTACGATAAGTACGTTGTTCTGCCCAAACAAACAGCGTAAAGAGTCGGCTTCGGCACCGTGTTCTGTTGGATAAGAGTGCATGAAGACTACAGACTTTAGACCCCTCGACACCGCTGCCGTTAGTTCAGATCTCAACCATCTCATCTGCTCTTTGCCGAGTCCAAATACCGGCGGGTTCCATACAGCCACACTGTTCAAAAACACAAAGTGATAAACACCCCGCGAAAAGCTTCTATAGGGCTCCAGCTCAAGATACTTCTTGAACAATTCAAGTCCGCCACCCGCTACGTCATGGTCTCCCGTAATCGCGTGCACAGGAAATCGCACCCTTTTCAATGCCTCTTGCACGCAACGGTATTGATCCTCCTCACCATTGTCTGCGTTGTCGCCGGGCAGCACGGCAAAGTCTATGTCGGCCATGTTGCGATTCGCTTCATGAATAAGAGTCAAAAAATCGCCATAGTGAGCGTCTTCTCGCTCACTAATATGCAGATCGCCAAAGTGTATCCAAGAAACTAAATCATTCATGGGCTACCTACTCATCAATGCTTCGCGATCAAAGTAATTCCAAAAACCATTAACAATGCCCCGCAGATTCTCCACGCGTTGATCTCATGAACCGGTACACGCAGCCAGCCAAAATGATCCAAAACCAGCGAGGCTATTAAAGCCGCGGTAACCGTAAATCCCACGAAGGGCCCAGCACCTACTTTTTGCACCAGCGTGAGCCCAGCGTAGACCTGAACTGCACCGACGAGCCCACCCAGCGGCGCCCACCACGGCATCTTAGCCAGACCCTGCAGCGTGGGTAGCGGCATGGGGAACATGGCGAAGATGCAAAGAAAGAGCGCCAAAATCAACGCGAAAGAAATGATGCTCGCAAGCCAGCGATTTTCAACCGCCGCAAAAAGTTGTGCATTCATGGCGGCGCCACAGGTCTGAAGTACGCCGCCCAAAATAATGAATGGGTAAATCCATCCGAGGTTCATCCAACTCTCCTTGAATTTCTAAGCTGCCCCGACAACTGCATGATCCTGAACGCTCTGTTTTGCTGATTCCGCTTGGAGTCGTTTTGTTTCCCGCCCGAAGCGCGCGCCAACAATTCCGCCTGGAAAAAGTTGGCGGCGCTCAATCCGGTTAAACTACCTTCCGAATTCATTGGCGCGATGGAGCCGGAGCGGGAGGTAGCGGCGTGCGGGCGTCCGGTCCACGACCGGGGCCTGCATCATTCAAAGAGATCGTTCGTCCGTCAGCAGTAATCGACTGCACGTCAACCACGGTCTTACCCGTCGCCGTTACGTGTGCCAATCCCGAGAAAGACAGCGTGGCACCTGGTCTAATCGACACGCCACCGTTGTCCCCCTCTGGCGGCAGGTGCGCGATTACGCCGTTGGATAGCACGAAGCCGTTGACCTCGCCGCCTCTTCCATAGTTAAGTTGCGCCACCGATCCTTTTCCTGAATAAGGAGCAGGCTGCAACTCCTCAGCGCCGGAAATCATCTTACCGCCTACGCGAATGGTCTCGGCATCCATGATCTGCATGCCGTTGGGCGAGCTTTGTAAAGACCCGGTGACGTCTACGCGCTCGCCGCGCTTGATACTCGCCTCCGCCTGCATTGCCTCTTCCGGCGGCAGGAACACAAGCGTGCGTGGAGTAAGTAGGAAGCCCTCAATCCTTCCTTCGGGATCATAGTTAAACTGTGAAACGCTTCCGGAGACTCGACTCATCGGCCCGGCGTCCGGAGGCGGCGCTGCTGTTGGCGGAGGCGCTTGAGCTTCGACAAGTGATAGCGAGCTCAATGCTGCGGCCACCAACCCAAAAATCCATTTGTTCTTCATAAAGGTCCTTCTGCGCTTTGCTGCGCACTGGCCGTAAGGGCAGGTATCTGGCCACTCCGTTCGCCTTTGACCTTAAAGGAGTTAGAGCGAAATCTGAATTCGAAGATCGTGCGGATAGCGAACAGCCCAGACGGAAAAACGCACGAAACCATTCTGAAAATGGCCTCTGTACGTTTCGAACCCAACAGCGTACGAAAACCGGACACGCTCTGTGCCCCAATCGCTCTAACGAGTAGCGGAAAGAATGGGCTAATTCTTGCTGCTTGTATAACGATGTGGACGTTCGCAATCAAACAGTACGTTGCGGCTCTGGTGTTTTTACTGACCTTTCAACGCGAATCACCGCCGCCACCGGCAGGCGCAGCAGACCGGATCAAAGACATCAGGACGCGTCTGTTAGCAGTGTCGTCTCAAGGCGTGGAACAACGTGAGCTGGAAAAATTCGTTCTGCATTACCTCGACGATGCGCAAAAAGCACTTAACGTCCACCATCCCTTCCAAGCCGACCGGTTTGCTGATGCAGCCGATGCGTGCCGCCGCCCAATTGAGCATTTACAACATATTGCGATCGGTCGGCGCGGCGCTCGTGCTCCTGACGATGACGTGAGAGACCACCTGCGTCAGGTCTATTTTCGACTGAGACTTTGCGATGTTTTCCTGGAAGAGATTCCGCCTCCACCCCCAAAGCGACTGCTGGAGTTATCGCGTACTTACTATGATCGTGCCACTCAAGCGGAGCAAGAGGGTAACCGCACGAATGCGGACGAATACGCCAAAGCGGCCGATGATTTGACTCACGCCCTTGAAAGCCTGGCTCAGGCTTATGTCCCGGAGGGCGCAAAGTGAAAAAGCTTCTCCAAAAAAGATTGCAGCTCCAATTGCTATTTGCGCTGATCGCGGCGCTGGCCGTGGTTGCCCTTACCATCGGACTTGTGTTGAATGCCGTCCAACATGCGCAAAGTTTTGTACTCGCGGACGCTGACCGAACTATAGACCAGGCGATGCACGAGTTAAGCCGCGAGTATCGTCTTCGCTTGAGCGGTGACACCACCTGGAAAGACTTGACCCCAGGTGAGCAAGATCTAACTCTCCGCGCAATCTCCCGAACGGTTCTAAATTCCTATCCGGGAGTAGAAGGTGGTTTTTGGAATGGCTCAGAAGTGGCCGGCTACGCCTTTCCCACACACGATGGCGAAGCACCGAAGATGGACGTGCCAGCAGCGGAACGAGCTTCCATTGAACAAGTGAGCGCAATGGCGCGTACACAGGGTCAGGCACGACGCGTGCTTCAAGGAAAACGCGACTTGGTCGTGATCGGCGCCCAATCTACTGGGGCAACCGTTTGCTGGGCAATGAAGCGGCTTCCTGGATTGGCCGATCCGGCCGAGCGCACGCGCAACACGCTGCTGATTAGTCTGGTGGGCATTGTCATTCTCGGTGCCGGCGGCGTTTTGGCCACAGGAATCGGCCTGAATCGGGGTGTCGCCCAGATTAAGCAAGGTTTAGCATCGCTCGACCGCGACTTCGGAGCCAACCTGCCGGAACGCCGCGACGAACTAGGCGAAATTAGCGCGGCCATTAACAGAATGGCGCGAACTCGCCAACGCCTCGAAGCAGAATTGCGGCGCGAAGATCGCACTCGGGTCATCGGACAAATGACCGCCCGCATGGCACATGAGATCCGCAACCCTCTGAACAGTATCCGGCTCTCGCTGCAAATGCTGGCGCAGCGGCAGCAACAAAAGAGACTCATGCCAAGCGATTTTGAGATGGTGATCAATGAGGTTGACCGTCTCAATCGATTGCTCTCCGACTTGTTGGCGTTTCAACAACCGAGGCCGCCTAAGATTGAGTCTCGTGAAGTCGGCCCGCTTCTTCAGAAAAGTGCCGATCTTGTTAGGCCCCAAGCAGAGAAGCAAGGAGTGCAGTTGGTTCTCGCGCCCTCCGCCGCTCAGTCCGCCCTTTTTGATGAGCAGTATCTCCAGCAGATTATGGTCAATCTCTTGTTGAATGCAGTAGAAGTATCTGCCCCGGGAGATCGAGTGGCCGTTCAAACTAGTATCTATCAAACTAACCTTGCCATTGAGGTTCGCGACAACGGTCCCGGTCTTAGCGGTGAGCAACAGGAACATCTTTTCGAACCGTTCTACACAACAAAGACTACAGGCCACGGCCTTGGCTTGGCCGTCTCGCGCGAGCTTGCGGAAAGCATGGGTGGCATTTTGCACTACGAATTCGTAGAAGGACCGGGGGCGCGTTTCGTCCTTCGTCTAAAAGGAGCCCATGAAGTCTAACGGAGCAGTTTTGCTGGCTGAAGATGAGCAAACAGCCAGACTGTCTTTGGCGGAGTTGCTAGAAGGCCGCGGCTATCGCGTATCGCAGGCGGCAGACGGGACCGCCGCCTTATCAGCCTTGATGGAGAAAACGTTCGACGCTGCGTTACTCGATGTGCGCATGCCCGGCCTCGATGGGTTGACCGTCCTAAAGAGAGCCAGAGACTGTGGCATTGCTATTCCGTTTATTGTAATGACCGCGCGCGGAGATAGCGGTACCGTCATAGAAGCAATGCGGCTGGGCGCATATGATTACGTTGCCAAGCCGGTGGATTTCAACCACCTTGCGGTGCAACTGGAACGCGCTGTGGCCCGTTACAAAATCTCGCTCGATGTACAACACTGCGACGAACAGCCCGCGCCGGCAACCCTCGCCGCCCAACCGGCCATCATCGGTTATAGCCCCGCCATGCAGCATGTTTACAAGTTGATTGGTCAGGTGGCAAGCAGTGACGCTACTGTGTTGGTTCGTGGTGAATCTGGCACCGGCAAGGAATTGGTTGTCAACGCCATCCATCACAACAGCACCCGCGCTAAGGGACCCTTGGTGAAGGTGAACTGCGCCGCCATTCCGGACACACTTCTCGAATCCGAGCTCTTTGGCCATGAAAAAGGTGCGTTCACCAACGCAGCCATTCGCCGCATCGGCCGTTTTGAAGAGGCAAGCGGCGGTACGCTCTTTCTCGATGAAATTGGCGAACTCACGCCTTCTTTGCAATCGAAGCTCTTGCGCGCGGTTCAGGAAAAATCAATCGAAAGGCTTGGTAGCAATGCTGTGATTCGAGTGGATCTCCGTTTGATCAGCGCCACATCGCGCGATCTCGAAGCCGCAGTGGCCGATGGCCGTTTTAGAGAGGACTTGTACTACCGTCTTAACGTTGTCACGATTGAGCTACCGCCGTTGCGGGACCGCCGGCAAGATATTCCGGCATTGGTAGATTACTTCCTGCATCGTGGCGGAAGAAGTCTATCGATGACGCCAACTGCCCTAAATCTGCTGTGCGACTATCACTGGCCAGGCAACGTAAGAGAACTGGAAAACATCGTGGAACGCTCGGCGGTGTTGTCAAAAAGTGGCATTGTCGACGCTGCCGATATCCAGCTCAAGCCGGTGTCGCGGTCCATCGCGAGCTGGACCGAGCAAATGCCCCTCTACGAAGGTTGGAAAGCAAATCTCGCCGCCGCCGAAAAATCGATGATCGAACGAGCATTGAGAATGTCTGACGGCAACAAATCAAAAGCCGCCGAACTATTGAACATTCACCGCAGGCTGCTCTACGAAAAAATGCGTGAGTATAGTGTTGCGGATGATGTCCGTAAAGCTTAAGCTACACTGCGCGTGCCCCAAGAAGGACTCATCGCGTCAATCATGCGATTCAGACGGTCCATCCTGGTCTGTAAAGCTGAGATTTCCGAAACCGCGCCGGCCTTGTCTGAGATCGCCACAGTCGAAAGCCGGCTCTTTAGGGCCAACTCTTGCTTTTTAATGGACTCGAGTTGCGATACCACCAATAAAGCGAGGGGAGCTTGTCTAGTTTGAATAGAAGGCATGCCATCTCTTGAGCACTTCACTGGCCATTCAACGGCTCAGGGCTGAATACCAGAATTAAGCCCTGTTTTCGAGGAAAACTCGCTTGCGGCGGGGCGACGCATTAACCAAAACCTTCCCTCGCCACTCGCGAAAAAGGTTACGAGCGTTTCAATCTGAGACTCAATGTGTTCAAATCGGCACCACAGATCGTAGAATTACCATGTTCACGCGGGGCCAGCCGGGGGGTCTATTTGATAGAGGTAGTACCGATGGAAACAGCCCGGATTGAAGAAGATGGCCAATCACCGTGGGAGGCGAAGATCGAAGATTTCGATCCCCCAAATGAGAAGGGCGCGTTCGAGGCCAGTCAGTTCACGGAATCTAAAGGGAAACTAAGCGTTCCTCTTAGCCAATTCAAGCTGACCCTCGGCGGAAAGACTTACCGCTGCGCCACGCTGATAGCCACGCATTTCTCAATCATTTCAGAAGAGGGCGCAGCCTCCAATAAGAGATCCGCCGCCACGGCACGTTAAGCCGCAGATTGCCCGTGACAAACTATCCCCGAAACGCATCTACGAGGAAAGGCAAACATGCAATTCTTCGTAAACGGCAAACCGATTGAGGCCGATCTCGATCCCCGGACGTCGCTCCTGGATTTTCTACGAGACCGTCTTGACTTAAGCGGATCCAAGAAGGGCTGCAATCAGGGAGCCTGTGGCGCCTGCACCGTACTCGTCGATAACCAGCGCATTCTCTCGTGCTTGGCTCTCGCCGTTCAATATGAAAGCCGTTCGATCACAACGATAGAGGGCCTTTCTTCCAACGATGGCGCGCTGCACCCCTTGCAGCAGGCCTTTATGGATCACGACGGTTTCCAATGCGGCTATTGCACGCCAGGCCAGATTTGTTCCGCTATTAGCCTGATGCAAGAAATGGATCGCGGCCTGCCCAGCCACGTCACAAAAGATCTTACAGCCACATCCATCGCGCCTTCGCACGACGAGCTCCGCGAACGCATGAGCGGTAATCTATGCCGCTGCGGTGCCTACAACGGCATCATCGACGCGATTGAAGAAGTCTACGCTGCTGGAGCCACCAAATGAATCCCTTCACATATGTGCGCGCCGACAGTGCCAGCAGCGCACTGTTGTTGCACAAAGATTACGCGCATGGCAAATATCTCGGAGGAGGCACGAACCTGGTCGATCTGATGCGGGAAACGATCGAGAGTCCCGATGGACTTATCGACGTCACACACCTCTCTGATGCCATAGACGATCGACCAGACGGTAGTCTTTTCATCGGTGCGGCCGCGCGCAACACTGCTGTCGCCGAAAACAGAGCCGTGCGTACGCGCTACCCGGTCCTCGCGCGCGCCATTCTTGCCGGCGCATCGCCGCAAATCCGTAACATGGCCACTGTCGGTGGTAACTTACTGCAACGCACCCGCTGCACTTACTTCTATGATGACGATGGCTCCCGTTGCAATAAGCGTGTTCCTGGCCAAGGCTGTGACGCCGTCGATGGATTTCACCACAATCACGCAATACTCGGCACCTCACCCTCCTGCATCGCGACACATCCTTCAGACATGTGCGTTGCTCTCGCGGCCCTGGAGGCTACAGTCCACCTGCACAGTAAAAAAGGTGAACGCACCGTGCCAATCACAGAATTTCATCGCCTGCCAGGCGATCGCCCCGACATTGAAACCGTGCTCGAACCTGGCGAATTGATCGCTGCCATCACGCTTCCTCCCACGCTGTTCGCTGCGCGCTCCACCTATCGCAAGGTCCGCGAACGCTCCAGTTATGCTTTCGCTCTAGTCTCCGTTGCGGCGGCACTGGACGTGCAAAACGGTTTGGTCAAAGACGTCCGCCTCGCCCTTGGAGGTGTTGCTCACAAGCCTTGGCGAGCCTTCAAAGCCGAAGCGATGCTAAAAGGTAAACCCGCCACCGACGCAAACTTCCGGGCCGCCGCCGAACTCGAGCTGGCCGCCGCTACTCCTTTACGAGACAACGCATATAAAGTTGAGTTGGCTTGCCGAACCGTAACAGCTGTCTTGAACGAACTCCAAGAAGGAACAACCGCATGAGCACGACAATTCCGTCATCAGCCGTCGCCGTCCCGACGACCCCCGAGAACCTGCTCACCGATGGCAAGGCCGATCCTGTTATCCAACACAACAACGGACTGATCGGCTCGTCTGTTTCGCGCCTTGATGGCCCGCTGAAAGTGACGGGTGCTGCTCGCTTTGCGGCCGAGTTTCCCCTCGACAAAATGTTGTACGCATCATTGGCTTACAGCACGATCGCCGAAGGACGAATCACCAGCCTGGACACGAGCGCACCAGACTCCGCACCCGGCGTAAAGCTCGTCATGACCTACCGCAATGCACCGCGGCTCAAGCCGATGCCGCCGTTCTTCTCCGCGCCGAAAGCCGCTGGGCCTCACACGGTGGCGCTCCTCCAAGACGAGACTATTCACTGGAACGGCGAACCGATCGCAGTCGTCCTTGCCGAGTCTCAGGAACAAGCCGACCACGCGAAGTCGCTAATTAAGGTTACTTACAGCGCGAAATCGGCCGTGACCGTCTTCGAGCAGGCTAAGGCTAACGCTCATGCGCCCGACCACATCATGGGTCAGCCCGCCAAGATCGAGATTGGCGATGCTGAACAGGCACTCGCTGCCGCGCCGCATAAGGTCGATTCGCTCTATCGCACGCCTCGTCACAATCACAATGCCATCGAGTTGCATGCGGTCACGTTGTATTGGGAAGGTGAGACCTTACACGTCCACGATGCTTCGCAAGCCGTTGTCCAAACGGCATGGACCATCGCGCAAGCCTTCGGAATCGATGAGAAGCAGGTTCATATTTCATCGCCGTTTGTTGGTGGCGGTTTCGGCGCAAAATGTCCCTGGGATCATCACATTCTTGCGGCTGCCGCCGCTAAGTTGGCAGGCCGTCCCGTGCGGGCCGTTCTCTCGCGTGAAGGCGTATACCGAATTGTGGGCGGTCGCACCGCTACCGAACAACGTGTGGCTATCGCCGCTCAGCCTGACGGCCGCTTCGACGCCATTATTCACACCGGCGTCAGTTCCTTGACCCGTTTTAACGGCTTGGTCGAACCCTTTACTTTTCCCACGCGCCACGGCTATGCCGCCAAAACTTTTAAGATCGCGCAGGAAGTGGTCGAGCTCAGCATGACCGCCAACACGTTCATGCGCGCGCCAGGTGAATCAGTCGGAACTTTCGCACTCGAAAGCGCCATCGACGAATTGGCGGAACAGCTGGGCATTGATCCTATCGAATTGAGAATCCGCAACGAACCACAGAAGGATCCCACGCACGGGATCGCTTTTTCCAGCCGCAATATCGTCCAGGCTTATCGTGCGGGGGCGGAGCGCTTTGGCTGGTCGCAACGTAATGCCAAACCAGCAGGCCGCCGGGACGGTGAATGGTTCATCGGCATGGGTTGCGCCACCGCCACATATCCGTACTACCGTATGCCTGGCGGCGCCGCCCGCATCACGTTGACTCATGACGGACACGCCACGGTCGAAGTGCCTGCGCACGAAATGGGCATGGGCACCTCCACTACGCAAAGCATCATCGCCGCGGAGCGCCTCGGTCTTCCACTCGAATGCGTCACCGTGCGCTATGGCGAGTCTGATTACCCGGGTGTCTTCCTTGCCGGTGGTTCTTCGCAGACCGCCGGTGTGGCCGCCGCCATTTCTGCTGCGCATCGGGTTCTTGTCGCTCAACTACTCGATCTTGCCGGACCGAAGTCACCACTGGCGGGGCTCGCGGTTGAGCAAGTGGGCGCGCGCGATGGTTGCCTGTGCGATATCGAACAGCCTTCGCGATGCGAAAGCTACGCGGGAATTTTGGCGCGCGCCCGTCGCGATTCGCTGACGGTCGAAGCTGAAGCCGCTCCGCCCGCGGAACTCGAAAAGTGGTCTATGCACTCCTGGGGCGCCATATTTGCCGAAGTGCGCGTCAATGCCGTCACAGGCGAAACGCGCGTCTCCCGCTTTCTTGGCTCCTTTGATTGTGGACGGATTATTAACAGCAAAACCGCCGCCAGCCAGTTCCGCGGCGGCATCATCATGGGCATAGGGCTCGCCTTGATGGAACAGTCCAATTACGACGAACGCAACGGCCGCATCATGAACCCCAGCTTCGCCGAGTATCATGTACCCGTGCACATGGACGTCCCCAAGATAGACGTGATGTGGACGAACATACCCGACCCTCACACGCCCATGGGTGCACGGGGCATCGGCGAAATTGGGATCACCGGCACCCCGGCGGCTATCGCTAACGCTATTTACAACGCCTGCGGCATCCGGGTAAGAGACCTTCCCATTACGCCGCCCAAACTGCTCGTAAGAAGTTGATCGCTCTGTCTTACGTCTGCAGTCCATCCCATGACCAACGTGGAATGCTCAGGCCCTTGGGCACATCATCCGCGGACCGGTGGTAACGCGCCATCGTCGTTGTTGTTGCCCAGGCAAAGTAGTCATGCAGCACTTGTCGCAACGCGCTGTCGTCGGCAACTCCCACATCGGTTAGAGCTTGGTCGAAGCAGGCAATGGCGCGGCGATCCATTTCGTCATGCTCTCCATTGCCACTGTGCATTTTGACAACCTTGGTCTCGTCCCCGTAAGATGCCGAATACGTATTAGGGCCGCCAAGCGCTTCTTCCCAATAAGCGGCAAGCCGCTCCACATGTTGCGGGTGAAAGCCGTGACTGAACGCGTGGCTCACCACTTCGTCGGCCATTACTCGACGATGCCAAGCGCTGGCAAGACGACGTAATCCATCACTACCTCCCGCCGCTTCGAAGACAGTTTGCATTGCTCCATGATGACAAAAAGTCTCTACCGCATGCATCTTACTGCATCTATCTCTAGTTAGCAGATCTCCTAGCCCAGTGGGTTGTCACAATCCATTAAATGATTTCATCTACTTTGCGTGAAGGTCTATAACCCTGTTCCGTTACGCCTTGCGCTTCTCTTTGCTTTCGCCTTGTCTGCTGCGGCGCAGTTCAACGCCAGTCTTCAAGGCACAATTACTGATTCATCCGGTGGGGTGGTGCCAAACGCGCACGTTACCCTGACCAACAAAGGAACCGGGGCCACACTCGAAGCCACGGCCGACAATCAAGGGTCGTACCGCTATAACCAACTCGCCGCCGGTAAGTACGATCTGAAAGTTGAAGCAGGCGGCTTCCAGGCCGCTGCGGTGACAGACATACAAATCGCCGCCGATTTGCCGCAGAATGCCAACGTCACCCTGAGCCCCGGCACTGTTCAATCAACCACCACCGTGAGCGCTTCCGTGCTTCCCACTTTGCAAACGAGCGACGCAAGCATCAGCGGTACGGTTACCAGCGAATCCATTGAGCAATTGCCCACGTTCGGGCGCGACCCCTACGAACTTATTCGCACCATGCCTGGAATGACGGGCACCGGCGGGCGAAGTGGCACAGGCGCGGCCATCGCTCTCGGTAATACTACCGGACCCGGCGGTTCCAGCGTCTCCATCTTCCAAACGGAAAATCAGGTTCAGGTCAGTTCCAGCGGACAAAGAGTAGAACAGAACGTCTACTTACTCGACGGAGTCAACGTCAATAGCCTTGGCTGGGGCGGCGCCGCCGTAGTTACTCCCAATTCCGAATCAGTGCAAGACATCACCGTGATTGCGAGCGATTACTCAGCCGACGCAGGACGCGGCAGCGGCGCACAAATTAGGACAACTACTAAGAGTGGCACCGGCCATTTCCACGGCAGTGCGGTCTTCCTTTACCAAGACCCGAATTTCAATGCCTACAACAAATGGGGTGGCCCGAGCGGAGCCTTGCCGGTTCGCGTGCAGAACGACTACCGGCAGTACGCAGCCAGCCTCGGCGGCCCAATTGTCAAAAATAAGCTGTTCTTCTTTGTCTCGTATGAAGGCCTTCACAACAAGACGACGACCTACGGCCAGGAATGGATCACCACGCCTCAATACCGCCAGTTGATTCAGCAGACTCGCGGCAACACCACCATTGGCAAAATATTTAGCTCCGTGAACAACACACCGCGCATTCTGCAGGTTTTGAACAATTCAACTACCACATGCGCTGCCCTGTTCGGAAGTAATGCAGCCAGTTCCTGCCGAAATGTAGCTGGCGGTTTAGACCTCGGCTCGCCCGGTCCCGGTATTGCTCCGGGTGATCCGTACTATCCCATCTATCCAACCGCGGGCTCAATCGGAGGCGGCTTCGACGGCATCCCCGATGTCCAATACGCCCAGTACTATTTACCCGGCGAGCAGATCGGCAATCAGTTCAATGCGCGCTTCGACTATAACCTCACGTCCAGAGACTTGCTCTTCGGCTCGGCGTACGTGACCCATCTCAATTCCGTCTCTGCTGATTCGGCTTCGGCTGGAGCACCGGACGCTGACATCGCGTTCAAGCCACTGAATACGGCGGTGTCGCTCGCTTACATTCGTAACTTCACACCGACGACCATCAACGAGCTTCGTGGCAATTTCACCCGCTTCGCCGACAACGGACTGACCGATACAACCGGCATCAACTGGGGCATCCCGCGTGTGCAAGTTGAATCGTATCCCTTCGGCGACATCCAGGTTGCTGGCGCTCCGCAGGGCAGCGACACGCCTGCCATCCTTGCGCAGAATACCTATGAAGTGCGCGACACGCTCATCAAAGTATGGGGCAAACACAACGTGCGTTTTGGTGGACAGTTCCGTTGGGAGCAAGATAACGACAACTTGCTGGGCGGCGAACGGCCACTCTACTCATTCTCCGGTTTGTGGAATGTTGCCAATAACGCTCCGATCTATGAAGGTATCTACGCCAACGCACTTACTGGCGCGGCAGCGAACGGTGCCCGCTATTTCAGAGATCACGGTGACGCCGTGTTCATTCAGGATGACTGGCTCGTGGCGCCCGGACTCACCCTCAACCTCGGTGTACGTTGGGAATACTTTTCGCCGCTCACGGAGGAGCGTGGCCAGCTCTACAACATATTCCTTGGCGCCACTGGCCCCTCGCCGCTGGTGAATGCGCAAGTGCGGCACGTCAATCAACTGTGGAACTCAAATTGGAAAGACGTCATGCCCAAAGTGGGATTCGCCTTTTCTCCTAAACCGAGATTCGTATTGCGTGGCGGCTTTGGTATCACCTATAACCGTCAAAACGACAACATCTTTGCCAATAGTCGCGAAGATAATCCTAATTACTACAATTACGGCCTCTGTTGCGGAACGGCAGCGGCCCCATATAGCTTTGGCACGCCGTTTGACAATGGAATCATTCAGTTCAGCACTGGCAGCAGTAAGTCTCCCAACAGTTATCCCGCTAATCCCGCCTTGGCCACCGGCGTGAATCCCATAAGCGGCACCCCCAACGCCATCGGTGGCGGAGCCCCTCCCGCTGTCGAGATCTATGGAGCATGGCCTAACACCCCCGACGCCTATACCTACTTGTACTCGCTGGAAGTTCAGACAACTTTGACGAAAGACATTGTCATGACAGCCAGCTATCAAGGCTCATCCAGCCGTCACTTGATACGGTTGTTGAACCAAAACTTCTTGTACCCACAAAACGTGGGGAGCGAATCGAGTTACTTCTACGCCGTGTATATGCCAACCCCCGACGTTAACAGTTCTTACAACGCTTTGAACGTACACCTGCAGAAACAACTCTCCCACGGTCTCTCACTCAATGCCACTTACACCTGGAGCAAGAGTATTGACATGCTTTCTTCAGAAGGACCGGGAGCGGCTACCAATCAAACGGATCCGGTGCAAGCGCAGACACAAGAGTATGGCCCTTCTGATTTCGACGCTCGCCATAGGCTAACCGCGAGCGGCCTGTGGGCTCTGCCGATCTTCCCGCACGGCCATGGCATCCTCCATACAGCTTTGGGAGGATGGCAGTTGGGCGGAATTTTGACCGCGTATACCGGTTACCCTTGGACCCCTGTCACTGGCTTCTTGGCTTCCGTAGCGCCCGTAACCAGCGCCGCCACTATCAGTCCGGTCCGGCCAGTAGCCTACTACAACAACGCTAATCCTAATGCTTCTTCAAATTCTTGCTTCATCAATGGTTGCGAGTTCGGTGGAAGCAATGGAAACATTCCCATTGTCGGGACTAACTTCTTTAACATCGCGTCGGCTGGACCTCCGGGGATTGGCCGGAATTCCTTCCGCGGCCCTGGTTTCTTTTCCACGGATGCCAGCCTTGCCAAACGCTTCGCGCTGCCATTCTTAGGTGAAGCCGCAGCCTTCGAGATCCGCGGGTACGCTTTTAATGTGTTCAATCAGCTGAATCTGATTCCATTCGGTTTCGGCGATCTGGACGCGCATGTGGAAAATGCTAACTTCGGCCGGCCCAGTGGTGCCTTGGCCGGAAGGTCCATCGAGTTACAAGCACGCTTCACCTTTTAGGCTGCGGGCACTTCATCGGTCCAGACTTTGAAGCTTTCAAGTGTATTCGGACCGAAGGTTGTAGCAATCGCGACATCAGACGCATCTCGGCCGCGTGCCAGCAGCACCCGGCCGATTCGTGGCACGTTATTGCGCGCGTCGAAGATGTGCCAGCCGCCGCTCAGGTAGACTTCAAACCACGCTGCGAAATCACCCACGCCATAAGGCGGCAGCGTGCCCATATCGCCCAAATAGCCCGTGCAATAGCGTGCCGGAATGTTCAAGCAGCGGCACATAGAAATCGCCAGGTGTGCGTAATCGCGACAAACACCAACTCGCTCGTTGTAGGCTTCCCAGGCCGTTCGCGTGGGCCGGGCTTGGGTGTAGTCAAACCTGATTCGCTGATGCACAAAATCGCAAATCGCCTGCACGCGTGCCCAACCTTGCTGCGGAGCACTGCCGAACATCTCCCAGGCGGCGTTCGATAACAGATCTGTGTCGCAGTAGCGGCTACCCAGCAGGAATACTAGAGTCTCTTCGGGCAGATCTTGCACAGCGAGCTGAAAAGCAGTGGGTGTCAAGGTATCCGGTTGGCCGCTATCGCGCACCAGCGCGTCACTCTTGATAGTCATCCGGCCAGCCGGCGCCACCAGACGCGTGCACCAGTTACCGAAGCCATCGCGATACCCGCCAATAGGTACCGCGGGGTCGGTCGTCACATAGTCAGGAATGATGATATCCGAGGCGCGCGAATAGTGAATGTTCAGCGCCAGGATCATCGGTGTTGTTTGCGGAAAATTGTAGATAAGTTCGTAGCCGAGCCGGATCTGCATTTCAATTCCTTCCAGCGATCAGGTTGTGTTGCCATGGCGCAACTGACGGCAGACCCGGCGCAACTGACGGCAGACCCAATGATACCTTGATTCGCTGCCCTTCTTGTCGTAGGTCGCCCTTTCTTCGCCCTTTTCGTTCGCGACGGCACAATCCTAACCTTTCCCTTATGTTTTCCTTATGCCCCGGCCCTTACAGTGGGATTGCTATGTTGCTCGACATCCTCTACATCTTGCTCGGCCTGGCGTTTTTCGCCGTCTGCTGGCTCTTCACTAAAGCCTGCGACCACCTCTAAAAGGAAACTGCTATGGACTACATCATCGGCGGCATCACCACCCTCTTTCTCTTCGCGTACCTGATCTATGCCCTGCTGAAACCGGAGAAATTCTAATGACCACCAACGGCGTTCTGCAAATCGTTATCTATTTCCTGATCATCTTGGCCTTCACCAAGCCGCTAGGTGTTTTCATGGCCCGGCTTTTTGAAGGCAAGCGGACCTTTCTGCACCCCGTGCTGCGCCCGCTTGAAACCCTCACCTATAAGCTGATTGGCGTCAATGAACAAACCGAGCAACGCTGGACGCAATACACCGCCGCGCTCCTGGCCTTCAGCATCTTCAGTTTTTTGTTTGTTTATTTGATTCAGCGCCTGCAAGGTCTCTTGCCATTGAACCCGCAGCATTTCGGCGCCGCTCTTGTGCCGCCAGATCTGGCCTTCAATACCGCTGTTAGTTTTGTCACAAACACTAACTGGCAAGCCTATTCGGGTGAATCCACGTTCAGTTATCTGGTTCAAATGTCCGCGCTCACGGTGCAAAACTTTGCTTCCGCAGCAGCCGGTATCGCCATCGCTATTGCTGTTACGCGCGGCTTTGCGCGTCAGCAGATGAACAGCTTGGGTAACTTCTGGGTTGATCTCACCCGTGCCACCCTTTATATTCTTCTTCCACTTTCGCTCCTAGCCGCTCTAGTGCTCTGCTCTCAAGGCGTTATTCAAAATTTGCACCCCTACACTGTTGCAAAAACTCTCGAAGGCGCGAAGCAGATCATCGCGCAGGGGCCCGTCGCCGGGCAGGAAGCCATCAAAATGCTTGGTACAAATGGCGGCGGTTTTTTTAATGCAAATTCCGCCCATCCGTTTGAAAATCCCACGCCCTTCACTAACCTCTTTCAGATGCTGATGATCTTCATCATTCCCGCCGGCCTCACTTACACGTTCGGCGCCATGGTGGGCGATCGCCGCCAAGGCTGGGCTATTTTCTCTGCCTGCTCTGTCATGTTCCTAGTCGGCGTTTTCGCCTGTTACTGGGCGGAACAAAACGGCAATCCGGGCTTCGCCAAACTCGGTGTGGAAACGCATGCCACCGCGCTACAAACTGGCGGCAATATGGAGGGCAAGGAGACGCGCTTCGGCATTGCCGCCAGCGCCTTGTTCGCCACCATCACTACCGACGCCAGTTGCGGTGCCGTCAATGGTATGCACGATAGCTTCACTCCGCTCGGCGGCCTCGTACCGCTTTTCAATATTCAAACCGGTGAGGTCATCTTCGGCGGTGTAGGAGCGGGTTTATACGGCATCTTGCTCTACGCCATTGTGGCCGTCTTTATCTCTGGCCTGATGGTGGGCCGCACGCCCGAATACATTGGCAAAAAGATCGAGTCTAAAGAGGTAAAGATGGCGATGATCGCTCTCATCGCTACCGCCTTCAGCATCTTGGTCTTAGCTGGCGCCACCGCTGTCATTCCTTTCAAAGCGCCCACCAAAGATGCCAAAGGTCAAGTAGTGGCCCAGAGCTATTGGAACCCCGGTGGCCCGGCAGCCGCCAACGTGGCCAACGATGGGCCGCACGGCTTCAGCGAAATTCTCTACGCCTATTCCAGCGCCACTGGCAACAACGGCAGCGCGCTCGCCGGCATTACCGTCAACACACCCTGGTATGACCTCACTCTTGGTCTCGCCATGTTGATGGGCCGCTTCTTATTTCTTATCCCCTTACTCGCCGCCGCCGGTAGCTTGGCCCGTAAAAAGAAAATACCGGCAACTAGCGGCACTTTACCCACGCATGGTCCCCTCTTCGTAACGCTACTGGTGGGCACCGTCGTTCTGGTCGGCGCGCTCACGTTCTTCCCGGCGCTCGCCCTCGGTCCTATCGTCGAACACTATCTCATGCAAGACGGCAAGCTGTTTGCCCTTCTAATGAATGGAATTTGGAGCTAAAATCATGCCAACTACTTTGGAACAACCACCTAGCACTTCACCGTCGTCAAACGTCCCGGTTGACTCAACGTCGCTGTTGCCTCACAAGCTGGCGCGCTCCCGTCCGCTTTTCGATCCGGAGATTGTGGCGCGTGCCACTAAGGACTCGTTCGTCAAGCTGAACCCGGCCACGCTGTTCAAGAATCCCGTGATGTTTGTGGTGGAAGTGGGCGCCGCCCTCACCACGCTTTTCCTCATACGTGATCTCTTTGCGCACGGCACAAACATCTCGTTTCAAGTCCAGATCTCCCTTTGGCTGTGGTTCACGGTGCTGTTTGCCAACTTTGCCGAAGCCATGGCCGAAGCGCGCGGCAAAGCGCAGGCCGATACGCTGCGCAAGACCAAGTCCGATTCGCAGGCCAAGCGACTTACGGGTAAGGACTGCATTGAAATCGTCGCGTCTTCCAAACTTCGCTCCGGCGACATCGTGATCGCCGAAACCGGCGACCTCATCCCCGGCGATGGCGAAGTAATCGACGGCATTGCCACTGTTGACGAATCAGTCATCACCGGCGAAAGTGCTCCGGTCATCCGCGAATCGGGTGGCGATCGCAGCGCTGTTACTGGCGGCACCAAGGTTCTGTCTGACAAGGTCAAGATCCGCATCACTTCAAACCCGGGTGAGACATTTCTAGACAAAATGATCGCGTTGGTCGAAGGCGCCGAACGTCAAAAGACGCCCAATGAAATCGCCCTCAACATCTTGATTGCTGGCCTCACGCTTATCTTCTTGTTGGCGGTGGCTACCCTCCATCCCTTCGCTCTGTATGCCGTCAGTACCTCTGGTGTCGGCCATGTGCCTACCATCGCGGTATTGGTTTCCTTGCTCGTATGCCTCATCCCGACCACCATCGGCGGCCTTCTCTCCGCCATCGGTATCGCGGGTATGGATCGCGTTATGCAACACAACGTACTCGCGATGAGCGGTAAAGCCGTCGAGGCCTCGGGCGATATCAACACTTTGTTGCTCGATAAGACCGGCACCGTCACTCTCGGCAATCGCCAAGCGGTCGAATTCATTCCGTTCCCCGGCGTCACTCCCGAAGAACTTGCCGACGCTTCCCAACTTTCGAGCCTTGCCGACGAAACACCCGAAGGCCGTTCCATCGTCGTCCTGGCCAAAGAAAAATATGGCCTGCGTGGCCGTGAAGTGGCTGAACACGAAGCCCACTTCATTCCGTTCTCCGCCTACACTCGCATGAGCGGCGTTGATATCGATGGCCGCATGCTCCGTAAGGGCGCCAGCGGGTCTATCGCCAATTTCGTTAGAGAACTCGGCGGCACACTACCACCCAATTTTGAAGAAGAATCCGACCGCATCTCGCGCATGGGCGGCACGCCGCTGGCTGTTGC
>Ga0302319_10005957_pt1 | contig 24302 bp, 17 predicted proteins | sample Bog_T0_2_FD_203319 | JGI IMG/M metagenome (GOLD analysis project Ga0302319, IMG submission 203319) | Peat permafrost microbial communities from Stordalen Mire near Abisko, Sweden - Bog_T0_2 | ecosystem: Environmental > Terrestrial > Soil > Wetlands > Peat | place: Sweden: Abisko, Stordalen Mire...
CAGCGGCGATCCCTGGCCCGAACCCGACATGCATCATCAACGGGATGATGTTCGCCGAGGGCGACAAGTTCGAAGGTTCGATTGCCGTATACCGGGTGGATGCCGACGAAATCTACCTCCAAAGGGGCACGTTCCTCCTCAAATGCCCGGTGTCGGACCGGGAGCTAACGCTGCGTCTACCGTAAATGGCCGTTTACGACACAACGTACATTACCCCTGCGGGGGACAAGCACCGGGACCGCGTGGAGGCCTCGAATCTCCATGAGTTGCGCGCAGTTGTGAGGAAGCGCGGCGGCGCCCGCGTGCTGCGGTGGAAGGAACGGGGCCAGAGAGGAAACCGTGACAGGAGGATCCGTGAGGGGGATTTACTTCTGTTTCTGGACCTTACCTCGATTCAGTTGAGATCGGGAATCCCGGTCCTGGAGATCTTGGACCAGGCCAAGGAGTGCGCGGCGTTTGAAAAGAGGACAAAGGATGTTCTGCGGGGGGTCTTTGGACAGGTGTACGAGGCCAAATCGAGCCTATCGCAGGCCTTGGAGAAATACCCCCATGCGTTCCCGAAGGAAGTCGTGACGGCGCTCAAGGTGGGCGAGCGGGGAGGGGCGGCAAAGCTCGCAGAGAGCATGAAGAACATTTGGGAGCAGCGCGCCTTCAAGAAAGCGCTTCGGGCGGAGGCTTTGGCGGGTTCCCTGTACCCGGCAGGCCTGCTTCTGGGTGTGATTGGTCTCCTCGTCCTCATTTTCACCTACCTGCTGCCCAAGGTCGGTGAGCTCGTGGCTCTAGGGCAAAAGGCCCCCCCGGACGCGATGCTGCGGCTCCTTGCGATCTCGCATTTCATGCACGCCGACTGGTGGATCCTGGCTATAGGAGCGGCGGCAGCGATAGCGGGAGTCTTCGCCGCCCGGGGGACAAAAAGGGGAAGGCGCTACCTGGCCCGGCTGCAACTCCGGCTCCCGGTCCTAGGCAGCATCGTAAAAGGCTACGCCGTGGCTGACGTGTCAAAGAACTACCGGGCCATGTACCTCGGCGGTGTCCTGCCCGGTGAGAATTTGGAGGTATGCGCCGAGGCGACAGAGAACGAAGCGGTGCAGGCCGCGCTTCTGCGCTCCAAAGACCTCCTGGAAAACAGCATCATCGGAGCCGATGGCGGCGAGAGCCCGGTTGCGGGGGCATTTCGGGTGACGGGAATATTTCCTCCGCTTGCGGTCACAATCATAGCGAACGGCGAACGGACGGCTACCCTCGGCGAGGCGCTCGAGCGCGTATCCCAGATTTATTCCGACGAGGTGCGTAAGAGCATCAAGCGCGCGATCAGCGCCTACACCGTGGGGATGTCCCTATTCACGGCAGCCGTCGTCGGCTACGTCGTGATCTCCGTCTGGCAGACGATCGCCGACATTTCCGCATCGGTGTGAAGACCAACACGATGACAACCACCGAGAGAAAATCCCGAAAAACGCGAGCGTTCACCCTCGTGGAAATTCTCGTGGTTTCAGTGATCACCGCGGCGCTGGTGGCCGCAGTCGTCACAAGCGAAGTTGCGCGGCTAAAGAAAGGCTACCGGGACGCTGAGGATCGCACGCTGACTGAGATTCAATCCGACATGATCGCGTCGCTGGATTCCGGGGACTTCGTGAACCGAAACATTTTCCCGTACGCAGACACGCCGGCGACGATGACGCCAACCAACTTCTACAGCTCGGTCGATACGGTTTATACGCAGACGAGCGCAGCGGATTGGTTCGCAAAGATCGCGACGATGCGCGGAACGACGTTCACCGCGGCGGCGCCGACCAGGTACTCGCAGCCGCAGTTAGCCGCGATCCTCTTCAACCGCTACCAACGCTCGCGAATAGTGATCGCTTGTCCGCTCAATGAGACGAATCAGCAGCGCTTTCTCGTCTGCTCGCTCTTGGAGGATCCAACCAAGCTCCAAATGCCGGCGTACAATGGCTCCGACAATTGGTTTGAGGCAGTCTGGAACATGGACTGGACCAACTCGAGCAACACGGTCCCGGGCTACATCGCCTCCCTAATGTCGGCCGCGCAAGTGACGGCCTGGAACGGTTCAAACGGTGTGAGCCTCCTGCCGGCGTTCCGTGTGGTGAAAGTGACAGTTCCGAAATTCACCTTCGTCGTCTCAAACACGAGCACGATCAACAACGCCTATGTGTACTATAACAATGACCTGAATTCGTTTGTGAGCATGGCCGGGAGCGGCCCAACGACGTCCCCTCCGATTCTGCAGGGCCGTTTGCTGCACATCTACACAGGGCAGACGCAAGGCTCGGCGATTCTCTATTACCAGCGGTGGCTTCGGAAAAACGAGGACATCACCCTCCAGTGAGAGCCCGAAACACAGCGACAAAGAAGGGTAAGCAGATTGGGACGCTCCGGCGCCACCTCCTGCCAATGGCAACGGCCATGTGCCTCCCAAAGAACTTCTTTCTCGTGACGGTGGGACTATTGGCCCTCAGCCGCAATGCGTGGGCGGACGTGGGCAATGTCGCGAGCGACCGGCATCTTTTTGCGGAGTCGGTAAAGGCTGTGGACAGCATCCGCGTCGTAAGAACGCAGGTGACGAGCCAGGAGCTAGCCGCTCCGCAATCGGCGATGATTACGCTCGGCCTCCGCAATGTCGCCGAATTGGACACCAAAATCCAGAAAGGTGAGATCGTCTCCGTTTCGGAGATGGAGGCCCGCTACTATCCCACCCACGACACCTGGGCCGCGGTCGCCAACTGGGCGCTTTCTCAAGGCCTGAGGGTAGCGCCCGAGGACGGCACCCACATGAGCGTCATGACCCGCGGGCAGGTCTCACAAGTTGCGAACGCCTTTCAGGTCCGGTTCGCCCGCGTGCGCGGCGATGACGGCATAGAATATACATCTGCCATCTCCATCCCGTCGACCCCTTCGGGAATCGCAGAGGCAGTCACAGGCATTTTGCGCCTTCAGCCCCATCTCCGGCCGCACCCCGCGACAACCTATCCCGAAATCGGAGCGGCTTACGCGTATGGCCCGCAGTTCATGCTCGACCAGTACGGCGCCACCGGCATCGGCGACGGCACGGGCCAAATTATTGCCATCTTCGGATTCAACAGCCCCCCGAACGCAAAGGATCTGGCGACCTACTGGGCGAAGATCGGCTCTCCGCACACCACGGCGGATGTAACGATCATTAACCCGAACAACTATCCCGTCTACAATGACGACACTTCGAACGGCATTCCGCCCGGTTATGAGGTGACAGGAGACATAGAGATCGTGAGCGGCCTCTGCCCTGGAGCGCAAATTCGTGTCTACTGCTTGAACGACTATGCTTCAACGGCTCAAGCGGTTCTTTCGGATCTAAAGCAGTTCCCGAACATCCACCAACTCTCGTTCAGTTCGGCGGAGCCCGAGGCGATCGCGCCGACCGCGGCCAGCCAATACTTCATGGCTCTCGCCGCGCAGGGCGTAACTACTTTCGCCCCCTCCGGCGACGGCGGAAGCAACCCGGACCTGGCCACTCAATACCTTTCGTATAATCCCAACTCCCCTCTTTCGGCGGAGTACCCTGCTTCTGATCCCTACGTGACCGGCGTGGGCGGGACAGAACAGGTATTTTCAGGAGTGGATCCTGATAACTCGAAATCCACAATCACAGGGGTCAAAGCCGAACTCGCCTGGACCGAGGGAACCAATCCGGAGTGGGTATACGAAGGGACTCCAGAGGGAATCGGGGGCGGCAGCGGCGGCGGCATCAGCCAGGTTTTTGCACGTCCGTCGTGGCAAACGGGCCCCGGCGTGCCAACAGGCACCATGCGTTGTGTCCCGGACGTGGCAGCGGCGGCAGCCGCAAACGGTGGGCTATATACCTACGTGGGAGGAGACGAAGTTGCAGGTGGCACGAGCGAAAGCGCCCCCATCTGGGCCGCACTATGCGCTATCCTGAACCAATCCCTCCAGTTGACGGGACATACCCCAATCGGGCTCCTTGGGCCGAAAATCTACCCGCTCGCAGGAACGGGAGCCATGAACTACGTCACCCAAGGCTACCTATCTTACGAGGGGAAGGCATTCTCAAGCTTCCCCTTAGGCGCGTTAGACACGAACGGAGCCTACAATGTAGGCCCGACCTATGACCTGATCACGGGTATTGGAATCCCCAACGTGGCGCAGATCGCTGCGGCGCTAGAGGCTCCGCCAGCGGGCCTCTCCGTAAATGTCTCGTCTCCGCTCCCTTCCGCGCCCCTCGCAAATGGCTCGGTGCCGATCACACTTACCGCGTCAACCACGGGCAGCCCGACTTCGTACCAATGGTACTTGAACGGCGTCGCGATCGCTGGCGCCACGGGCGCCACGGAGGTGGTCTACCCAACCGCTGGCAACCAAGGCGCCTACTCAGTCGTTGTGACAAATTCCGCCGGTTCGGCCTCGACCACTGCGGGCACGCTGACGGTCACGACAAATGCGTGGATCGTGAACCTTTCGGCCCGCGCTTACGTGAAGACTGGGGCAAACCTATTAATCGCTGGATTCGTCACGACTGGGAATGCGAATAAGTCGCTCCTCATTCGAGGCGACGGCCCGACCTTGGCCGGATTCGGGATTAGCGACTTCCTGCCAGACCCCCAGCTGACGCTCATTGATAGCGCCGGAACTTCGCTTGTCTCCACGGAAGGTTGGGCCGCATCGCTCGATTCATCCTTCAGCCACGTTGGGGCATTCAGCCTCACGCCCGGCTCCCACGATACGGCCCTCCTCGAGTTACTCGCTCCAGGCGCCTACACGGCGCAGGTCATCTCGCAGACCACGAATAACGGTGTAGCGCTCGCTGAAATCTATGACGCCGACAACGGCGCTCCGATGAATCGACTGATCAATATCTCGGCTCGGGCCGCTGTTGGCACAGGGGCCAACATCCTTATCGGCGGTTTCGTCATCGGGGGCAGTACATCCCAAACGGTGATCATCCGAGGCGACGGCCCCGGTCTCGCGGCCTTCGGTGTGCCCGGGACGTTAACAAATCCCGTCCTCACGCTGTTCGATAGCTCGGGGGCCATCATCGCAACGGACACCGGCTGGAATAATGCCCCCGTACCCGGTGGAGCCGCAACAAGCAGTATCACAATACAGCCCCTTACGTCGGCCCTCTCCGCGAAAGTCGGCGCTTTCTCGCTCGCCTCCGGCTCGGCGGATTCGGCCATCGTCGCCACCCTTCCTGCTGGGGCCTACACCGCCCAGGTTGCCGGCGCCAACAACTCGAGCGGCGTCGCTCTTGTGGAAATCTACGAGCTGCGGTGAGCGACGAATTTGAAACTGCCACCCGAAAAGCGCCCTTAAATCCAGTTCCATGAAAACACCGCGCCTTATTCCAGTCCTAATGCTGGGCTTCGCCATTCTTTCGGCAAGCTCGAGCCGCCTCGCGGCCGGGCCTTACGACAACCTCGCAAATGTCAGCGTGACCCAGGCCGGAGGCACGGTTTCCGGCACCTACGCGCTGGACCTTCAAGGATACACCCAAATCAACTTGATCAGCATAACTGTAGGGACCGTGGGCTCCTGCCAGGACAACCCTGTTTCCTGGTCCGGGTCGATGAACGGTTGGGCGGGACAACCGCAAAATGCGTCGTGGGCCGGTATGCTGGGCATTGGGGGCGGCTATACGCTCACCTTCTCAAATCTGACCAGAAACGCGTCAACGGGAGTCTGGAGCGCTGGAACCGTCTACTATTCATGCAATGCCAGTAACGGCTACGTCTATAACGCGTCCTCGGTAACAGATGCCGGCGGATCCCTGTCATACCCGGGAGGCGCCGCCCATGGGAATCAGAGCAACAGTTTCACGTCCACCGGCTCATTTACGCTCGGCACTGCCATAACCTGGTCGATGACGGCAACGAACGGAGCATCGAACTTTCAATATGCATTCCAGATTTCGGGTCTCTCGGGTCCACCAATATCTCAGCCGATTAGTTTCACTTGGCCGGTCACCTCATTCACATACAACGGTTCATCCCAAGGGCCAACACCCACACCCCAACCGGTAAATGGGACTTATTCACTCGGCAGCAATGTAACAGCAATCGCCGCAGGATCCTACTACATCACTGCGGCAGGTACAGGAAGCTACACCGGCACCGGCAACTCGAACTGGGTCATTAATCCCGCTCCGACCTCGTTTTCGATCTCGCCCACGTCGTTCACCTACAATGGCGGTGCGCAGGGCCCGACGATCACGCCGAACCCGGCCGGTGCCACGTATTCGCTCGGAGGCACCCCAAGCGCGACTGCCGCGGGAAGCTACTCCGTGTCGGTAACAGCCAACGGCAATTATACCGGTGCCAGCGGGGCCGTAGGGTATACGATCAACAAGGCAGCCGCGAGTGTGACCCTGAGCAACCTGACCAAGACCTACAATGGCACACCTCAAGGGGCCACGGTTACCACGGGTCCTGGCGGCTTATCCGTGAGTGTCACGTACAACGGCAGCGGTACGGTGCCCACCAACGCAGGTTCCTACGCGGTGGCCGCGACTGTTGCAGATCCAAACTATACCGGATCGGCGACCGGAACCCTCACGATCAACCCAGAGCCCGTTACCTTTTCGATCACTCCAAGCTTCCCGTACAATGGATCATCGCAGAGCCCGACGATCACGCCGAGCGTAGGCGGCGCGACGTATTCGGTGAGCGGCACAACGAGCGCGACCGCGGCCGGCAGCTACTCCGTGACCGCGGCGGCCTACGGCAACTATACCGGGACGACAACAGGCACATGGACAATCAACGCCTCTTCGGCCTCGTTTTCGATCTCACCCACCTCGTTCACCTATAATGGCTCGTCGCAGGGGCCAACGATCACGCCGAGCCCAGCCGGAGTTACTTTCGGGACTGCTGGGACGCCGGCTGCGACCGCGGCCGGAAGCTACACGGTGACGGCGACGGCGAACGGTAGCTATTCCGGGACAAGCGGAGCGACGCCCTGGACAATCTCGAAGGCAACGCCGGCGGGCACACTCACGTGGGCGACGCCCGCTGCGATCACCTACGGAACGGCGCTAAACGCCACACAGCTCGATGCGAGTTCCACACTGCCGGGATCGTTTGTTTACACGCCAGCTGCAGGTGCGGTCCTGAACGCAGGCACACAGACGCTTTCTGTGACGTTCACTCCAACCGATACGACGGATTACACGTCGGCAACCGCGACGGTGAGCCTGGTCGTGAACCCGGAGCCTGTGACCTTCACCGTTGCACCGGTCTCGTTCCCGTACAACGGATCCTCGCAGGGCCCGACAATAACGCCTAGCCCGGCCGGCGCGACCTTCGGGACAACGGGTGCAACCTCGGCGATCTCCGTTGGGAGCTATTCCCTAACCGCGAGTGCGACGGGGAATTATGCCGGAACGTCGGGCGCGCAAGGATGGGCGATTACTAAGGCAAACCCGGTAATCACCTGGGCGACGCCGGCCGCGATCACCTACGGTACGGCTTTGGGCGCAACGCAGCTAAATGCGACGGCGACAGTGCCCGGCACGTTTGTTTACTCGCCGGCCGCGGGCGCGGTGCTGAGTGCGGGCACACAGACACTCTCAGTGACGTTCACGCCCACCGATGGGACCGATTACAACACAGCAACGCAGAACGTAAGCCTCACGGTGAACCCCGCTCCGCAGACGGTGGCGGTAACGCCGGCAAGTCAGACGGTTCCACTCGGTCAGCTGGCGAATTTCACGGCCTCCGGATCGAACACGGGGTACACCTGGACCGGGGCGACGGGGACCGGCGCGAGTGCAACGCAGACCTGGGGGGCGGTGGGTACCTACACCGTGACCGTCCAGGCGCCGGCGAGCGGCAACTATGCCGCCTCGAACATGGCGACGGCGACCGTGACGGTGACCCTCAAGCAACAAACCGTTACGATCACCCCAAGTGCACCGACGCTGACGGCCGGTCAATCGGTGACATTGACTGCTTCCGGTGGTCAGAACGGTTACACCTGGGGCGGTGTAATTTCAGGTTCGGGGCCCACGCAGAGCCCGAGTTTCCCGAACGTGGGAACGTACACCGTGACCGCGTTCTCAGCGGCGGGGAATAATTACGCGCAAAGCAATACTGCGTCAGCGGTAGTGACCGTAAATGCGGCGGGGCAGACCGTTTCGATCACGCCAACGAACCCGAGCGTCCAGGCGGGCCAATCGTTGACCTTTACAGCGAGCGGCGGATTCACGCCGTATGTTTGGGGCGGGCAGGCGACCGGGACTGGACCCATTCAAACGCCGATCTTCGGGTCCGTTGGCACGTACCCGGTGACCGTGTACGCACAAGCGCAGGGCAACTATGCGCAGAGCAACACCGCTACGGCGCTTGTGACCGCGACGACGATTCCGCAGACAATCACGGTAACGCCCTCGCAGGCCACCATCTACGTCAACGCCTCAGTGACGCTCACGGCGGCAGGGGGGAACACGTCTTACAACTGGGGTGGCGCTGCGTCGGGCGCCGGCACCACGCAAAAGCTTAGCTGGGCAACCCCTGGAACGTACACGGTGACGGTCCAGGCGCCTGCCTCGGGGAACTATGCTGCGTCAAACACGGCGACAGCGACGATCTCGGTTAAAACAACCGTGCCGGGGATTAAGAACAATTCGGACACGGGGTCGGTAGGTGTCCAAGGCGCCCAGGCGACAGACCCGAACGCGATCATTCCGCCAAGCAACTGATGCCACCGCTTACAATAGCTTTGGAGCGAAAGCCGGCCGGGGCCCCTGTGGGCCACGCTGAGCCCAAGGAGCGCCTTGCCGAGCTCGATCGGGCTCTAGAGCTCGACGCGAGCGACGTCACGGTGTGGGCGGGCAGCCAACCCTGGTATCGCACCGCGCAGGGCTGTGCGAAAGCCGGCGAGTCGACGACAGAGGAAGGATGGGCCGCGCTGCTAAAGAACGCCCTGCCGAAAGCCGACCTGGAAGGCGACGAGCAGCAGCTAGGCGCGTTTGAGTACCGCGAGAACCGCTGGCGGGTGGCCTATTACAGAAGCACAAAGGGGCCGGTCCTCGAAATGCGCCGGATCCGGATGCGCAGGCGAGATCCCAAGGACTATGGGATACCGGAGAAGTTCTTTGAGGTTTTGAACAAGCGCCGAATAGGCGGTCTTTTGCTTGTGACCGGGCCCACGGGCACGGGCAAGTCGACGACGCTCGCTGCGGCGATGGATTACCTAAACGGCTTGTTCGAGCTGAAAATTCAGACGTTGGAGGATCCGATCGAGAACGTCCTCCGCGATGGGAAGTCCAGCATCTTCCAAAATGAGCACAGGCAACACTTCCGGGACTGGCCAAAAGCGATCGAGGACCTGATGCGGCGGGATCCGGACGTCATCGTTATCGGGGAGATGCGGACTGTGGAGGCCGTGCAGGCGGCGATCACGGCGGCGGAGACCGGGCATTTCGTAATGGCAACCCTGCACACAAAAACAGCGGCCGGCGCAGTCACGAGGCTAACGGACGCATTGCAGGGGCAGCCGGACCTTCTAAGCAAACTGGCCTCCAGCTTTCTAGGCGTGTTGGCGCAGCAACTCATCCGGGCGGACGGGCCGAAAGGGGACAAGAAGCTGGTGGCTGCGTACGAATTCCTGGGCCGCACGCACGCGGTTGTGAATGTGATTCGGGAGGGGAGGACAGAACTCTTGGCGCACGAAATCGCAACCGGGAAACGGACGGGAATGGTAATGATGGACGATTCCCTCGCGAGACTTGTGGAGGAGAAGCGGGTGCTGGCTGCGACTGCGTGTGACCACGCCTTTGATCGGGCTGCACTGGAAAAGAAGCTCGGGATCGCGCCGAACACGCCAAGGGGCGCGAACGGCGAAAGCCCCTGACGTTTTTATGTGCAACGAAACAACGAAAGAACGAACCGTGACTTCTAAACATTGGAAATGGAGGCGGATGGGCTGGGGGAGCGGCGTAGGGATATTCGTGATGCTTTTGGCGGCATGCCAAAGCAGTTCCGTCGCGCAGAAGAAGAAGGCGAAGGCTGCGCAGCCGCCTCCTGTGGTCGAGGTACCTCCACCCGCTCCCGTGGCCACTACGCCTCTCCTGCCTCCTCCTCCTCCGGCTCCGACTGCGCTTGATGTAAAGCTCGATTCGCAGGCCGCGGCGTACACGAGCGACAAGGCGCAGGTCGGAACCCTGTTTTACGCGATCGGTAAGGCGTACAAAATAAACATCAATGTAGAGCAGGGCATTCCAGACACCTACCAGGAACATTTTAACGGCGGGACCCTCCGCGAGCTCATTCAGGGGATCGTGAACGCGAACGATCTTTATACGGAACAGGTGGATGGGACGCTTTACGTGAGGAAGACGAAAATCGCGTTCTATTCGGTGGATTTCCCGAACATCAAGCGCGAGTCGAGTTCCGAGACGTCGGTGTCCCTGGATCCTCCGGTCAATAACGGCACGACAACGAACAACAATGTGGGCGGAGTCCTGGGAGCGCAGACAACAACGCAGACAAACCAGGCTGGAAATCAAAACAATGGCGGCGGGGGCACCACCTCGTTTCAAGTGACCGAGAAATCGGGCGACGGACCGTGGGCTGCGCTTAAGGACGAGATTCAGACGCAGGCGGTAGCCGGAGAGAAGATTTCCATAAATCCGTCGATCGGGCGAATCATGGTGACGTCGACGGTCAAGCGGCAGGAGCTTTGGAAGCAGTATTTCGACGACTGGAACCAGCGGATGAACTGCCAGGTGGCCGTGGAGGTCACGCTGCATGAGCTCCAATTGAACGACGCGTTTTCGCTCGGGGTCGATTGGACACAGGTGCAAACGGCCATCAGCGCTGGCGGTGGGACAAGCGCCTCGTTTTCGACCCACACGGCCTTTTCGTCGATCAGTGGGACAGCGTTGCCAGCGAGTACGCTTCTCGGGAATTTCTCCACCGGGAAAATCGCCGCGGCGGTCAAGGCGCTCCAGGAGCAAGGGACGATGAAGTTGGTTACGAACGGCTCGATCCGCCTGCTCAACAACCAGAAGGGATTCATCAAGGTGGGCGACGACAAGACCTTCTTCAGCCTGTCGCAAACGACGTCCCTATCGACCACGGGCACTGCTTCCGGAATCGGTACGGGGACGATCAACACCTATTCTCAGCTTCGGCAGACGATCGGCTTTGTGACTCCGGTCACGGTGCATGTCGGCAGCGACCGCAGAATCACGATCGATCTGGAGCCGGCGCGCACGCAGCTGAACGGCACGGATACCTCGCCCGACGGTACGCAGACCGCGCCGGACGTAAACAGCTCCTCGTTGGGAACGATCATAAGATTGAAGGACGGCGAATCGACGATGATTGGCGGGTTAGTGCAAACCCTGCGCTCGGGGCAGACGAACAGCCTGCCTTTCCTGGGAAATATCCCGCTACTAGGCGACTTGGCAAAAACCGACGCGACAAACAACACGCGCACGGAGCTCCTGATAACAGTCTCGGCGCACATCATCCCCTAAGATGACGCCATCTAGGCCTATCAGTCCGTTTTCACCGGCGAACCGGCGACCACAAGAGGTGGTGACCCTGCCTGTTGCGGCGCCGAAAGACGCACCAAAGCCCGTCGAGACACCGAAGCCGGAGAAAGCCAACGGTTCCGGCTCTGAGCCGCTCGAAGCCAAAACGACAGCGACGGTCCTCACGATGCCGGCGGCTCCGAAGGAGTCGGTAAAGAAGGCGGTGCATGACCCGTTCTGGCTCGGGACTCGCCTATTGGAGCTAAAGAAGCTCACGGCCGGGCAACTCGAGACGGCAATTGCGATGTATCGGACGCACCCGAGGGAAGGGTTTGCGAGCGCCTTGGAACGGCTGTCATTTTGCAGCCAAGGGCAGATAGCGCGGTTGTTGGCAGAGAAGCACGGCCTGGAGTACGTCGACATCCCCCGAAGAGGCATAGCGGCCGCCGTGGTGCAGAAGTTGAGGCAGGTGCGGGCGACGCATCATATTGTTGTCCCCTACAAGGAGGAGCCGGGCCGGATAACGGTCGCGGTGGCGGACCCTACGAGGTATACGGCATTGGACGGCAAGCGGGATTTCCCGAATGTGGCCGTAAGATTGGTCGTTGCGGCAAAGGGGGATATTTTGGCGGCGATCACGGATGCGTACACAACGACTCCGGAGGACCAGACCCCAAAGCAGATTCTGGAAGAGATCATAGCGTGGGCTGCTGCGGACGAGGTTTCGGACATCCACATTGAGCCTAGGCCGGATGCGGTTGTTGTTCGGCGGCGGCGCAACGGTCGGCTCCACTACCATGCGGGGTACGGGGTGGACCTACGGCAGGGTCTGGTGCAGGCGGTGAAGCTTCTCGCGAAGCTGGACATTGGGGCATCTGCACTGCCGCTGGACGGGAAGGGAAGCTACAAGGCGGGTGCGACGACATTCAACCTGCGGATCTCCACGATGCCGACGCTCTATGGCGAAAAGGCGGTGATTCGGCTGCAAAACGAAACGAAGAATCTTCGGAGCCTGACGGAGCTTGGATTGGAAAAGGAGCAGATCGAATTGCTTGTGCAATACGCCGCACGGCCGGACGGGGTTATGTTCATTACGGGCCCCACCGGTTCGGGAAAGACGACGCTCCTTTACGCACTCATGGCGGTGTCGGCCGGACCCGATGAGGCCGTCATTACGATTGAGGACCCGGTTGAATACACCGTGACCGATTACGCGCAATCGGCGGTGGAGGTCGCACAGGGACGCACATTTGGGCTCCTGCTGCGCGCGGCGGTCCGGCAGGACCCCGACGTCATCCTTGTCGGCGAGGTGCGCGACAGGGAGACCGCAGAAATCGCGATCCATAGCGCACAGACGGGGCACCGAGTGTTTACGACGCTCCATGCGGTCAGTGCGCCGGCGGCGGTTGGGCGCCTTACCGAGATGGGCGTGGAGCCGTATCTGATCACGGGCGCGGTGAAGGCCGTTGTCGGCACGCGCCTCGTGCGAACGCTTTGCTCGTGCTCAGAGCCGGTGATTGAGCCGCGCCTTTCATTCATCGTGAAAGAGTATGGCGAAGGGGATTACCGCGAACCCTGCGGCTGTGAGCTGTGCAAGCAGACAGGGTTCAAGGGCCAGACGCTAATCGCCGAAATTTACCCCCTGGATAAGCCCGGGACGGCGGAGCTCATCCTGAAGAAGACGCCGACAGAGCAATTCACGGCGCACATGCGCCAATTCGGCCGCTCGATGTACGAGCACGGAATGGAGAAGGCCCGGGCGGGCATTTCAACAATCGAGGAAATACTCGCGGCAGTTTCCAGTTAGAAAACCTGAAACCACATAGGAATACGAAACATGAAAATGAACGATAGGCGGGGAAACTCAGCGGGCTTCACGCTGATCGAAATAATGGCAGCCGCGGCAATCGCCGCAGCGTCGATCGCGGCCATCGTGGTCGCGACCGTCAAGGCGCAGCACCGTTCGGCCATAAGGGATGTGCCCACGTTGGTGCAGCAGATACAGACGGCTCTCGTGACCTATACGCAGAAGGTCGGCGGGTCGGCGTACCCTCCGATCACAAATGCGCCGGCGACCTCCTCGATTCCGACGACCGGGGCGTTGCTCGGAGCGGCAGCACCTGCAACCGTGTCGGCGGCGGCGACCATTGACAACGTGCTGCTAACGGAGGGCGTGCTGGAGAAGGCGATCCATCTGGCGATTGGATCGGCGAATAACACACCGGCCGGCGCCGGCACGGCCCCGCTTCTTTGGAACACGACGACGAACACGTTTTACTGCAGCCCGGATGCAGTGCCGAACCAGGATTTTACGTTGGTCCCGAGGGTCATCTGCTCGCTGTCCACGACAAACGTACCAGGAACCGATGGGACAAACTATTACACTGCTAATACCGGCACGTCTCTCCCTGCGAATACCCGCGTCGTAACCCTCGTCATCCCCGGAGTATCAGCGACCGACGCGGCCGATTGCGCGAATTTCGTCAATAATACGAGCACGGCACTCTCCTCGGCGGCAAACACCTTGGGGCGCGTAACGTATGCGGCGCCGAACGCGGCCGGCCAGGTGACGCTCTATTGCCTGGTAGCGACCTACTAAGTCCGCCATGAGCGCTGCCGTCCCCGTTCTTCTCTGGAATAATAGCGTCGCTACCCTCGGTAGCCCGCTGACACCGCTGCGCGAATCCAGAGATCGCGGGGACGGCCTCAGGGCCTTCAGGGAGTCGATCGAGCAAATGGAGCCGCAACCGGCGGCCATCCGGATCCTCTATGCGTCACCAAGCCTAAGCCAAGTGACGACGACGTGCACGAAGGGCTCCCGGGCAGACGTAAGGGATGGCCTAAGCGCGGACTACCCGGTCCTAAGCAAACCCGAGACCTCCTGGGCGGCGCACAAGGTCCTAATGCAACCGGGAGGGGGCGAGGCCTCGACGATCCTCTACATCGAGGAATCCGATTCGTTGCCACTCCTGCGGGCGATGCTGGAAGAGATCAATGTCCGCCTGGAAGGCGTGTTCCCGATCCTGACAGCGCTGGAGGCGTTGCCGGCGATCGGTAACAAGCCGCAAGGGGCGGTGGCGCTCCTGCACAGCGACGCCGGCGGCTTGGTTTATTCGGCTACAAGCGGCGGGGATCGGATCGTCCACGTCTTCCAGACGGCCGCGAGCGGCAAGGAGATCAGTGAGAAACTGGCGGATGCTTTTGCTGCTTCGCCGGCTGACAAGCACGGTAATTTCCTGGTTCTGGACATAAGCTCGGCTCCGCTAACGATGGAGGGAGGGGACGGGGTGAAGCCAAAGGAGATCACGTTGGACGATCTCCTGAATGCAACCACCACCCTGGATGCAAAGGGCCTGTCCAACTTGCTGCCGCCGACAAGCAGGGTTTCGGTGGACCTGATCCTCTATGCGGCGAGCGTCGTAGTGCTCATTTTTGCAGTGCTTGGATGGCACAACTACGTTTCCGAGCTGCAGGCGAGCGAGAGTAACCTGGCGGCGCAGAAGGCCGAACAGGCTCGCTTAGAGACGCAAAATAAGCAGTTCCTCGCGAACAAGGAACGCACGGAGGCAGCGGAATCCGTCTTGTCGGCCGCATCAGTAGCAGCGGCGCATAAATGGAAGTTTCTTAACGCACTAAACCAGGCCCGGCCGGTGCCCATTTCGATCCGCTCAGTGACAATGACCGAACGCACCTGGGCGGTGTCGGGCTACATTCATGAAGGGCTGCAGGACCCGACAAATGGCCCGTACCAAATCTTTCTTAAGAACCTGAGTGCGGGTGATGATTGGACGCTGGACCCCGCGATCAAATCGGCTGTTCAAAAATCGCCCGACTTCACGATTACGGGAGTCTTCAAATGAAACCCGCAAAACGTAAACGCCTTTGGGCGACAATCACGCTATCGGTCGCCCTTGCAGGCCTGGGGGCCGCTTATGTGGCGCCGCTTGTCCATCCGGCAGTGATCGGACGCGACAACCCGGTACTGATCGACCTGCGGCGCAAGAATAGCGACCTCCAGGGATTCACTGCCCAGCGTGAGAAAGACACGGAGGGTCGTCTCGCGTTCTATCGTCGTCAGAATTGGTCCGAAAGCGGGTTCAAGCTTTGGGCTGACACGAATGTCAGGGGGACGGCGGGCTGGATCTTGAACGATTTGGGGCCCGCGGACCAAAAGCATGTGACAGGCCGGCGTTATGCGATGCAGCGGCCTAACGCGACGGCGGGCGATTGGCCCTCGATCGCGAGGCTTCTGCAGACGATGGAAAGCGCGCCTTGCGTCTCCGTGGTGTCGGTGACGTTGACGGTGGGCGAAGGGATCGTCGGTTCCCAGCACTTCAGTCAATGCCTCCTGATCGGGGTATTCTATTTCTCCGGAGACGACGCAGGGGGCTATTGAAACCATGAACGCCGACGATGAGTCACCTGACGAACTGCGACCGGATGCCGGCGTAAAACGCCTTAACAAGAAGCCGCTCATAATCCTGGCCGGTGTGCTGACGGTCATCATCGTTCTGCTGACAGAAGGGGTAATGTCACGCGGCTCGCACTCGAGGGGATCGAATGCGGGTGGTGACGAAAAACACCGGGCGGCGGATAAGGAGGCTGCTGCGGACGTCAAAAAGGACGCGCCGAAAGCGGGACCGATTCCGGAGCGCCCGCCGAAAATGGCTAATCAATCAGATAGCGGCCTGATTGCCGCTGCACCCGGGAGCGAGAGGCTGGATCTCCCGATAGGCTCTCAACCCCCGAGCCGAAGCGATAAGGAGGAAATGGAGTCGGCAAGGAAGGAAACCATGCGCAGTACGGCACTAACGGCCGTTACAAACGTGGCTACGTTCGACGCGTTGGCCGAACCCCAAGCAAAACCGGGGTTGAACTCGGGAGGTTCTCCGGCACCGGGGACTGCGAATGAATTGAGATCAACGGTGGCGACACCGGGAGCCATGCCCGACCAGGATCCGAACCTTCAGGCGCGAAAGGAAGCCTTTGCGATGACAGAGAAAAATACGGGCTACTTGTCGGCACAGAAACAACACCCGATCAGCCATTTTGAGATCAAAGCCGGGACGATCATCCCCGCGATAATGATCTCAGGCATCAACAGTGACCTGCCCGGAGAGATCATAGCCCACGTCTCGCAGAATGTGTACGACTCGGCGACCGGAGAGTTTTTGCTGATCCCGCAAGGCACGAAGCTAGTCGGCGTGTACGATAGCCACATCGCGATTGGTCAGGAGCGGGTGCAGGTGGCTTGGACGCGGCTAAACTATCCGGATAGCTCAACGCTAGATCTAGGGAACATGCCGGGCGCCGATCAAGCCGGGTACGGCGGTTTTCAGGATCAAGTGAACAACCATTTTTGGAAAATCTTCGGCGATACCCTCATGCTGAGCCTTCTTTCCGCCGGGGCGCAGCTATCCCAGCCGCAAACAACATCGGCGACCGGCGTTCCCACGGCCGGCCAAACGGTGGCCGCGAGCATGGGTCAGCAATTCGCTGCAACGGGCGCTGAGATTACCAAGCGCAATATGCAGATTCAGCCGACCCTAGAAATCCGTCCTGGTTACCAGTTCAACGTGATGGTCGCAAAGGATGTCATCCTGGAGCCGTACACCGAGAAATAAATCTTATGCTAACACCCACAAGAGCTGAATTGGCCGGAAGCGAGAATGAGATCGTATCTTACACGAACTCTACCGCACCGAGCATTACCGTTATCTTCAAAACCCAGCGGAGGATGATGTGGCCGATCCACCTCCTGGGGCTTGTTGAATACCGCCCAAAGAATTTCGATGACGAGGGGATCACCGACCGGAGATGGGAGTGCCTCCGGATGGCGATGGGGGAGGAGTTGGCGATAATTTACGGGTTTAACCTGGTGCCGGTTCACAAAGGACTAGCAGAAGGCCAGGGGTGCGTCCTGACGGAAGCCGGGGAGCGTTACGTGGCCCTCGGCAAGAAAGGCGAGGCGATCATTGCGAGGATCGAGGTGAAGGCGCTCCGGGAAGAGGAGGAACCGAAGGAGGTCGACCACGTCAAGGACCGCGAACCGCAGGGCGCGCGCTCTTGAATCGCAAAGCGGCAGCCGACCTTGTCGGGCTTCCTGAGGAGGAGCAAACATCCCGGGGGCAAAGCTGTTTTGTCGCGTGGGTCGTAGGATATGGTTTGGCCCTCTTTTGCGCGGCGAATGTCGCCTTGACGCAGTATCTCGCGCGCGCCTTCGACTATGACGAGCGCTTAGGATCCCCGTTACTGGGCCATGTCTATCTGCCGTGGGCGTGGCGCCAGTGGAAGGATGCTCTGTTTTGGGAGCACAAGGCGCGTTTTGCAGGGGCTTTCTTGCTGGTCGGCGGCAGTGCCATCGGAGCCGCGCTCGTGGGGTTTTACATAATATCGTTCTTCATCCGCCGGGCAAAACCCGTGAGCAGACTGCACGGCTCGGCGCATTGGGCTACACCTGAGGAGATCCGTGCGAGCGGGCTTCTGCCGCAGGAGGGACAAAAAGGGGCAGGGGTGTACGTCGGTGGGTGGGCGGACGTGAAAGGGATGACGCGCTACCTGCGGCACAACGGCCCGGAGCATGTCTTCGCGTTTGCGCCGACTCGCTCTGGTAAGGGGATCGGCCTGGTGCTCCCCACACTTCTGACGTGGGAGCACAGCGCGGTGGTGTACGATTTGAAGGCTGAGAATTGGGCGCTTACGGCCGGGTGGCGCAAGAAGGCCGGTCAGAGAGTTCTAAAATTCGACCCCCTGGACGCGGATAACAATAGCGCCAGGTACAACCCGCTCGCCGAAGTAAGACTTGGGACCGCGCATGAGGTGGCCGACGTGCAAAACATCGTTCAGATGATAATCGATCCCGACGGGAAGGGGATCCGGGAGCATTGGGACAAGACCAGCCTCATGTTCCTGGTGGGCGTCGTCATCTACGTCATGTACCGGGCAAAAGGAGAGGGCAGGGTCGGATCGCTCCGGGATATTGCGCCGACGCTGACGAGTGAGGGTGGCATCGATCGCCTCTATACCGACATGAAGAATAACATGATCGACGGCGGAAAACGTCACGTCGTGGTCGCGAGCTCGGCGATCGACATGATGGAGAAAGAGGAAAGGGAGCGTGGAAGCGTCCTTTCGACGGCAAAAACCTTCTTCATGCTCTACGCGGATCCGGTCGTGTCGGCGAATGTCGCCGAGAGCGATTTTCGGATCGCAGATCTGATGAGACACGAGGACCCGGTGACTCTTTACATCGTGGTGGACCCGTCGAACAAGGACCGGCTAAAGCCGCTCGTGAGGCTCCTGATTACCCAGATTGTCCGGGGCCTAACCCCCAGGATGGAATTTAAGGACGGTATCGCAGTGGCGTCGTACAAGCATCGGCTCCTTCTCCTCCTCGATGAATTCCCGGCGCTTGGGAAGCTGCCCATTTTCGAGGAGGCGCTGGCGCATTTCGCTGGGTATGGGCTCAAGGCCTATTTGATCGCGCAAGATTTGTCGCAATTGACTGCGGCGTACGGGCAACACGAGGCGATCGTCTCGAACTGCCACATAAAAGTGGCGTATGCGCCGAACCGCATCGAGACGGCGGAGTTACTCTCGAAGATGACAGGGACGGCGACCGTGGTGAAAAGGGTGGTCGGAACGTCGGGCAAACGCTTCAGCTTCGTTTTGAGCCAGGTGAACGAGACGATCCAGGAATTCTCACGCCCGCTCCTGACTCCGGACGAGTGCATGAGGCTGCCAGGGCCGGAAAAGGACGAGGGCGGCATGGTGACCAAGGCCGGGGACATGCTCGTTTTCGCGGCGGGCCGGGCCCCGATCTACGGCCGGCAGATTCTCTACTTCAAGGATCCGACGTTTTCGGCTCGCTCGAAGCTTAGCGCGCCGCTCGCGAGCGATCGTCTGTAAGGGGGACGCCAGCGTATGCCGCGAATTGACCGCAAAGGGCTCCGTTTGGTGCTAGCGACCCTCGGTTGCGCCGGCGCCCTGGTCACCCTGGCCTGGGCCGTGGGTCTCCGGTGGAATAGAACGGCGTCATACCCGATCGGCCTGTACCGCCTATCGAAAGGCCAATGGAGGCGGGGCGACCTGGTGCTAATCGACGTCGTTGCCGATCGCGAAGCTTTCAGGCTGGCGGAAAGGCGGGGCTATGTCCGCGAGGCGTACGGAAAGGACGCTGTGATCCGGCTCATCAAACGAGTCGTCGCGGTCGAAGGTGATCGCGTGGACGTATCCGCAAAGGTCTCAGTCAATGGCCGCGAGCTCGTCAATAGCCTGGTGCGGGAGGTTGATTCGGGCGGCCGGCCGCTGCCGCATGAGGCGATCGGCGGCTTGGTGCGGCCCGGCGAGGTGTGGGTGATGTCGGATTTCAGCGACCGGAGCTTCGATTCGAGGTATTTCGGGGCTGTGCCGACGGCTTTTATCGAAGGCCGCTTAAAACCCGTTCTCACATGGTAGCGGCAATTCGGGCCCAGAAACTGCTAATCTTTGGGGGCGCCGTCGTTGGGATCCTAGCCTGGATCGGCCCATACCCCGCAATAGCACTCGCACTCCTTATGCCGGCATTGTGGGCGACGGCGGAGTCGCGCTGGGTCGCAGGCCTAGTTGTCCTCGGCTACCAACTTGGGGCGACATGGGGTCTGCCTGGCGGAATTGTGACCTTTTACGGGACCTTCCTGGCCCTCGGGGTGCTCCTGTGGGTATTGGCGGCCCTAGTCGTTGCGGCTACCTGGGCATGGTTTTGGAAGCCGACAAAGGCCGCGCGGCCGTGGTGGATGCCGGTTCCCTTGATTGTGACGGCCCTCCCGCCAATTGGGGTGCTCGGCTGGGTACACCCGATAAACGCCGCTGGGGCCCTGTTTCCCGGCTGGGGCTGGCTAGGCATTGCTGGGGCGGTGTTCGTGGCCGTAGGGCTGGCTATCGTGCCCAAAGGGTGGTTGGCCATTAGCCCCTTGGTGCTCGTTTTGTGGGCTGGCCTGGCCGAGAGGCCGGCTAAAAGTCTCCCCGGCTGGCAAGGGTTGGACACGAAAGAGCCATTTGGACACAGTGAGGTCGATTCTGTGCGGGAACTAAAGCGGGCGACAGCGCTGCCCAAGCTCGCGGCGGCAACCCCTGGTCGGGTAATCATCCTCCCCGAATCAATCGGTGGGCTGTGGTTCGAGATACCAGAGGCGTATTGGAAGGAAGGGCTAGCCTCGAGTGGCGATAAAACCGTCCTCCTAGGCGCTGAGGTGGGGGAGGGTGACGGTCGCTCAGCGAACATTCTTCTTTCCGTAAACCGGACGGGTTCAAAGGTCATTTATCGGCAGAGAATGCCTGTGCCGCTAACCATGTGGCGGCCGTGGGCGAGTGACGGGACGCACGCCTATTGGTTTGAAAACCCCGTGGTGGACGTAGCCGGCGAGCGCGCGGCGGTGCTCATTTGTTACGAGCAAGTGATCGTTTGGCCCATCTTGTTCTCAATGGCTGGTCGGCCGACCGTGCTCGTCGCGATTGCGAATGACTGGTGGGCCGGCGGGTCGACTATCCTCGGAATTCAAAAAAATTGCGTCCTAGCCTGGTGTCGACTTTTCGGTACGCCGTTGGTGACGGCGACGAATACCTAAACGATCTCAGCTAATCAGGACGGCACAGTTCCCCGAAGCGTGCTTTGGGGATGGATGCCGCCCGCTGGCATCCCTACCAAGACCGAACACAGTTGAATGAATCAGGTATCGGCGGCAAAATAGCTAATAGACGGCGTCTTCTCGCGAAATGCCCCCGACAATTCAAGCAAGATGTCACCCATCCTAAGGAGCCTTCAATTCGCCGCACAGAGCTTGAGATTCCTCACGCCGGCTCAACTCGATCATCGCGCGAGATTGGTCGAAGCGGATTTCGGGGCAATCGGACTCAAGTATCAACTCGAGTGCCAAAACATTCCGGTGCCCGGATGGACAGGTATGCTGCCTTATGCGAGCTATCAACTTATCGGTAGCCAATGCGACATCAACAAGGCTGTTCGCGGTGATCGCCGTCACACCTCGATGTCTGGCGGCGGCCTCGACCGAGAATGTATCCTCTATTTCTCAAAGGTCTCTGAGTGGGCGCATGCAAATATACCGCATTTGTGGCCCCACCGCTTGGCGAATGACTTGCGTGATCCGAACTCCCACTTGGATACCGTGTGCGAGGTGTGGTGGCTATCGCGGGTTATCGGCGCTGACTTCCAATCCGCTGAACACGCGGTGCCCGTGGATCCGATAAATCTCAAGGGCAAGAATTTCGATTGGCGGGTTCAGCTTCGGTCGATGGGAGTCACGCTAAACCTCGAGGTGAAGCGACGTCCTGGAGACATTGGCCGTTCTGTCGACGTTCCCAAGCTGAAATGGAAATCAATATTCAACGATCTCGATAAGTTTCCCGACTCCGAGCCGCCAAATCGGCTGAACGTTGGTTGTGTCCGGCTATTCGCCCCAATCTCGAGGGACGTGCGGCTTGCGGCAGCGGAATGGCTGAAGACTAGTCCCCGGGTATCAGCCGTTGCCCTTCACGCTCCGGGCATAAAGGACCACGAATCTTTTGCCGTCATTGCCCAGCCAGGACTGGGCTACATCGAGCACCTGTTTTCGCGGCCGGATCATGAGGACGGCACCTACATCGCTCCTTTCTGGTTTGCGCGGGATATACCCGGTCTAGATCTGCCTTCAGCGAGAGCCTAATCGGGTCTGTCTCGCTAGGAGGCCTCCGCGAAGCGACTTGGCCTGTAGCAAAATAGACACCCAACGTGTCGAATTTCCGAGAGCCTCGAAAGATGTCGATGCCTCAGATCGCATAGTAAGTTTTTATGGCAAACGAGCAAACGATCGATGATGTCTTTCCCTTGTCATCCGATCGTCATTCGAATTGGAAGCTCCGAGTTTGCCGTCGCTATCCATGGCATAAATTGCCGATTTGAAGGTTCTATCGTCTTGGGTTTCTAAAAGTGATGGTAACAAAACATAACGCTGATCCTATCCCAGAGGAGCTGCCGAAGGCACAATGCCGAGCCGCAGTTTTGGCCGGCACGGTGTTGTTGGTCTTCGCCTGGTTGTCGCTTTACTTTCCTCATCGCCGTGTAGAAATCACAAGGAGTGATTGCTGCAACTTCACAAAGAAAATTAGCGACGCCGATCAAACCTCGGTCGGAATCGCATTATTTACAGCCGGTGCAGGCTTTGTCCTATATGGCCTCAATGGACTACGCCTAACGAAACTGTCCTTTGGTGGAGCAAGCGCTGAAGCGTCCAGGCGCGAGTCCATGGCCTCCGCGGAAAAGGTCCGATCAATGGACCCGGGAGGTGCCGTTGAGCGGGCTGCTGTCGTGGCGGCAGCTGGGCACTTGAATTTTGCCGAGTTCACCCCCGAAGAGAAAAAGATTCTGGTTACATTGGCACGATTTCAGAGGCAGCACGATTCAACGAATGCCAATCGATGGGGATTTGGCGTCGGTGCCGGGGCTGTGGATTACGCAGCGTATCTACGAGGCACTGGTCTTCTCTACTCCAAAGGTCTCGTTGCGATCGACCTGCGAGGAATGGTATATTTGAATGACCATGGTATTCAATTTGCCGAGCAGAATCGTCCTGCAATTGAGGAATATCCCGCGTATTATCAGGACTTTCGCGCTCCGTAGAAATCAAATAACGGTCGCTGCCAACTGCTGCCGTAGCATGGAGGGCGAGCCTGTTTAGAGGAAAAAGGGCGGCTTGGCCCGTTTACCGGGGGCCAGAATTCTAGCCAGATCCGAAAGTTCGCAGCATAATCTGACCCGTTGGTCCGGGGTCGTTGAAGCATTGAGGTGACGGCGGGCATTCTCCGCTTCTACGAAGGTCATTACGGGGTTTGCTTCACCTTTAATCTGACCGGACCGCATTTATTGAGCCACCCGGAGTGAGAGTCTGGGCGGGTTGTTGATCTCAGTTCTGGTTGTGGTTGCTGGTGGGGACGAGAGCAAGCTCCAGGCGGAGGGAAGACCCGGCTTGGCGGGTCTGACCGGAGCCTGGAGCTTGGTTCAAGAGTTTGGCGCGGTATTCGCTGGGCGTGCGGTAGTCGATCGTGCTGTGAGGACGGATGTCGTTGTATTCATCCTGGAAGGTCCGCCCTACGCTCTGGGCCTCGAGGAGGTTGGCGAGCAGCTCGCGGTTGAGGCACTCATCGCGGAAGCGTCCGTTGAAGCTTTCGTTGATGCCGTTCTGCCACGGGCTTCCGGGTTCGATGAACCGGGTCTCGATGCCTGCCAGGGCGAGCCATTCCTGGAGGAACCCAGCGATAAACTCTGCCCCGTTGTCGCATCGCAGGTGTGCTGGTACTCCGTGGAGCTCGATCAGCCTGGCGAGCGCCGCGACGACCTCGCGGGCGCCCATGCGGCGGCTGGCAATGATTCCCAGGCAATAATGGCTGTATTCGTCTATGATCGTCAGGAACTTCACCGTGTTGCCGCCCTGGGTGGTGTCGAAGACCACGTCGATGCACCAGACGTCGTTGACCGCGGTCGCCTTCACCTTCGCATCAGGCCGTAGAGGCACTTTGGGACGCCTTGCGGGCCCTTTAATGCCAAGGCCCTGGTCACGGCGCATCCTCTGCACCGTGCGCAGGTTGCAGCAGAGCCCCTGTCGGCGCAGCATTTCATGCACGCGGCGGTAGCCGAACCGGGGATGGCGCACCGCCAGCGCGGCAATCGCCTCCCCGATCTGCACCGTCCTCGGCTTCGGTGGCCGCGACACATAGGCCCAACTGGAGCGTGCCAACCCAAGGTAACGGCACGCCTGACGCTGCGAACACATGCCCGCCGCTA
>Ga0302319_10005958_pt1 | contig 24302 bp, 16 predicted proteins | sample Bog_T0_2_FD_203319 | JGI IMG/M metagenome (GOLD analysis project Ga0302319, IMG submission 203319) | Peat permafrost microbial communities from Stordalen Mire near Abisko, Sweden - Bog_T0_2 | ecosystem: Environmental > Terrestrial > Soil > Wetlands > Peat | place: Sweden: Abisko, Stordalen Mire...
GAAAGATTTTTCTCTCCCGCATCGACGAAGCAATCCGCATTCGCAACGATGAACGGGGCGACAGCGTTCTGTAAGCTTCGAGCAAGGCGGAATTTCTCTCCGTGTTTCGATTGACCCGTGCGCTGAACGGAACGCTTTGCATCGGTCACAAGGGGCTTCGGGGGAAATCGTCGCCGCGGAGATTGATCCTGGGGGGATTGTCATCGGGGGTGGAGTCGAATGACTACCGGGGCCGCGATTCGCAACGAATTGTGGGACTTGTACGTCAAAGAATCGGCCGCCATCGAGCAGGATTTTTCTGCAAACGGAGATGGGCGCGCGGCTCTCTCTCGTCGAACCGCTCTGGTCGACTCGATTGTCCAGCGACTTTGGAACGAAATCATTCTCGGCGCAGTGCGTGATGCCCACGCGACGGCAGACGCTCCCGCCAAGTCTGCTTCAACCTCAGCAGGCCTCGACGGCCCGAAAAACTTCACTCTAGTCGCAACTGGCGGATTCGGCCGCGGATGGCTTTTTCCCCATTCCGACATCGACCTTCTTTTTCTGCACACTGGCAGCGGCACAGAAAATGAATTTAAGGATCCGATTCGCCGGTTCTCGCAGGAGTTGTGGGATCTCCGATTGAAACTCAGTCCGATGACGCGCAACTTGTCGGAGTGCGAGCGGCTCGATCCAAACAACGTTGAGTTCGCCATCTCGCTGCTCGACAGCCGGTACCTGGCCGGCGATCGCGACCTCTTTGCAAAACTCCACGAAAAAGCCATTCCGCGACTCATCGCGCGCGATTATCAAAGCCTGATTCAGAACCTGGGCGAGATTACGCGGGCTCGTCATCATAAGTTCGGCAACACGGTTTTCCATCTCGAACCCAACGTGAAAGATGGTCCCGGCGGTCTGCGGGATTACAGCGTTGCCAACTGGCTGGCGTTGATCTCCGCGATGGAAAAGCTGAAAGTCTGGCCCGATGCGAGCACGCTGCTGCCAGTTTCTTCGCGTAGAGCGCTCGAAGACGCGCTCGACTTCCAGATGTCGGTACGTTGTTTCCTACACTTCCGGCATGGCCGTCACGACAACACACTCACGTGGAGCATGCAGGATGAAGCGGCGGCCAGAAAGATCGGAACGAGCGATACCGAAATCACGAGCGCCGCTGACTGGATGCGTATCTACTTCGGCCACGTGCGCGCCGTTCATCGAGTGTGCAATCAGTTGCTCGAGGAAATTCCGGCGGCGTGGTCGTCGCTGTATAGGCAATTCCAGGGATGGCGCTCGAAAGTTTCAAGCGACGATTTCTCCGTGGTCGACGGGCTCATTTTTTTGCAGCAGCCCGGCGGATTGCGCGATCCCGAGATGCTGTTGCGGCTCTTTCATTTCATGGCCGAGCACGGCCTGAAGCTCAGCACGACAACAGAATATAAGGTAGAGCAGGCTCTGCCGGCGCTCGCGGCGACTCCTCCGCGCGGAGCGGAATTGTGGCTTTATCTGCAAGAAACGCTCGTACAACCACATGCCGCCGATGCGCTGCGGGCGATGAATGCGCTACGCCTTCTGGCGCTTCTGTTGCCTGAACTCAAGGGCATCGAGGCGCTCGTTGTCCGCGACTTCTACCATCGCTACACGGTCGATGAGCATTCTTTCCTGGCCATCGAGAGTCTACATCGCTTGAAAGAATCGAAATCGGAGTGGGATCAACGCTTCGCGGGACTACTCGGCGAAGTCGAACAGCCGGAACTGCTCTACCTGGCCCTGTTGCTGCACGATTCAGGCAAGGCCGTACCCAGCGACAACCATGTTGAGCTCAGCCTGCAACTCACGGACAGTTGCGCCGAGCGCTTGGATCTTGATCCGTTGGATCGCGAGACCGTGCGCTACCTGGTAGCGAGCCACCTGGAAATGTCGGCGGCCATGCGGCGCGACATCTTCGATCCCGCGAACGTCAGGTCGTTTGCCGAACGCGTTGGGGTACCCGAGCGTTTGAAGATGCTGTGCTTGATGACCTACGCCGACATCAAGGCCGTGAATCCGGAAGCCATGACGCCGTGGAAGGCGGACAACTTGTGGCAACTTTACATCGCGTGCGCGAATTATCTCAGCCGCAGCGCCGATGAGCGCGTCCACACCGGCGGAGAAAAAGACAGCGCAAGTGTGGGAGTCGCAAACCTGGCGCATCTGCGCTCCCTGGCTCGGGTCGCGGGCAAGAAGTTCAACCTCTTTCTAGAAGGTCTGCCGCAACGCTACCTGCGCATCCACGGAGCCACCGACGTTCTGGCGCATGCAGAAATGGCCGCACGCGTCGGAGAAGACGGCGTCCAACTCAATTTGAAACAGATTCGCCATTGGTATGAGTTGACTCTGGTAACGACAGATCGGCCCGCCTTGTTTGCGTCCGTCTCAGGAGCGCTCGCCGCCTGGGGGATGAACATTGTGAAGGCAAACGCGTTCTCGAATGCCGCTGGAACCGTCGTTGACACGTTTTATTTCACCGACCGCTTTCGCACTCTGGAGATGAACCTGCAAGAGTGGGAGCGTCTGAAAAAGAGCATTGCGGCGGTGGTGAAAGGCGAAACCGACGTGGCGCGAATGTTGCGCGACCGTTTGAAGTCCGAGAAAACTGACAGCACCAAAGTAAAAATAGAAACGCAAATTGAATTCGACGACAACAGTTCAGCCCAGAGCACGCTCGTGCAAGTTTTGACCCAGGATCGTCCGGGACTGCTCTATCGCATGTGCTCGCTCATCTCAAAACTCGATTGCAATATCGAGATTGCCCTGATTGAGACCGAAGGGCAGATGGCGATCGACGTTCTCTATCTGACATCTGGTGCAGCGAAGTTAAGCGTGGAAAAACAGGCGGCGCTGGGAAAAGCTCTCCAGGAAGAACTCGCAGCTAAGTAACGCGCTAATACTTCGAAGATCCAAGGCTAGCGATCGGCGTAGTATCCCTCTCGCGTTTGAACGGTCAAATCTTTTTTCTTCACCGTCAACTGAACGTGGTGATATCCGGAAGCCGCGCTATCTTTGTCGGGCGTATATCCCATGCTGTATTGGGTGCGAAGCTCCTCGACGATACTGTCGTAGATCTGGCCGACAGTCTGTTTCTTTGTCACTTCAAAGAAGCGGCCACCAGTCTCTTTGGAAACCCGTTCCAGAATTTTCTTCCCGTCAGCGTGCTGCTCTTCGGACCGACGTTGCCCGCCGCCGGGCCCGCCACGGCCTCCGCCCCCAGGATATCCTCCGCCTCCAGGCCAACCACCACCTCCACCGCCCGGCCAACCGCCGCCGCCCCGGCCCATGCCATTGCCGCGACGGTCACCTTCTTCGCGGCGGGGCTCCGCAAAATAAATGGAGTAGACGACGGTGTCCGCTCGTTGCGCCGATTCGATTGCGCTATCGAGGTAGGTCTTGCTCCCGCGGTCGACGCCATCCGAAAGAATGATGATTGCCTTGCGCCCTTGCTGCTTCTTCATCAGCTCGTTCGACGCCAGATAGACGGCGTCGTAGAGTTGCGTGCCGCTATGACGCGAATCTGATCCGGAGTTAGTTGGCTGGTTCGATGGGTCATTGGGATCGTTGGAACGATCGCGGTCGGAAGGCGTTTTGAGCAGATCGAGAGCTGCTTCCAATTTGTCGTGCGAATGGGTCAGATCTTGCAGTAGTTCTACTTCATGATCAAAGTGAATGATGAAAGCCTTGTCCTTTTCCTGCGCCATCATTTGCTCTAGAAAGCTACGGCTGGCATTGCGCTCGGCTTCGAGGACGTTGGTCTGGCTGCGGCTCGTGTCGACGAGCAATCCGAGGGTGAGCGGCAAATTCGATTCCTGAGAAAAGTACTTAATGATCTGAGGACGCCCGTCCTCCTGCAGGGTGAAATCGTCTTTCGTGAGATCTTTCACAATTGCGCCATGCTTGTCGCGAACGGTCACCGGCAGGGTGACAACTTTAACGTCAACCGCAATTGTCGAAACGCTATCTTGCGCGAACGCAGGGGAAGCGGCCAGAAGGGCGAGAAGCGACACCGTCAGTAAACAGATGCATGCTCGCGTGGCGGTCACCGCTATAGTTCTTTGATTTAGCCGATTCTTCAGCAGACCAAACTTGTTCAAACCAGATCCTCCGGTCGCATAGCTTCCTCAAAAATGTCTTCTTCTCTGTGAAGTCGCATCTTAAGAGTGTTCGATCGGCAAACAGAGATGGAGTACAGAGCCAAAAGCGCCCCCGCCCAACTCGGAAAAGCCATCGTCAGATAATACAGAAGAGCCGCCGCGAAAGACTCCGAAAGCTTTCGCGGACTCGATTTGTCGACAGAAACGCGAATCCAGGAGAGCATTCAGATCCTTACAACAACAGTTTTATGACTGGATGCGGTGCCAAGTTGGGTAGTTGCCAAAGGGCGCTAAAAGCTAAGTCAAAGTTAGGTAAAACTTCGTAAAGACGCAGAATGGCGGGTTTCGCAATGCTAGAGTTAGACATGCAAGGTTTGGTGCCTATGTCTGCGCGGACGTGCCTTTTGGCGGGTTTCCTGCTGGGGTTTCTCGCGACCGGCCGACCGGCCTCGGTGCTGGCGCAAGACAAACCTTCTGGCGCTGCCCAGGTGGCCAAAGCTGCCGGTGTGATTAAGACCGTTCAGGCCAGCTCCATCGTCGTGACGACCGAAACGGGCGGCGATGTTACTGGAACGCTGACTGCTTCCACGAAAATTTTGCGCGTTCCCCCCGGGGAAAAGGATTTGAAAAACGCCACCGCACTTCAGCCGCAGGATCTGCAACCGGGAGACCGCGTGCTCCTGCGTGGGCCCGCCTCCGGAGATGGCCACACGATTACCGCGCTGGCAGTTATCGTAATGAAGCAGGCCGACGTTTCTGCGATGCATCAGCACGACCTCGAAGACTGGCAGAAACGGGGAGTTGGCGGGATTGTCACCAAGGTGGACGCGAATGCGGGCGTGGTTACCATCTCATCTTCGTCTGGCGGGACCGGGTCAGGCGGGCTGGATGCCAGCCACACAACAGAGGTCCATATCGGAAAAGATACGATTCTGCGCCGCTATGCTCCAGACTCGGTGAAGTTCGACGACGCTAAACCCGCGCCCCTCGACCAAATCAAGACTGGCGATCAACTGCGGGCCCGCGGCGCGCGCACATCGGATGGCGAAGTGAACGCCGACGAGGTCGTTACCGGTTCTTTCCGTAGCGTTGCAGGACCGATCAAGGCGATTGATGCGGCGAACAATACCATCACCGTGCAGGACGTCATCAGCAAGAGCCCGCTGACCGTAAAGATCTCTCCCGACTCGCAAATGTGGAAGCTTCCGGCCGAGATGGCGCAGCGCTTCGCGGCGCGATTGAAAGGCCCGGCGGCGGGAGGACACGGAGATCGCGCAGCCGCGCTGGGGCAAGGCACAGGCGGAGCGCACGCTCCTCAAGAGGCAAAACACGCAGGGCAAACTGGCACCGATTCGTCCGGCGCGCCAGCAGGACGAGGCCCGGCAGGCAATGGACCTCCCGACCTGCAGCGCATGCTCAGCCGTTTGCCCAACATTAAACTCTCTGATCTACAGAAGGACGACACCGTGTACATCCTCACTACGACAAGCAGCAGCTCTGGTGCGGTCACGGCCAGCAAACTTGTGGCTGGAGTCGAGGCCATTTTGACGGCCGCACCCAATCGAAGCGCATCTTCGCTGCTTTCACCCTGGACGCTGAATACGGCTGGCGGAGAAGGAGAAGGTTCGCAATAACGCTGCATTCCATCGTTCTAAAAACATTAGAAAAGAAAAGGTAAGCATTTTGAAGGATCGATTCCTCATCATCTTTGCTTCGGCAGTTCTGTTTTCGGCGATCGGCTTCGCGCCCGGATTTCCCGCGTTGGCCCGCGCGCAGACGGGCGCACCCGTGACACCGGCCGGAACATTACATGGTCAAGTAACAGACCCTTCGGGCGCCGTGGTTCCAAACGCCACCGTCGCCGTCATCGTCTCCGGAGGCACAGGCCAGGCGCATTCGGCGACCACCAGCAAGACGGGCGCCTATGAAATTGGAAATCTCACGCCCGGAAAGTACACCGTAACCGCCAGCGCGCAGGGCTTCGCTGTGTTTGTGCAAAGTGACGTCGATGTGGCGGCCGGCCAGAATTCGCAATTCAACATTGCGCTCGACATCAACGTCAAGCAGGAAAAAGTGAATGTCGAATCCGAAGGTCCTACTCTCGACACGAATCCCGCGAACAATGCCAGCGCAATCGTGCTCAGCGGTAAAGATCTGGAAGCCCTCCCCGACGATCCCGACGAGTTGCTGTCGGACCTGCAGGCGCTGGCCGGTCCCTCGGCCGGACCCGATGGCGGGCAGCTTTACATCGATGGATTCACCGCCGGGCAGCTTCCGCCCAAGTCATCCATCCGCGAAATTCGCATCAATCAAAATCCCTTCTCGGCGGAGTTCGACAAGCTTGGCTACGGACGAATCGAAGTCTTCACCAAACCCGGCACCGACAAGTATCACGGACAGTTTCAAATCGTAGGAAACGACTCTTCCTTTAATACACGGAACCCTTTTCTGGGAGACGCCTCCCAGGAACCCTACGATTCCGTGATCTACAACGGAAGTGTGGGTGGGCCGATCAACAAGAAGGCGTCCTTCTTCTTCGACTTCCAGCGCCGCAATATCGACGAGATCGCAGTAGTCAACGCGCCGGCAATCGACTTGACGGAAAGTGTCCCCAACCCGCGCACGCGAACGAATCTAAGCCCGCGGATTGATTACCAGGTCAGCAAGAACAACACGCTCACCGCGCGCTACCAGTATTATCGCGACACCTGGCAGAACGACGGCGTGGGTGGATTTACATTGCCGGAAGCAGGCTACGACTCCACCGAGACCGAGCACACGGTGCAGGTTACAGATTCGCAAGTCTTTGGCGCGAAAATCATCAACGAAACGCGCTTTCAATATTTGCGCGACAACAGCGGCCAGACTCCAAATAGCACCGCGGTGGGCATCGATGTACTCGGAGCCTTCACCGGCGGAGGCAGTTCGGAGGGAACGCAGGTCGATCATCAAGATCACTACGAGTTGCAGAACTACACGTCGATCGCGCAAGGCAAGCATTTCATAAAATTCGGCGGGCGGTTGCGCGCAACTCACGAAGTCAATACTTCGAGCGCGGGTTTCAACGGCACCTATACGTTTTCAACACTGGCGGAATACAACGCGCTCATGCCGACGCAGCTTTCCATCAATGCCAGTCCCACGGGGACCATACCGACCGTCCCCGTCACGGTTGTGGACGCGGGCTTGTATATCCAAGATGATTGGAAGGTGCGAAGCAACCTCACACTCAGCAGTGGTTTGCGCTTCGAGACTCAGAACGCCATTCACGATCACAGCGATTGGGCGCCCCGACTCGGTTTTGCCTGGGGAGTGGGTGGTGGCGGAAAGAGCGCACCGAAAGCGGTGCTGCGCGGCGGTTTCGGAATATTTTATGACCGCTTCACCGACACCTTATTGCTGAATGCCGATCGCCAGAACGGCATTACGCAACAACAATATGTCGAGGACGAACCTGTTTACCAGCCGATTCCGCCAATCCCGACGGGTTCTTCGGCAAAGCAAGCAATTTATCAGATCAGCCCTTCTCTGCATGCTCCGTACATCATGCAGAGCGCCTTCAGCTTTGAGAAGCAAGTGACCAAGATCGCGAACGTTACGCTCACGTACCTGAATTCCCGCGGCGTGCACCAATTTTTATCACTGGTGGCGAACGCCCCGCTTCCAGGCACTCCCGGCTTCCCTTACACCGAGACTCCAAATCCGTATATCTATCAATACGCTTCGGCCGGAGTTTTTCGCCAAAATCAACTGATCGCAAACTTTAACGTTCGCGCGGGCTCGAAGCTATCGCTATTTGGTTATTACTCGTTGAATTATGCGAACAGCGACGCTTCGTCCGCGGGAAATTTCCCTTCTAATTCTCACGATCTGGCAGCGGATTACGGCCGAGCCTCGTTCGATATCAAAGACCGCGTATTTTTTGGGGGCACGGTAGGTCTTCCACGGGGATTCCGCTTGAGTCCATTTATGATTTTCAACTCGGGCTCGCCCTACAACGTCACGGTCGGTAAGGATTTGAGCGACGACTTGCAATTTAACGATCGTCCCGCGTTTGGCACCTTTCCGCCCGGAACCTGTCCGTTTCCTACAGCGGCGGCCTGCCAAAATTACACCTATTCCACAACGCAGCCCTACACCCAGATCCCAATCAACTACCTGACTGGCCCGTCGCAATTCACGCTGAATCTTCGTCTCGCGAAAAGTTTCGGCTTCGGCGCCGACACCGGAGCGAAGAACGCGCAGGCTGGTGGCGGTCCAGGCGGCGGTGGTCCACCACTCGGTGGCGGACCGCGCGGTGGAGGAGGTTTCGGCCGCGGCGGCGGTTTCGGAGGAGGGCCCCCAACCACGCGCCGCTACAATCTAACCTTCAGCGTGAACGCGCGGAACATCTTGAACAAAGTAAATGCAGCAACGCCGGTCGGCGTCTTGAGTTCGCCGAATTTCGGACAGTCCATTGCGCTGGCCGGTGGGGCGTTCTCGAGCGCAGCTGCAAATCGAAAGATTGAGTTGCAGGCGCAGTTCAGTTTCTAGCGTCGCCTACGTCGAATAGTCAGCATTGATCCGCACGTACTCAGCAGTAAGGTCGGTAGTAAGAAATCGCACCGAGTTCCGTCCGCGCCCCAACTGCACGCGAACATCGCACTCCGGCTGCGCAAGCTCATGATGCGCCTGCTCCTCGTCGAATGCATTGGCGACTCCGTTACGGCACACCTTCTGTCTTCCAATAAAAATCTGAACGTGGGCTGGATCGATAGGAGCGCCGCACCGGCCGACCGCTGCCAGAATGCGTCCCCAGTTGGGATCGGCCCCGGCCCACGCGGTTTTCACCAGCATCGAGTGAGCGATCGTACGCGCCACCAACAACGCCTCTTCCCGGCTCTTCGCCTGTTCTACAAAAAGGCGGATCACATGCTGCACGCCTTCCCCATCACTGACGATCTGTTCGGCGATTGATTGGCATACGGTAGTCAGAGCCGCCGAAAATTTCTTTCCTGTTCCCGCGTCTTTTATCTGGGCGCCGCTGGCGCCACTCGCCAGAAGCAGCACAGTGTCGTTGGTAGAAGTATCGCCATCGATCGACATGCAATTGAGCGACTCATCCACCGCCTCGCGCAGAAGCGGCTGCAACTCGCGCGGCGTCGCCCCGACATCCGTAAACAGGTAGACCAGCATGGTCGCAAGCTGGGGATGAATCATGCCCGCGCCTTTCGCGATGCCTAACACTGTAACTTCTTTCGAGAATGCCCGAAAACGAGCGGACGCAATCTTCGCGCGCGTGTCCGTGGTCATGATGGCATTGGCGAATGCTTGAACGCCGCTCTCACTAGCAACTCGCGCTCCCGCCAACTCCTCCAACTTAGCGTGGATCCTCTCCGCCGGCAGCGGAACACCAATGATGCCGGTGGAAGATGGGAAAATTTCGTCAGGGCGCGCGCCAAGCAATTTCGCCGCCTCCGAGCAAACTCCCTCGCATGCCCGGATGCCAGCTCGCCCGGTAGCGCAGTTCGCGTTTCCGGAATTCACCAGGATCGCCCGGACCCGGCCTCCGCTCGCCAGCAATCCGGCGCGTCCCACTTCAACGGGCGCGGCCACGACCCGGTTGGTCGTGAACAAGGCGGCAGCGGATGCGCCACGCACAACGGCCGAAGTGCGCTTGGATGAAACCGTCGAGAACGCCTCCGACACTTCGGCCAAAGCAAGATCGGGGCGGCCACTGGCTTTGATTCCCGCGGCAACCGCCCCAAACGAAAACCCTTTCGGCAGACGAATTTCTTCCGGAGAACGCCGCAGCGACCTCATGCCTGAATCTTCAACCAGTGATTCGGGGCCGGCAAGATGGCAAAGCTCGGCAACTCTCCTCGAATCATTGGCACCTCGTCACAGCGGTACAGTCGCGGGCATTTGTAGCAGTCTTTGTGGATCTTGTCGGGCAGATCCTGATGATTCGCGACAGTGAATCCCAGGCGCGAGAAAAATTCCGGGATGCGCGTAAACAGGCACACGCAATTGACTTTGTGCTTCTCCGCTTGCGCTAGCAGCGCTTTGATCAGCCGCCCTCCGCCGCCATTGCTCTGATTCGCGGGGTGGACCGTGATCGAACGGATTTCAGCTAGGTGCACGCCGTATAAGTGGAGAGCGCCGCACCCGACGATGCGTCCGTGTTCTTCAAGCACGATAAAGTCACGCACGTTCTCGCAGATCTCCGCCAGCGAGCGCGGCAGAAGTGTGCCGTCGCCGGAATAGGCGGCGATGAGATCGTGTATCTGTTCAGCGTCGGGAAGAACTGCCTCACGCGTGCGCATAGACCTCCCTGCGGCGCGCCGCGCCGGCGTTCTTCTCTTCGCTGCTTTCTTTTCTATCTTTGTCACTGTTACTTCCGCTTCCGTATTGCAGAGTCTCTGCACTCGCCTGCAGTGCCACATCCAGAGCTTTCACTACTTGATCGACGTGCTTCTTCTGGATCACATAAGGCGGCAAAAAGCGCAGCACCGTTTCGTGTGTGCGATTGATGATGATCCCTTGCTGCAGCATCGCCTTGGCGACCGCCTTCGCCAATTCCGGAGAATCCAATTCCACGGCTTGCATCAAGCCCGCACCGCGGACGTCCAAAATCGACTTGTACCTTTTGTCTAACGTTTCAAGCGCGGCGTGAAAATATTCGCCGACTTCGCGAACATGCTTCAGCAGTTTCTTCTCTTCTCGCAAGAACGCGATCGCGACCGCACACGCCAGTGGCCCTCCACCGAAAGTGGTGCCGTGCATGCCTGGATGCATGCAACTCGCGACTCGCTCGGTGGTGAGGACGGCGCCCAGCGGCAACCCAGCGGCCAGCGGCTTGGCGACGGTGACGATATCAGGAAGAACACCGTAATGCTGGTACGCGAAGTGACGTCCCGTGCGGCCGAGACCGCATTGAATTTCATCGAGAATCAGCAGAGCTCCCGTCTGTTTCGTTAGGCGCGAGGCAAGTTCGAGAAATTCGGGACTCACCGGGCTCACGCCACCCTCGCCTTGAATTGTCTCGATGCAGACGGCGCAGACATCGCCATCGAATTTCTGCCGTAGATCGTCGAGGTCGTTGAAGTTGACAAAAGTCACGCCCGGCACAAGGGGCTCAAACGGAGCGCGATATTTCGGCTGACCTGTGGTAGCCAGCGAGCCGAAGGTGCGTCCATGGAAGGAGTTGTCCATGGCGAGAATTCGCGTTCTGGCATGCCCGCCGCCGCCATCCTTCGAGCCATTCTTTACTCCGCTCGCTGCCGGAGCCGGGTTTGGCTGGGCAAACGCACGAGCAATTTTAAGCGCTCCTTCCCATGCTTCGGTCCCGCTGTTGCAGAAGAAAGCGCGGTCGAGTCCGGAGATTTGCGTTAGAAGTTGCGCTAGCTCCGCCTGAAACTCGTGGAAGAAGAGATTCGAGATATGAATCAACCTTCTCGCTTGGCGCTTGATCACCGATTGGATCGCCGGATGATCGTGGCCGAGCGCATTCACGCCGATTCCGCTGAGGAAATCGAGATAGCGCTTGTCTTCGGAATCCCAAAGGTAGACGCCGCGCCCGCGAACAAACAGAATCGGCTGGCGCTCATACGTGGAAAGCAGCAGCTTTCCTTCCATGCGCGAAACTGAAGCCAGGCTCATGCCCGCAAGACCTCCGTGCCACATTCGATTTTGGTGAAATAGAAGAGCGGCAGCACTTCGACCTGCGATGCAGGCAGTATGCGCACGCGCCCCACTCCCGATTTCAGGGCCTGTGCGCAGGCTTCCAGTTTCGGCATCATGCCTCCGCTGATCACCGACTCTTCAATCAGTCCCGCGACCTGCTTGGTGTTCAGACGGGGCATCACCTCGCCGTCGGCTTGTTTCACACCGGCGACGTCGGTCAAGAAAATCAGAGCGTCAGCTTCGCACGCAATGGCGCAAGCGGCGGCCATCTGATCGGCATTCACGTTGTAATACTGCCCGTCGCCTCCCAACGCCACTGACGAGAGCACCGGAATTCCGTGTTCTGCCCAGATGGCGCGCAACCAACGCGGCTCCGAGAAGCAAATTTCGCCGACAAATCCCAAGTCGAATTCCGCGTCCTGCTTCTTGCGGGCGCGAAAGACGCCGCCATCTCCACCACAAAGTCCGATTGCCGGATATCCCGCGGCGGCTATTGCCGCGACCAGATTCTTATTCACGATGCCGGCCAGTACCATAAGCGCCACATCGCGCGTCTCGGCGTCCGTCACTCGCAAGCCATGGACGAAATCGCTCTCTTTGCCAAGGAGTTTCAGAGTCCGCGTCAATGCGCCGCCGCCGCCGTGCACCACGGCGACATGGTGGCCGTCCTGAGCCAATTGCACAACGGCCTGCGCACATTTCTTGAGCGCATCTTTGTCCTCTAAGGCAGCGCCGCCGATCTTGATGACAACCTTCATTGCAAGCCCTCCGCTTCGTGCCAGCCGTACATGAGGTTCATATTCTGCACAGCTTGTCCCGCCGCGCCCTTGAGTAAGTTGTCGAGACACGAGACCAGTACGAGCCGGCGGCCATCTTTCGCAAGGCAGAAACCGAGATCACAGTAGTTGGTGTGCACCGAAAATTGAATCTCCGGCAAGGTTGCCGCCGGAAAAATCCGTACAAACTGCTTATCTTTATAAAAATCCGCGAAGCAGCTTTGAATTTCGCTGGCTGTCATTTCGCGTTTCAAATGCACATAAATCGTAGACAGAATCCCGCGAGGAATGGGCAGCAGATGCGGCGTGAAAATCAGTTCGCAGGAATGAAGCTCTAGTTGCTCCAGGATCTCCCCGGTATGCCGGTGCCCAAAAACCGAGTAGGCGGAGAAATTATCGGCCACCGAGATGAAGTGCGTACGGGCCGTAGGCTCCTTGCCCGCGCCCGATACGCCCGACTTCGAATCGGAGACGATGCCCCGATGGCGGTCCGCCAGATCAGCCGCCAACACCGGAGCCAACGCCAGAATCACAGACGTGGCATAGCATCCGGGATTCGCCACTAGCGCGGCGGAAGCGATGCGGTCCGCATTCAACTCGGGCAGACCGTAAACCGCACTCTCCGTTAACTCAGCAGCCGCCTGGGGGTCGGCATCTTTGAATCCGTAGACAGCGCGATGTTGCTCCTGTTTCAGCCGCCATGCTCCGCTCAAGTCGATGATCCGCAGGTTGCGGACAATGGCTTCAGGAACAAGCTCGCGGGAGACCGAATGTGGTGTCGCGAGGAACAGCAACTGAACCCCGTGCCTCTCCAACGCCTCCCAGGAAAACGCTTCTACCCTGGACTGCCCCTTGCCGGAAGCCCCGTTACCTGAAACCACGTTGCCCGAAACAAAGTGAAGCGCTTCGGGACCGCTATTCCGCTCCTGAGATTCGGCGCTCCGCCGCATGAGAAGCGGCGCATCCGTGTTGGGATGGCGACCCAGCAAGCGAGTCAGTTCGAGGCCGGAGTATCCGGTTGCTCCGAGAATCGCGGTCTTAAGTTTGGACGTCATTCGATCTTGCAGTCGCGCCTAGGCGATTCCCGCCCATTCTTTGTTGTTTCTCCGTTTAGGCATATTTATCCATCATTATGCATAAATATTCATCTATCTTAAATGGTCTGCCCGAACTGTCAAGTCGAAATCATGACCATCGGGGCCCGAAAGATTGGCCCACAGATATTGAAAGGCTAGTGACTCTCGCGCGCCGTGCCGTAATTTGAAGGATTCCAATGATTGCGCGGGAGCCGCGCTTCCCCGGGGCGGGTGACCGATCGTTCGTGAGGAAATCCGATCACCATCCGTGATGTAATCTTTTGCCAAGCTTTTCTGATGCCTGCAAGAAGAAATTTCTATTGGACCCGCAGCATCGGTGGCATTTAGTGTGGGGGCGATTGTGAATGCGCGAACCGGAGACTGGCCAAGGCATCCCATACCGTTCCACCGCCCTTCCCCGCGCCACATTTTTTCCGTAAAAATGATTCACCGCAGACCGACAGGAGCGATCGCATGACGAAGCAACCTGAGTGGCGCCTTTCGCGCCGGAAATCATCGAGATCTTTGCTCGTCCGGAAGAGCTTTTTCGCCGCCATGATGCTGCTCGGAATATTGGGTATGCTCGCAGCTCTGGGCGCGACTTGCCTGGCCGATGACGCTCCGAAACCGGATCCTTCCGGCACGGCCACGGGCGACCGGACGGCCGTGCTCGATGCCGCAGGCAATCCCTACACGCCCGTCGAACCGACCGACAAAACTGCTCCCGACTACGCTGCGAACAAGAAAGCATTCGACGATTATCAGGCGCAGTCAGCAAAAGAGCCCCTCGCCGGTAAACTCGCCGACAGCGTCGGTCACCTGCGCGTCGCGACCAACTTTGCCTGGACTTTGAATACGGGATATCTCGTTCTATTTATGCAGGCCGGTTTTGCTCTCCTCACCTGCGGCCTGGTGCGAAAGAAGAATGTCGCGCACCTCATGATGCTGAATTTCGCGGCTTACGTCTTCGCCTTCCTGGCCTATTACGCGGTCGGATACGCCTTCCAGTTTGGCGCGGTCGCCATCAACGCCGCACCCGTCAATCTCGGCGGAACTCCCATGCTCAACCACTTTCTCATTGGGCACGGGCAGTGGGGCTTCGTCGGAGGCAAGGGTTTCTTTCTGGTCGGTCCCGCATACGACAGCGCCAGCAACTGTCTCACCCTGTTCGAAGTCGTCTTCATGGAGACCGCCGGCTACATTATCGTAGGAGCAATTTGCGAACGGATCACCTTCTGGGCCTTCTTGCTCTGTGAACTCTTCATCGGCGCAATTCTTTATCCGATTTCCGGTTGCTGGACGTGGGGCGGCGGTTGGCTCTCCCAAGTCGGATCGACGTTGAACCTCGGCCACGGTTACGTTGACTTCGCCGGGTCCACGGTGGTCCACGCTGTCGGCGGGTTCGCAGCCATGGCTCTCGCGATCATTCTGGGTCCGCGGCTCGGCAAATATGGGCCTGGCGGACGAATTCGCGTCTTCCCCGCTCACAATATTGTCTACGTCGTGACCGGCACTTTTATTTTGCTCTTCGGCTGGATGGGCTTTAACCCCGGCTCGACGCTGGGAGCGACCGACCTCCGAATCTCCGTCGTTGCCGTAAATACCAATCTCGCCGCTGTCGCAGGCTCGGCCGTCGCCATGCTCGTCTGGTACTTCATGTTCGGCAAGCCCGACATCACGATGGCTTGCAACGGAATGTTGGCCGGTTTGGTCGCCATAACCGCGCCCTGCGCCTTCGTCTCACCAACATCGTCCGTCGTCATTGGATCTCTAGCCGGCTTGTTGGTCTGCGGCGGCGTACTCTTCAATGATCGCGTGCTGAAAGTTGACGATCCTTGCGGCGCGATCTCGGTGCACGGCTACTGCGGTTGGCTCGGTGCGGTAAGCGTCGGCATCTTTGCCGACGGCGCTTACGGAGCGGGCTGGAACGGCGTGGGCACAGCCTCCTACCTCGGTCACGTCGGACAGGGCGTGACTGGTTTACTCCACGGCGATACGCGGCAGTTTCTCTGTCAGCTCATGGGAGCCACGCTCTACGCCGCCTGGGCGTTTGGAGCGACCTACGGCGTTTTCTGGTCTGTGAATAAAGTGAAGCGCATGCGGGTCACGGCTGAGGCCGAAGAACAGGGGCTTGATGTTCCCGAGTTTGGCATGCCCGCTTATCCGGAAGATGCGACCGTGCCGGCGTCCTATTAGCTTTCAAGCCGTGGTTGAGGAACGCCTGGGCCTCCAACCGACCTTGGTTCTAGAGGCCTGATCGCATATCGCTGGATGTACCCCCAGCGGCGGGAACATAGCAGTTGTTGGTGTAATCCATCACCATCCGATCGGCGTTAAAGCGCCAGCCGAGAGTGCGAATCGTTCGCTTCATACGCTGGATCCATCCGCGCGGCAAGCCGTCGCGGTCGCGCTGGTAGTACAGAGGAATCACTTCATCGCCGAGCACGCGCATCAGGTCTTCTCCGTCGCGCAAGTCGTGAACATTCATATCCGAGTGCGTCCTGCCGTTCCCGATTGCGAAACCGTTTAGGCCGTCGTATGCTTCCGCCCACCATCCATCGAGCACCGATAGATTCAATCCGCCGTTCAAGACCACCTTCTGGCCGCTCGTGCCCGAGGCTTCCAACGGACGCCGCGGATTGTTCAGCCATACATCGACGCCCTGCGTCAAATGGCGGCCCACATTGATGTCATAGTCTTCGACGAAGACGAACTTATCGGAGAACTGCGGATCGCGCATCAGTTGCGCAATCTCCTGCAGAACGCGTTTGCCCGGTTCGTCCAGCGGATGAGCTTTCCCCGCAAATACGAACTGCACCGGACGCTTGGGGTCGTTTACCATACTGGCGATTCTCTCCAAGTCGGCCAGAATCAGATTCGCGCGCTTGTAGGTGGCAAAGCGTCGGGCAAAGCCAATCGTAAGCGCGTCGGGACTGAGCACCCGCTCCAGTTGTTGCAGCACCTGACGCGGTTCTTCGCGGCGCGCCGCCTGTTTCACCGCACGGCGGCGAATGAACTCGATCATCTGCGACTTCAGATTGAAGTGAGTCTCCCAAAGTTCGCCGTCATCGACATTTTCGATGCCTTCCCAGATTTTTGCAGAGCTGCTATGCAGGTTCCATCCGGTCCCGAGATGGCGATCGTAGAGACGGTACATCGACGGAGCGAGCCATGTGGGAACATGCACGCCGTTGGTGATGTGTCCGATGGGAATCGCTTCTTCGTGTTTGCCGGGAAACAGCCCGGTCCACATCGCGCGCGAAACTTCGCCATGCAGCGACGATACCGCATTGGCCCGCCGCGACAGCTTCAGCCCAAGCACGGTCATGCAGAAGCGCTCGTCGCTTTCCGGATGCTCACGTCCGAGCGCCATAAAACCTTCCTTCGAAAGGCCCAGCGCCTCCCGCAGCGGTCCCAGATGCTCTTCGACCAGATCGGCGTCGAAGCGGTCGTGGCCAGCCGGCACGGGAGTATGCGTCGTAAAAACAACCTCCCGGGCAACGCGCGGCGCAGCTTTGTCGAAGCCGATCCCTTCATCTTCCATTCTTTGCCGGATCGCTTCCAGCACCGCGAAACCGCTGTGCCCCTCGTTCAAGTGCAGCACCCCGGGCGTGATCCCGAGAGCTTTCAGCGCCCGCAATCCGCCCACGCCAAGCAGCAGTTCCTGATGGACCCGAACCCGGCCATCGCCGCCGTAAAGGCGCGAAGTCATCTCCCGGTCCTCAGGCGTGTTGCCATCCACATCCGAGTCCAGCAGAAACAATTCGCAACGCCCAACTTTCACGCGCCACACTTTCGCGTAAATCGGACCATGCCGCGTGTCGACCTGAATCTCAACCGGACGCCCGTTCTTACCGATCGCCGTCTCCATGGGTAGTTGGTTGACGTCGGTCTCCAGGTATTCTTCATGCTGCCAGCCATCGCGATCCAGGCGCTGCCGGAAATATCCCTGTCCGTAAAACAGCCCGACGCCAACCAGAGGAATCCCGAGATCCGAAGCGCTCTTGATGTGATCCCCCGCCAGAACTCCTAGGCCTCCCGAGTAGATCGGTAGCGACTCGTGCACGCCAAATTCTGCCGAAAAATAAGCCACGGGACGAGGACGCAAAATACCGGCGTGCAGCGCGCCCCACGTCCTCTCCGTATCCTGATACTCCCGCAGCCGGCGGTAGGCATAGTTGATCCGCCCATGCAAGTTCAGCTCGGTAGCCCGGCTTTGCAATTTTTCCAGAGGATACTCGTTGAGCAGCGATACCGGGCTGTGATTCAACTGGCTCCAGCGTAGAGGATCGAGGTCGCGAAAGATTCCCGCGGAATTGTGATCCCAACTCCACCACAGATTCCGGGCCAGCGCCCAGAGCCGTTCCTGTACCGGCGCGATGAAACGATCGAGCGTGCGAGCTTCACTGACCACCGGAGCGACGCGATTCGCGGCCTCTGTTAGCTGACGAATCTCGTGTTCCGGGAAAACCCGCGGTTCCACCGTTTGAATCACGAGAACACCTTGCAGCACGCCGCGATCAATCAGCGGCACCCCCAGAAAAGATTGGTAGGGATCTTCACCTAGTTCGCTGAAATACTTGAAACGCGGATGATTTCTGGCATATTCGACCGCCACCGGGCGGACTTGTTCCGCGACCAATCCCGTCAGTCCTTCACTCACCGCCATGCGCAGTTTGCCGATGGAATCGCGGCGCAGCCCGAGAGTGGCCGCAAGCACGAGATTCGCGCGGTCGGGCTCCAGCAAATACGCGGAACACACATCCGTACCGAACCGCCTGGCGATCAGCGCCACTACGTTCATCAGGGTCTCGGCTGGTTTGCCAGACTCCGCTGCCAGATGCGCAATTTCCTCCCATGACAGCACATAACTGGCGGCCAGAGTAGAAACAGCGTGCTCTTGATCCTGAATGATCTCGTTGATTGGTTCCAAATCTTATCTCCAATTCGGCTAGATCCCACCGGTCTTGCGAAGCACCTAGTCTTCAAGCAGTCGCAAGAAAACACTAGAACCATTCTATCGGTTCTTGGACGAGCCGCTCCAATAATGCTCGTTTCTGCTGATTACCACAGTGTTAGACACGGGACGCCACCGTTCCACACTCATTTCAAACTCCCGACCGTAAAACTTTAATCTCAGGTTGAGGTGTAGTCCAATTGGAATTCTCGATCGGACGCATCAGCGATCGGACGCATCAGCGATCGAAAGCATCAGCGATCGAAAGATCAGTGTTGCCGCCGCCCTTCCTTAAACTGCCCCGGGGTGAGCCGTATACTGAAATACCCACGCTGTGCAACGCAAGCGTAGGAGTTTTGTTCTTATACCGAATTGCTAGCAAAGGAAGGTTTCAACAAATGCAATACCGGCAACTGGGACGCACTGGATGGAGGGTTTCGGACATCAGTTTTGGCGCATGGGCCATCGGCGGCGCCTGGGGAAGCGTTTCCGATAGCGACTCTCTTGCCGCGCTCCACAAAGCCATCGACTGCGGCGTGAATTTTATCGATACTGCCGACGTCTACGGCGACGGCCGCAGCGAGCGCTTAATCGCCCAACTCAAGAAAGACAGCAAGAGCGAAATCATCGTCGCTACAAAAGCTGGCCGCCGCCTGCCGCGCCAGACCGTGGAAGGCTACAGCCGCCAAAACCTGACCTCCTGGGTCGAAGACAGTTTGCGTAACCTATCGACAGACACACTCGATTTATTGCAACTGCATTGTCCGCCCTCCGCGCTTTACGACGCCCCAGAAGTTTTCGGGATTCTCGACGACCTGGTGCGCGCCGGTAAGCTTCGTTATTACGGCGTGAGCGTTGAGAAGGTCAGCGAGGCGCTGAAAGCGGTCGAGTATCCGAATGTTCAATCCGTGCAAATCATCTTTAACTGTTTCCGGCAGCGTCCTGCTGACGAGTTTTTCGCGCGTGCCCAACTAAAGCAAGTCGGCATCCTGGCAAGAGTGCCCCTTGCCAGCGGTTTACTGACCGGTAAATTCAAGGCCGATTCCGCCTTTGCTGCCGACGACCACCGCAACTTCAATCGCCACGGCGAAGCCTTCGATATGGGAGAAACATTTTCCGGCGTGGACTACGACATCGGCCTGGAAACCGTCGAAGAGATTCGGCCTTTGGTCCCCGCCGGAGTTTCCATGGCACAATTCGCTCTACGCTGGATCCTAATGTTCGATGCCGTGACCTGCGCCATCCCAGGAGGCAAGCGCCCCGGCCAGGTAGCGGACAACTGCGGCGCTTCCGATCTGCCACCCCTCAGCGACCATGCTATGAAAGCGGTTCGCGGGATTTACGACGCGAAGATTCGTTCACTGGTAGCTGGCCGCTGGTGATGGCACGCGGCTGTCTGTAAGCATGACAGGCGCCACTTGTTTGCTGCATTGCGAGAATGCTGCGTGCGCTCGTAGAGTGCGAAAAAGGGCCTGCCAAACCAGGCAGGCCCGAGTCAGATCGCCAGAACGTCATTTCTCTTCCAACGGGTCTACGGTGTGCAACCGCCCGAGTAAGCGCAATTCTCGTCCTCCATAAAGATGGAATACCGACCGGCATTTCCCGCTGTTCCGTAGAGGAACGGGAACGAGATGTCCGTCGCTCCATCATCCGCCAGCATCGTGATAATGGCCGTCGACGAGTTCGTGTTACCCGGATAGAACAACGTTCCGTTGCCATCGTACGCATAGTTATAGCCCAGGAACTCGAAAATGTAATTGCCCAACGGAAAGAGATTGCTGCCATTGCAGCACGGACGTTCAACAATGTACTCCGCGCTGCTTCCAACCACTCCCTGCCCCGTTATGTAGCCCAGCGAGAACGTTCCGTACCACTGTTGCGTGATGTCTTCGACGAATACATTCTGCGTGCTCGTTCCCGGCGCTCCAAAAGTGACCGCTTCGAAATCATCTCCTGGGTTTACAGGGCACAGACTCGATCCGCAATAGATCGCGAGAATCGAATAGCTGGGATACCACTCCACCCATCCATACGTCTGCACCGGTCCACCGCAACCACCGCCGTCCCAGTAGTCCGCAGTTCCCCCCTGCACTACGTCGCCGTTGTTAAAGCCGTCGATGCCGTTCCAGGTAACTTCAAACCACGGGCCTTCCGAGCACGGCAGGTTGCCAAACGGGTGGTTCGGAACCGGTACGTTCCAGAAAGAAACAACTTCGTCAAAAGACGTCTTGTTACTCCAACTCTTGTTCTTGTTGAGATTCGCAATACCGCTCCAGTTTCCAGAAGTATATTGCACCGTGCCATCGACATCCGGTTTGGCGGCCCCAGCGGCACGCATGCTCGTGCTCGAGTACGGTTGCGCTTTCACATCCACCGCACGCGTCTTAAGCGCCAGCATGGCCTTCGTCCAGTGCTCATAAGCCTTCGCGTCCGCGTCTTTATCGGGCGCTTGGGGCAGGCCATAGCTGAGTAGTTCGCGGTTGGTTGCGGTCAAAGGATTAAAACCCTTGGGCGAGGCTGCAAACGCGCTCACTCCCTTTACGCTCGTCGGGACGGTTTTAGCCGCCGCGAAAATGGCGGTGCGTTCATCTGGGCCTACCCGCTGAGCCATTGCAAGAGCCGACAGACTCAAAACTACCGATGTCGTAGCCACTGCCACCACCACGCCATTCAAAACTTTCCAACTCTGTTTCCGCATAAACTGTGTTCTCCTTCCCCTGAGAGGGAACGTTAGGGCCAGAACTGTCCCATTGAGCCAGCACCATCCGCGCTGCCGCGAAGGGCCCGATGCCCGAGGGAATTCCTCCTGGCAAGTTACCTTTTGACTTTCGAAGAATTCAGTAACAGGGAATGCAGTGAGGCACTATGGGGAAGCGTAGTGGCCTACGCCGACTTACGCACTTTAGCGCATTTCCAAACTTAGTCAAGTCTAAAATCGGCTTCGCTCGAAAATAAATACCCTCGAAATTAGCGGCTTTTCTGAAACGAAACACCGCTTTTTGTCACACCAAGGTGCTTTCCGAAATGGTCGATTGTTATCCCACGCTGGTCTCGGTCATTGCTATGAACCTATCGATCGCAACCGGATCGCCTCTAGGGTTTCTGACCCGAACTTAGCTCAATCACGGTTCCGCAGCCGGCATTCGGCTGACAGTCATTTATGTTACCGCCCTGATTCGTGGTGAGAAACAGATTGCCCGCTCCATCAAGCAGCACACCATCCAGCGGACTGGCGCCAAAACGTTTTCCGCTGACCGTAAAATTGTAGAGAACATTTTCGCTCCAGCCTTCACCGCCCGGCGCCAGTTGAAACACCTCGCCCCAGTCGTAGGCCCCGCCTTCATACGTCGTGCCATAGATGTTGCCCGCTTCATCGAGCGCGAGAGTTCCCGCTGGCTGCAGCCCATCCAGTCCACCGAAGTTGTAAAGCGTCTGCAACTGCCAGCGGCCAGAATCCTCGCTCAGCGAGAACACCGTGCCATCGTTATAAGTACCTCCATACAGCGTGGCTCCAAAAAGCGTACCGCTTGCATTGATCGTCAACCCGGCCAGCAGAAGGGCACCATTGGAGCCGTCAAAGTCGATGAGGTTCACGTATCGCCAGTGCTTTCCCGAAATCGGCCGAACCAATTCGAACACCGACCCGCATCCGTAACCATTGCAATAAAGATTGTTTCCGCCTTCGTAAGTCGTTCCGTACAAATTTCCCGCAGCGTCCAAAACCACTCCCGCCCGAGGTTCGGCCCCTTGATGAAACGCATCCGTGAATCGATGAAGCACTTGTTCGCGCCAAACTCCGCTTTTCGTTGGCGACAACTTATACACGGTGCCGCAGCCTTTCGTCGGAGGACACCCGATGTGTCCCACTCCACCAATCGAGGTCGTCCCATACAGGCTTCCCGTAGCATCCAAAACGACGTTGCCAAACGGGATTGCCCCGTCGCTACCGCCTTGAAAGCTGTATAGAGCCTTCTCGCTCCACGACCGGCTCGCTGATGGGTGAGCCGGCGGAGTGAGTTCCACGACCGCACCCAGTCCATAAATGCCACCCGACGATACCGTCGCGTAAGCATTTCCCGCCGCGTCAAAAGTCAAACCACCTAGCGGATTCCCGCCGTCCTCCGCCCCCGAGAACCCATACACCAGCGAGAATCGCCAGCCTCCCTCAGCTTTCGGAGAAAGTTGAAACACCGTCCCCTGTCCGTACGCGCCTCCATTTTGCGTCGTCCCGTATAAGTTTCCCGCACCGTCAGCGCTGAGGCTCGCGTACGGATACGACCCATCATTCGCCCCACCAAATATGTGAAGAACCGCCGGCTCGCTCGCTCCATAAGCGGGTCCCGCCATCAAGAAGCACAACGCTACGATGGCCGTGAGCACGGGAAATCTCCCCCGTAAATTTAGGCCGGCATGCCGAGCGGTCGACGAAGAAAAACGGTTGCCTTCAGCCAAATACGAAATCATCCCCCACCCCACTTCTCCTGGAAACTTCATGGAACCGGTTCTCCCTTGCTAGCTTGGCCTGCGACGAAGGCACTCAGTCTAACCCAGACCGCAAGAACCACCCGCACCAAAACAACTCGGACTCAAAGTGTTGGGGGTGCAAATCCTTGCGCGTACCGTGCAATGCCGCCTCCGGCAACTGTCGAGCGGCCACGATGAGACGTCTCGCTGGCGCGAGTCACCTTGCAGACTTACCATTTTATTGGGTGTTGGTCGCATTCGAGCTGAGGCTGGGGACGAATTGCGAATCGGATCAGTTGCTTTCGTGGAGGCGCAATATGCGAGCGAATCCTTTCAATTTCAACCGCGCCAATTCGCCGGATGCGTGATCTCGCCCTGTCGCGAGCATTGTGAACTGCACAGTCCAGTACAACAGACCGGCACAGTCGCCCCCGCCCGTCTCATTCAATCTCTTGGGATCTCTCAGGCCCCAACTATATTCCTCAGCTTTGGCCGGTTGTGAATGATCAACGTCGACCCCTTTAACTCCGCCATCTGTTTCCGCCTGAACTCCGAAAGCAGACGCGTGATCGTCTCCCGGCTGGTCCCCACCAACTGGGAAATCTCCTCGTGAGTGAGCGCCATCCGCACCCGCACAGTCCCGTTGTTTTCGTTCCCATCGGCCGCAGTTTTAAGCAGGAATCGCGCGAACCTCTGCGAAACCGAGTTCGACAGTCCGATCGAGCGAACCACTCCGTAAGCGGCAGAACAATCTCGCGCCAGGTGCTGTGTCGCCTGCAGCGAGCCGTCCGCATGCCCTTTCAGAAAACGCAACAGATCGTCTCGTCCCACGAAATCCAGTTGGCACGGCTCCATCGTCTCTACTGTCAGTTCGTAAGGACCACCCGTAATCACGGCATGCAACCCCAGAATCTCGCCGGCTTCGGCAATTCGAACAATCAGTGTCTTCCCTTCCCGCGAGGTGGTCGAAAGCTTCGCGCGCCCCCGGCACAAAATAAAAACGCCCCAGGGATTTTGTCCCTCCACCAGCACCACCGAATGCTCGGGAAACACCGCAGCGTGCTTAATGTGATTGAATGCCGCCAGCGACGATGGCGAAAGGTCGCAGAAAAAACTGCGCGTACGCAAATTACATGTCAAACAACTGTCGATACAGTTCAAAGAAGACATTCGCCTCGCTCCTCGATTTCTCTGGTATAAGCTGAGTGCGCGAAGTAGACGGCCAACTTTCGGAAGAATCGATGTCTCTATGAGGTCCGGG
>Ga0302319_10005959_pt1 | contig 24301 bp, 16 predicted proteins | sample Bog_T0_2_FD_203319 | JGI IMG/M metagenome (GOLD analysis project Ga0302319, IMG submission 203319) | Peat permafrost microbial communities from Stordalen Mire near Abisko, Sweden - Bog_T0_2 | ecosystem: Environmental > Terrestrial > Soil > Wetlands > Peat | place: Sweden: Abisko, Stordalen Mire...
ACCGCACCCTCAAGGGTCGCAGCCATCGAGGCGCACCTTGCCTACATGCAGTACCTCGCCGACTCCGGCAGGATCGAGGCCGCGGCGAGCTACGCCCGCGACAACGACCTCTCGCGAAGCGCGAGCAGGACCTGCCAGCTCGAGGTCATAAGGCTCTACGCGGTCGCGGGGCAGTTGCCGGAGGCCGAGAAGGCGCGGCTGGCCTTCGCTTCGGATTTCTCCGCTGGTGCCGACGATGCGGCGCTCGCGGAATTCCGGGGCCGCATGGAGAGCCCTGATGCCCCGTTCGTCGCCCGCGAGAAGAGCTTTGCCGACCTGCCGATCACGGATCCCTGCGCCATGGCGACGGCGATCATGGAGTGGAGCCTCTCGCCCAGCAGGTCGCAGCATGGCGCCACGCCCTGGGACGCGGTGATCTACCGCTTCGCCGGCGGCTTCGACAACCTGCCCAAGGCCACCTCCACCGTCGTCGGGGATGCTGCGAGCACGCTCAAGCCCTACTAAGCGCGGCTGCCCATCCCGGTGAACATCCTCTTCGTCAACTACGGCGATTTCACCACCAACAGCCTCAACCACATTGGAGGCTTCGCCAGCGCGCTGTCGGCGGCCGGCAACTCCTGCATCGTGGCCGTGCCCTCGGGAAAGGACTCGGTCTCCGGCATCGCAAGGCCGGCATTCCTCGCGGCGAGCTACAACGACTTCCTCGCCAATCCCGCGCTGTTTCCTGACGGCAGGGGCGCCGACATCATCCATGCCTGGACGCCGCGCGAGTGCGTCAGGAAATTCGTGGTGTCGTACCAGGCCGCCGTCAGTGCCAGCGCGCGCCTCATCATCCACCTTGAGGACAACGAGGAGCACCTGATCGCCGGGTACTCGGGAAGGACGAGGGAGGAGCTTCGCGGGCTGGGCCACGAGGAGCTCGACTCCATCATGTCGGACCGCCTGCCCCACCCGCTCAAACACCGCACCTTCCTGCGGCTGGCGGACGCGGTGACCGTGATCATCGAGAGGCTGAAGGAGTTCGTGCCCCCGGGCATCCCCTCCTTCCTGCTCACCCCTGGCGTCGACCCCGACTACACCAGCCGCCTGGAACCGTCCCCGTCGCTTCGCCGGGAGCTCGGCGTCTCCGAGGCGGAAAAACTGATCGTCTTCACGGGGAGCAACACCTTTGCCAACGAGCCCGAGATGCTGGACCTCTACAGGGCGGTCGCGCTCCTGAACGAGCGCGGCACGCCGACGCGCCTTGTCCGCACGGGCTTCAACAGGCCCGAGTTCCTCGCGGGCCTGACTCCCGAGTTAAAGGCGCACGTGAGCGACCTGGGCTTCATCGCCAAGGTGCGCCTGCCGAGGCTCCTCGCGGCGGCGGACGTCCTCGTCCAGCCGGGGAAGCCCGGGCCCTTCAATGACTACAGGCTTCCGTCGAAGCTGCCCGAGTTCCTGGCCTCCGGGCGCCCGGTGGTGCTGCCCCCGACCAACGTTGCCATCGGGATGAAGGACGGCGTCGAGGCCGTCTTCCTCAAGACCGGGACCGCCGCCGACATCGCCGACTGCTGCGCCCGGGTTTTCGAGGACCCCGCCTTGGCTGCGAGCCTTGGCGCCTGCGGGGCGGCGTTCGCCAGAAAGCACTTCGACCTTGCAACCAATGCCGCGCTGCTGGCGGGCATCTATGCCAAGGTTAAGGCGGCGCCGGCCAAGCCGTGCTGGGAGATCATCCGCTCCTCGTCCGGGTCGGACGTGACCGTGGCCGCCCGCGAGCTGGCCGACCGCCTGAAGTCGGGAAACCGGGACTCCCTGGAGGACCTCATCATCCTTGCGGAGGATTTGGCCGAGATCGTTCGCATCGACGACGCACGCCAGACCTCCGGGGTGGCCGCTCGGGACAGCATCCGCCTGCAGCTGGAGGAGAGCGTGCGCCACCTGGAGCTGCAGCGCGACCTGACCTTGCAGCACTCGAAGAACCTGGAGGAGAAGATCGGGCTGCAGGAAAACCACATCAAGCTCCAGAAGAAGCTTTCCGACCGCCATATCCAGAACCTTGAGTCGCGCATCAACGTCACGGAGAGGATGGCGCGCGAGCAGAGGGAGAAGTCATCCGCCGCCCTGAGCGCCGCATCGCTAGAGCATGCCCGCCTGGCGAAACGGGTGAACGAACTGGCATCGCAGGCGGCCGCAATGGAAACGCGGATCGGGGAAATGGACATTGAGCTCACTGCGCGCGAGGCACGGCTTAAGTCCATTATCCACTCCGTGTCCTATAAGCTGGCCGCCCCTTCCCGGGACATCGAGAGATTCTGCCACTGGGTAGCGGCCAAGTTCGGGACGAAGCAGCAGGCGGAGGCCCGCCAGACGGTAGTGGCCGCACCCAAGGTCGTAGCCGCCGAGGTCCCCATGATCTTCGAGGTGCCTGCCGAGCCCACGGCGCCTTCCTACCATTACACGTTCAATGTCGACCATCCCCTCTCCTGGAGCACAGCCTCCAGCAAGTTGCTGATCCTCGGGTGGTGCTACGAGAACTCTGGCGTGCCGATCAAGGGCATCCGGGCCCAGTTTGCCGGCCAGACGTTTGACGGCATCTACGGCTCCAAGCGCCTCGATGTCCTCGCCTCAACCGGGATGAAGCAGGCCGAGTATTCCGGCATCAAGGTCGATGTGCACACGCACCTGGGCGACCACCTCCTCCTTGTGGAGGTCCAGCACGAGGACGGCTGGCACCCCCTCTTCCAGAAGCAGGTGCACGTGGGCAAGGCCGGGGACCCGACGGAACTGAGCGAATACGAGAAATGGTGCGAGCAGCACGAGGCCATGGGCGATGAGGACCTTGAGGCCATCAAGGGCCACATTGAGGCCTTCTCCATGAGGCCCGTGATCTCGGTCCTCATGCCGGTGTACAATCCCCCCGAGGGACTGCTTGAGAAGGCCATCCAGTCGGTGGTCGACCAGGTCTACCCCCACTGGGAGCTTTGCGTGGCGGATGACGCCTCGACGGATCCCTCGGTGCGGCCGATCCTGGAGCGGTTTACAGCCTCCGATCCCAGGATCAAGGTGACCTTCAGGCCAGAGAACGGCCACATCTGCGATGCCACGAACACGGCGCTCACCATGGCAACGGGCGACTTCGTCGCCCTCTTTGACCACGATGACCTCCTGGCACCCATAGCCCTCTATGAGATCGCCTCGGAGATCGACACCCATCCCGACGCGCAGCTGATCTACTCCGACGAGGACAAGATCGACGTGGAGGACCGCCGTTTCGACCCCTACTTCAAGCCGGACTGGAATCCCGACCTGAACCACGGGCAAAACTACCTCTCGCACCTCACCACCTACAAGGCGGAGCTCATCCGCGAGGTCGGCGGGTTCAGGAAGGGCTACGAGGGAAGCCAGGACTGGGACTTGATCCTGAGGGCCATCGAGAGGATCCCCGCGAACTCGATCCGCCACATACCGAAGATCCTCTACCACTGGAGGGCCGTCCCCGGCTCCACGGCGCTGCAGCTGGCCGAGAAAAGCTACCCCGTCGAAGCGGCTCGCAAGGCCCTGTGCGACCACTTCGAGCGCCTGGGCCAGCAGGTCTCGATCCTACCCGTACCCGGCGACCACTGGCGCATCAAGTACCCCGTCCCCTCCCCCGCCCCGCTCGTGTCCCTCATCGTCCCGACGAGGAACGCGCTGAAGCTCGTGCGGCAGGCCGTGACGAGCCTCCTCGAGAAGACCGACTACCCCAACTTCGAGATCGTGGTCGTCGACAACGGCTCGGACGACCCGCAGACGCTGGCCTATTTTGCCGAGATCTCGCGCAGCGCCGACACCCGGGTCCGCGTGCTGCCCTACCATGCGCCCTTCAATTACTCCGCGATCAACAACTTCGCGGTGCGCGAGTCCCGCGGGGAGATCATCGGTCTCCTCAACAACGACGTTGAGGCGATCAACCCGGAGTGGCTGAACGAGATGGTGAGCCAGGCGACGCGCCCGGGAATCGGCGCCGTCGGCGCCATGCTCTATTATCCCCTGAACACGGTCCAGCACGCCGGCGTCATCCTCGGCCTGGGCGGCGTGGCGGGCCATCCTTTCAAGGAGTTTCCCAGGGGCGACCAGGGACAGAAGAACAGGCTGCGCCTGGTCCAGAACTACAGCGCGGTCACGGCGGCCTGCCTCCTTATCCGCAAGGACCGCTTCCTTGAGGTCGGCGGGTTCAACGAGAAGGACCTGCCCGTCGCGTTCAACGACGTCGACCTCTGCTGCAAGCTGGTCTCCGCGGGCTACCGCAACCTCTGGACGCCCTACGCCGAGTTCTACCATCACGAGTCCGCCACACGCGGCGTCGAGGACACGCCGGAGAAGAAGGCGCGCTTCCAGTCCGAGGTCGACTATATGATGAACACATGGGGCTCGCTGCTCATGGCCGATCCCGCCTATAACCCGAATCTCACGCTCGTCGGCGAGGACTTCTCGCCCGCATATCTATCGCGCTCCCAGAAATCCTGGGCGGGCCACCTCGTTTGAACACACCCACCGACAACACCCAGGACAGGATCGCCGCCCTCCAGGCGGAGTTGGACGCCGTGAAGCGGCGCGAGGCCGAGTTCCGCACCAAGATGGTGCAGGAGTTCCTGGACCGCGGGGAAAGGAACACCTACGTCCACACGCTCCATGAGGAGCGGGCGGCGCTCAGGAAGCGCCAGCAGGAGTCCTTCGCCGACCTCGAGAACCTGATCCGCAAGCTGGAGGCCGAGGTCGAGCGAAGCGCGGCGCTCGAGGCGGAACTCATGAAGGTCGGCCGAAGCCTTTCCTGGCGCATCACGGCACCCCTGCGGGCCATCGCGAGGAAGTTCCAGCCCTCGTCGCATCCGCCCTCGATGGCGCGCATCATGGACAGGCTTCCCGTCGAGGGAGGCGTATTCACGTACTATCTCCACACATCGCCCTTCAGGATCTACCACGACGACACCTTCACGCTCAAGGGTTGGGCATGGCCCCAGGACGGGCGCTCCATCACGGCGATCCGGGTGAACCTGAGCGGACGCACGTTCATCGGGAAGACCGGCCTGGAGGAGGCCGAGGTGATCGCGCACTACGGACCGCAGCCCGCCAACCCGAGGCCCGGGTTCGAGGTCACGTTCGAGACACCCCCGGGTCGGCACAACCTGAGCCTTGAGGCGCAGATCGACGGCGGCGAATGGCGCTGGATCGTGAAGACCTCGATCTGGTGCGAGCCCCTGGCGAAATGAGCGAGTCCGACGCGAACACGCGCTGGGTGGAGAGCACCTCGTCGCTGGGCGACCGCTCCGCCTACAAGAAGGTCTGGGAGCGCCAGTCGAGGGACCCGGACGTCGCGGCGCTGGCGGTGGCCGGCCACACCGACGAGGCGAAGCTCGACCTCACGGCGCGCGGCTTCATCGACATCCTCAATTCCACGGTGGGCTTGGGCGCCAACGACGTGGTCCTCGAGATCGGCTGCGGCATCGCGAGGGTCGGCAAGGTGATGAGCCTGGAGTGCCTGCACTGGTTCGGCGCGGACATCTCGTCCGGCATGCTGAACCACGCGGCGGCGCGCCTCACCGAGCGCAAGAACACGACCCTCGTGGAGCTGGCCACCGTCGGCCTGCAGGAGTTCCCGGCGGACGCCTTCGACCTCGTTTACTGCACGATCGTCTTCATGCATCTCCTCGAGTGGGATAGGTACCGCTACGTGGAGGAGGCCTTCCGGGTACTCCGACCCGGCGGCCAATGCTACTTCGACAACTTCCCCCTCGACTCAAAGCACGGCTGGAACGTGTTCACCGAGGGCACGCGCTACCCGCTGGAGCGGCGTCCCGCCCACATCAGCATGGCCTCCACCCGCGAGGAGCTCGGGATCTACCTTAGGAACGCCGGGTTCGTGGACGTCACGGTGCACGACCTCCCGAACGAGCTGATTGCCGCCACTGGCCGCAAGCCGGAGGCTTGAACTCCCGAAAGTCTTCCCTCCGCGGAGCAAATTGGAACGCGAAAGCGGCCAGCAACTTCGACTCTTGCGGGGCGCAAAGAATGTCGCTCGGTCTGAGGTGACAGCGAATTTGAATCAAAGCCATCTGGCGCCTCCAAACAATATTTTGTAAGCCACGGTTTGATAGCTGTTTAGATCCAGCAAGCCGTCACCCGACCCTTTAATGGAGGTGATACCTGGCGATGAGCTCCTTGGCGCGGTCCATGGGCAATCCTGGGATCCCGGGTACCGCGCGGGAATCCGGATTGGAATCAATGAAGAGCACCTGTCGGGAGTCCGCACCCCTCCATTGCGCAAACGGGACGAGGTCGTCCGGCCACTGCCGGCACAGGACGACGGCAAGGACCGCGAGGGCTATCCCGTAGGCAGGGGAAAGGAACGACCAGGAATCCGTCACACGGCGCCATTGATGGGAAAGCCAGAAGCCGGCCATCGGGAGCACGGCGATCATCGAGGCGTATTGGTATCTAGAAGAGACCGTACTCGGGAGACCCGTGTGGTAACGGCCGATGCCGAGGAGAGCGGCATTGGCCAGGTCGAAGAGCACAAGCACCATGAAAAGAACCCGGGCCGGACCCTTTGACCGTGCAACAGACCAGGCAAGGAGACCCACCTTCAATGCCCCAATAATGATCGTCGTGCGCCATCCCCAAGATTCGACGAGGAGAAGCTGGTGGATCGGGTTGAGGCAGAAGTACCAAAGGCCGAAGACGGCGGCCTGCACCATGTGGCCCCCCATGGCGTGCTGGTTGCCGTTAGCCAAGGCGAAGATCAAGCCAGCAACCGCGACGGCTGGGAGCAGGAAGACCGAGGCCCTCAGGCAACGGCGCACAAACGGCGAGCCCGTGTCCAAGAGGAAATAGGCGCAGCCCAGGATCGGCCCTGTGAGTGCGCCACGCGAGAAAGAGAGCCCGCTGGCCACGGTATAGACGAGCGGGGGGCGCAGCGTTACCGACCTGAAAATGCGGTCGAGGCCGAGGAGCATGAACGTCACGGACAACATCGCGGACCACTGCACCGACCAGGCGAGCGTCTCCAGATTCTCCACGGAGAGGCCAAAAACCACCTGGGCAAACAGGACGGCGCACCAGGAGAGGCCGCATGTGCGCATCAGCCGGCCAAGGAGCGCCACATTCGCCGCGTGCGTCACCCACACGATCGCTATCATGAACGCATAGGAGCCGCCGGAGAGGAGCACCGAGCCGCCCCAGAGAGACTTGAAGAGCGGCACGAAGTTCTCGGCAAAGGCCATCCACACCCATTTCCACAAGCCCAGCCGGTCAATCTGGTCTATGAGGTCGAACTCGTCGCCGAACCAAAACAACTGCAGGAAAAGCCGGTGATAGATGAGGTACGGCGCCAAGGCCGCAGCCCCGGTTGCGACGAGAATCCATGACTCGCGCCGTCCTTCACTCACGGAGGGCGTGCTGGAGCCGGCGTTACTCATGATTCGTCTCGAAGCAAAGCGCCCTCACATAGGACCAGTCCCATCGATTGTCTCCGGTGGGACCGGGGCCGGTGCTGAGGATGATCTTCGCGGCTCCATCCGGGGGCAACGCCACGTCGAAGTGCTGGGCTCCCCTGTCGCCGGGATTGCCCACGGGGTCGAGGAAACGGCTCCATATCCTTTCGGATTTTCCTGAGCTCCAGACTGCGTCCACCGCGAACTCGACGCCTGCCGTGTGTCCCCCGTCGGAATAGGCGCCCGGGCGCAGGCCGAACGTGCCGGAGAACCGCGCGGTTCTTGCCGGCACCACGAACTCCATTGAGCCCGGCGCATGGAGAAGCATCGCCTGGGCTCCGGCAATGTCGACAAGCTCAAGCTCGGCGAAGGCCTTGATCGACACGGGCCGGCGGTCGTAGATGCCGAGCTTCAAGAGCGTTGAGTTACCAATGGCCGCAAACGAAAGGGAGGGTATCGCCATCACGTTCACGTCGATGTGGCTCCAGAACTCGTCCTGGCCGGCGGGCGCATCGAAGCGTATCCTCCTCACCCACGTTGGCGCGACGCCGTCCATCAGGGCCTCGAGGTCCTCGGCATGCTCGAGCGTCGGGACGAGGATGAAGCCTGCCCTGGCCACACGGGGCAGGAGGCGCCAGGAGCGTTCCTTGCCCGTCTCGTCGGTCGTCACGATGCCAATCTCGGCCGGCTTGTAGAGAAGTGCCCTCGCCCGGCCGAGCGCGTTCGGAACCGCGTCCGCCTCAAGCCACACGGCCTCGTGGAGGCCAGCGGGTATCTCGACGGGTTCCCCCAGGCGCACGGTCGCCTTCGTGATAAAGCGGTGCAGGGGCCTAGTCTTCGCCGCATGGGCAAGTCTTCTGAAGAGATGGTATCCTCCCTCCTCAAGGACCGGGGCATATTGGCCGGGAAGCGATTCGACCAGCAAGGCGTCGTCCTCCCCCGGGTACCGGTTGTCCACCCTGCCATCATTCCAGAGGAGATAGTCCGGGGCCCGGTCGGATTGGTAATTGCGGAGGTTCCAGCCCTCGAGGCTTGGTGTGTAGGCGGAATAGCTCTGGAAAATCGGCCGGGCGGACACCTTCAGGTCATTCAGGATAGCGACCCCTTCCTGGAAGTTGTAGGTGTCGATTGTTCCGGCGCCCACAGCGGCCTTGGTGGCCGGGAGCGCCACTTTGCCGGCCGCAGCGGCCAGCTGGCTCTCCCATTCCGCCGGCTGGTCGCGCAGGTTTTCAAGGACCATGACATTGCCGTAGATCCGCTGCCATTCGATCCGCAGAACCTGCGAGTAATAGCCGGGATCCACGAAGGCCAACGCAAGGAGGCACAGCAAAGGCGCAGCCTCAAACCAGGGCGCCTGCGAAGGGCTTCGGAGGAGTCCCGACGCTGCCGGGACCAGGATGAAGACCAGTCCAATGAGGCCGAAGATATGTCCTCCCAGGACCACGTAGTCCGCCCGGGTGTAGGCCTCCTTCCACATGACAAAGAGGATGAAGAACAGGAGCAGGGACGACGCCTTTGCCAGAGGCCTGTCGGGTTCACTTCGCCAGATGCTCCAGCAGAAGAGCACGCAGGAAAGGGCGATCGCGGCGCCCCATCCGAAGACCGTCCCTGATTCGTCGAGCCCCATGGCATCGCCGTACCCGGAGGAAATCTCCAGGCTTCGCCGGATGTAGGGATACAGGTTGTCGAGGCTCTGCCCTGCCGCCACCCACGAGACCAGGACCGAGAAGGCGTAGGCTGCGATGATGGCGGTCGCCGCTCTCTTTGAGCGCCGGCCCGACTGGCAGGCCGCCGAGGCCAGGACCGCCGCGGCCGAGATCACGAAATAGGTGAACTTGAGCTGCGCCAGGAACCCCAGGAGGACAGCCCAGAGCACGAGCCTCGGGATCTTGGCATCCGCCTTCATGAGGGGACCGATGCCCGCCAGGGCAATCAGGACAAAGAAGACGGTGTCCTGGAACAGCCAGTGGAACGCGATAAGCCCCACATAAAACGCGACGCGCCTCCAGACCGAGAGAGTCCAGGTCAGGTTGACAAGGCAGAGTGCCACCAGGAACTGGCCGGCCGTCTGCCAGACGAGGATCGGGACGGCGGCCAGGGAACCCAGGTGAAAGCGCGTGCCCAGGAAGCCCCACGGTCCCCAGGTGAAGATGATGTCCCTGCCGAACTGCAGACCTACCGCATGGGCATGGACCAGCATCTCCTGCCACGATCCGTCGAGGCCCGAATCAGGGGGTCCCGGGTAGCCCATGAGCGACAGGCCGAGGGACAGCGTCAGGATGATGCCCTCGGCTACCCTCAACCACCCCTTTCCAAGGGTCGCGGCGCGGATTGACGGAGACGCAAAAGCATCCATCAATTGGACTTAGCATGAACCCACGCGGCAGACCAGCCGAACATCAAAACGGCAAAGCCCTTTCGCCGCTATGGGGCTGAATTCCACCCCAGTCGTCACCGTCTCGGTCGTCATTCCCGTCTACAACGAGATGGCCACGGCCCGGCAGGCCCTGGACGCGCTGGTAGCCAAGGAGATCCCGGGTTACTCGTTCCACCTGATCGTCGTTGAGAGCAACTCGACCGACGGATCGCGCGAGGTGGTGCAGTCCTACCAAGGGGTGCCCAAGGTGACCGTCATCCTTGAGGACAAGCCGCGGGGCAAGGGCCATGCGGTGCGGACCGGCCTCGCCGAGGCCAAGGGGGACATCATCATGATCCAGGACGCCGACCTGGAATACGACCTGGGCGACTACGAGAAGCTATTGGCGCCGATCGTGGCCCGGAAGGCCGACTTTGTCCTCGGCTCCCGCCACTCCGAGGACGGCGGCTGGGCGATCCGCAAGTTCACGGACCAGAAGCTCCACGCGGTCATCCTGAACATGGCCCATTGGACGTTCACATTCATGATCAACGCCTCGCTTGGCGTCTGGCTCCGGGACCCCTTCACCATGTACAAGGTCTTCCGCCGGGAATGCCTTTATGGCCTGAAGCTTGAGTGCAACCGCTTCGACTTCGACTGGGAGCTCCTGATCAAGCTCGTCAGGAAGGGCTATCGCCCGATAGAAATCCCCGTCTCCTACACGTCGCGCTCGTTCAAAGCTGGTAAGAAGGTCTCGATGTTCCGCGACCCGATCACCTGGGTCTGGGCCCTGGCAAAGTACCGGTTTCAGCCACTTTAATTGTCACTCGCTCTCAACTGATGACGAAGACTCTCCTCGTAACAGGATCCTCCGGCCTGATCGGTTCCGAGGTGTGCCTGCATTTCGCCAATGAGCTCGGCTACAAGGTCCACGGGGTCGACAACAACCAGCGTGCCGTGTTCTTCGGCCCCCAGGGCGACACCCGCTGGAACCAGGACCGCCTGAAGCGGGATGTGAAGGGATTCGAGCACCACGAGCTGGACATCCGCGACCGGCCCGGCGTCCTTGCGCTCGTGAAGGCCGTAAGGCCGAACGTGATCGTGCACGCCGCCGCGCAGCCGAGCCATGATCGGGCCGCAGCGATTCCCTTCGACGACTTTGACACCAACGCGGGTGGGACCCTGAACATGCTGGAAGCCGCGCGGCAGGCGTGCCCCGAGAGTGCGTTCATCCACATGAGCACGAACAAGGTCTACGGCGACGCCCCCAACCGCATCAGCATGACGGAGCTTGAGACGCGCTGGGACTTCAATGACCCGGCCTATGCCCACGGCATCCCGGAGACGTTCACGATCGACCAGTCGACCCACTCCCTCTTCGGTGCCTCCAAGGTCGCGGGCGACGTGATCGTCCAGGAATACGGCCGGTATTTCGGGATGCCGACCTGCACGCTGCGCGGCGGCTGCCTCACCGGTCCCAACCATTCCGGCGTCGAGCTCCACGGGTTCCTGAGCTACCTCGTGAAGTGCAATCTCGAGGGCAAGGAATACAAGATCTTCGGTTACAAGGGAAAGCAGGTCAGGGACAACATCCACTCCCTCGATGTCGCCCGCTTCATGGCGGCCTTTGCCCAGGCCCCGCGCGCCGGCGAGGTCTACAACCTGGGTGGCGGCAAGGCCAACAGCACCTCCATCCTGGAGGCCTTCAAGCTGACGGAGTCCTTCACCGGCAAGACGCAGGTCCACACCTACGTCGAGCAGAACCGGATCGGCGACCATATCTGCTATTACTCGGACCTTCGGAAGATGCGTAACCATTTCCCCAACTGGGATATAACCCAGTCCCTGTCCGAGACAATCCGCCAGATCGTCGAATCTTGGCGGAACAGACCACAGGTTTGACGTCACTTAGCTGGAAGGCTAACGTCACTAGCGTTCGATGAACCGATTTGGACCCCTTTTTCCCGCCCCGCGTGGCCTGCGTTCGCTGGCGACTTTGGTCGTCTTGGCGTGTGCCGGTCCGTGCTTTGGGCAGGGATCGCTCGTCGGCGATTCACCCTTCGCCCCCGCTGGGAGCGCCGCGGCCTCGGGAAAGGCGGCCGACCAGGACTACGAGCTCGCCGGGTCGTCATCCGAGGGTTCGAGCGTCTCCGTCTGCATCTTTGCCCGCCAATCCAAGCACAGTGAGTGGATCCAGGTCGGCGGGACCTCCGATGGCATCCACGTCGTAAGCTTTGACTCCTCGCGCGACCGCGCGGTCGTGATCGTGAGCGGCCAGCGCAAGGAGATATCCATGCGCACGGAGAAGGTCGCCTCGCTCGCCCCCCCTGGCCCGCCAAGGATCGATCTCTCGAACGCGTCCTCTCCGCTGGTCCCTGTCGCGAACAACCCTCAGGCCGCGACTCCGGCCGCCGCCGGCACGCCCGAGCAGCAGCAGCGCGAGGCGCGGATGCTGGTGAGCGACCTCCTTGAGATCGGTGTTCAGCAGCGCAAGGCCTACCAGGATGCCAAAACGAAGGCCGCACAGGGCACCGCCCCGGCGCCGGCGAACTAGGAAACGACACCAAGCGTGCGCATACTCATCTCCGGCATCTGCGGTTTTGCAGGCAGCACGATCGCACGGGGCTTGTCCGCCCTTGGCCTGGGATATGAGATCAGCGGCTTCGACAATTTCATCAGGCCCGGCAGCGAATTGAATCGGGCCGAGCTGAAGCTCCTCGGCATATCGGTCGTCCATGGCGATGTCCGCTCGGCGAGCGACGTGGATTCCCTTCCCGCCGCGGACTGGGTCATCGACGCCTCGGCCAATCCAAGTGTCCTGGCTGGCGTGGATGGCCGCTCAAGCTCGCGCCAGGTCGTGGAGCACAACCTCTCGGGAACCGTGAACCTGCTTGAGTACTGCAAGCGCCACAAGGCGGGCTTCATCCTCCTGAGCACAAGCCGCGTCTACAGCATCGCGCCCCTTGCGTGTCTGCCCATGCATGTCGTGGAGGGGGCATTCCGGCCCACCGGGACGGACATGCCGGCGGGAATGGGTGCACAGGGAGTGACGGAGTCCTTTGCGACTTCGGCCCCCATCTCCCTCTATGGAGCCACCAAGCTCGCCAGCGAGGCCCTCGCCCTGGAATACGGGTACGCCTTTGATCTCCCCGTCTACATCAACCGGTGTGGCGTGCTCGCCGGCGCCGGCCAGTTCGGCAGGGCCGACCAGGGAATCTTCTCCTTCTGGATCAACAGCCACCTCCGGAGAAAAAAGCTGAAGTATATCGGATTTGGCGGATCGGGCCACCAGGTGCGCGACTGCCTCCATCCCCGGGACTTGGTCCCACTGTTCCTGGATCAGTTCTCCGCCCCGCCCACCCCGGCCGAGGACCGCATCATCAACCTGAGCGGGGGCGTGGCATCGGCGACATCGCTCCGGCAGCTCACCGCCTGGTGCGACGATCGCTTTGGCAAGCACGACGTCGCCTCGGACGACGTGGCACGCGCCTTCGACATCCCCTGGATCGTCCTCGATTCCTCCAAGGCCGAGAAGGTTTGGAAGTGGAAGCCGCGGACGAGCGTTGAGTCGATCCTCGAGGAGATAGCGGCGCACGCAGGAACCCATCCCGACTGGCTCGATCTGTCGGCACCTCTAGGATGAGCCTCACGCTCTTCTCAGTGGTCATACCCGCCCGGGACGAGGCGGAGTCTCTGCCGCCGACGTTGCGTGACATCCATGCGGAGTTCACGAGAGAGAACATTCCCCACGAGATCATTGTCGTCGATGACGGCAGCACGGACGCCACGTGGTCGGTATTGCAGGGCTTGAAAAGGGAGATCCCCTCCCTCGTCCCGGTCCAGAACACGGGCAAGCACGGCTTCGGACGCGCGATCATCCATGGGCTTTCGCAGATGAAGGGGGACGCCGTCGTCATCATGATGGCGGATGCCTCGGACTCGCCGGCGGACGCCGTCAAGTACTGGCACCTCCTGAACGAGGGCAACGAGTGCGTCTTTGGAAGCCGCTTCATGCGCAAGGGGGATGTCGTCGACTACCCGGGCGTGAAGCTGTTCGTGAACCGCCTCGCGAACCTGTTCATCCGCGTGCTGTTCAACATCCCGCTGAACGACACCACCAACGCCTTCAAGGCCTACCGGCGCACGGTCATCGACGGCTGCCGGCCCCTCATGGCGCCGCATTTCAACCTGACCGTGGAGCTCCCTCTGAAGGCAATCGTGCGCGGCTACAGCTGGACGGTCGTCCCGATCTCCTGGAAGAACCGCAAACACGGTGTCGCCAAGCTAAAGATCAAGGAGATGGGCAGCAGGTACTTCTTCATCTGCATGTATGTCTGGCTCGAGAAGTACTTCAGCCGCGGCGACTACAAGCGCCACTGAGGCGCACCTGCTTAAATACCCTTGTTTCCCCTGTAACGTTTGATTGGCTTACCCTCTACCCCGTCAATGATTTATCTATTAGGAGGTTCCGGGTATGTGGGCCAGGCCTACCAGGCGCTGCTGAAGCGCAGGGGCGTGGCATTCCGAAACCTCAAGCGTGCGGAGCTCGACTATGCCAATCCCTCCGTGCTCGAGGCTGCGCTCAAGAGGGACAGGCCGGAGTTCCTGATCAACGCCGCCGGCTACACCGGCAAGCCGAACGTGGATGCCTGCGAGCTCCACAAGACGGAGTGTCTGATGGGAAACGCGGTCCTGCCCGGCATTGTGGCGCAGGCTTGCGAGGCGGCGGGGGTGCCTTGGGGACATGTCTCGTCGGGATGCATCTACACCGGCAATGGCCCCCGGGAGAGTGGGTTCACGGAGGAGGACACGCCGAACTTCACGTTCCGGACTAACAACTGCTCGTTCTACAGCGGGACGAAGGGCCTCGGCGAGGAGGTCCTGGCCGGGCATCCGAATGTGTTCATCTGGCGCCTGCGTATCCCCTTTGACGGCGTGGAGAACCCGCGCAACTACCTCACCAAGATGATGAGGTACGCGCGCCTCCTTGAGGCGACGAACTCCATTTCCCAATTGGATGAGTTCGTCGATGCGACCCTCGCCTGCTGGACGAAGCGCGTGCCCTTCGGCACCTACAATGTCACGAACCCCGGGAAGGTGACGACCCACGAGGTCGTGGAGCTCATCCGCCGCTCGGGCGTCTGCAACAAGCAGTTCGAGTACTTCACCGACGAGGCGGATTTCATGAAAGTCGCGGCGAAGACCCCGAGGTCGAACTGCGTCATGGACTCCTCGAAGCTGGCCTCCGTAGGAATCAGCCTCACGCCGGTCCGAGAGGCCATCGAGCGCGACCTGAAGGCATGGAGGAAGGCCGCGTAAAGCCATGAAGATGCTCGTCACAGGCGGATGCGGTTTCATCGGGAGCAACTTCGTGCGCTCGATGCTGGCGGATGGCCGGACCGAGATCGTGAACCTCGACAAGCTGACCTACGCGGGCAATCCCGCCAACCTGGCGGACGTCGCGTCCAGCCCACGGTACAGCTTCGTCCACGGGGACATTGGCGACGAGGGCCTCGTCTCCAAGCTTCTCGCGGAGCACGGGGTCGGCTGCGTCGTCAATTTTGCAGCGGAGAGCCACGTCGACCGCTCGATCGACTCTCCCGAGCCCTTCATCCAGACCAACGTCGTGGGGACGCTCAGGCTTCTCAACGCGACCAAGCGCCACTGGCTGGGTCTGAAGGGCGCCGAGAGGCAGGCTTTCCGCTTCCTGCACATCTCTACCGACGAGGTCTACGGCACGCTTGGCCCGAGGGACCCGGCCTTCACCGAGGAAACCCCGTTTGCGCCGAACTCCCCCTACGCCGCGTCGAAGGCCTCGAGCGACCACCTGGTCCGCTCCTACAACCACACGTTCGGGCTGCCCACGCTGACGACCAACTGCTCGAACAACTACGGACCCTTCCATTTCCCGGAGAAGCTGTTCCCCCTCGTCATCCTGAATGCCCTGGAGGGCCGGCCCCTTCCGATCTACGGGGACGGCCAGCAGATCCGCGACTGGCTCTATGTCGCCGACCATTGCACGGCGATTTCGGCCGTGCTCAGGGCCGGCAGGCCCGGCGAGACCTACAACGTGGGCGGACTCAACGAGTGGGCCAACCTGAAGGTGGTCAAACTCATCTGCTCCCTTCTCGACTCCAAGGTGCCGCGCGCGGACGGCAAGTCCTACTCAGAGCAGATCGAGTTTGTCCCCGACCGCCCGGGCCATGACAGGCGGTACGCGATCGACTGCTCGAAGATCCAGCGCGAGCTCGGCTGGAACCCTGCCGAGTCATTTGAGAGCGGGCTCTCAAAGACGGTGGACTGGTACATCTCCCACCGGGCGTGGTGCCAGGAGATCACGACGAAGCGTTATGCGCGCGAGCGCCTCGGCAAGACCGCATGAGCACCCCTCCCTCCATGAACAGAAAAGGAATCATCCTCGCAGGCGGCTCGGGCACGCGGCTCTTCCCGCTCACGATCGCGGTCAGCAAGCAGCTGATGCCGGTCTACGACAAGCCGATGATCTATTATCCGCTGTCAGCCCTCATGCTGGCGGGGATCCGGGAGGTTCTGGTCATCTCCACGCCGCAGGACCTTCCCCTCTTCCGCAGGCTGCTCGAGGACGGGTCCGACCTCGGCATGAAGCTCGAGTACGCGGAGCAGCCCAAGCCCGACGGCCTCGCGCAGGCCTTCCTCATCGGCGCGGACTTCGTGGGCAGCTCCCCAAGCGCGCTCATTCTTGGCGACAACCTCTTCTACGGGCATGACCTCGCCAAGTCATTCGCGGCCGCCAACGAGCGGTCAAAGGGCGCGACGATTTTCGCCTACCACGTGGCCAATCCCTCAGCCTACGGCGTCGTGGAGTTTGCGCCCGACGGAAAAGCGGTGTCCCTCGAGGAGAAGCCCGCGAAGCCCAAGTCGAACTACGCGATCCCGGGAATCTACTTCTACGACGGCGATGTCGTTTCCCATGCGAGGAAGCTCCGGCCGTCGCCGCGTGGTGAGCTCGAGATCACGGACTTGAACCGCCTTTACCTCGAGGCTGGCCTCCTTCATGCGGAGATCCTTGGCCGCGGCACGGCGTGGCTCGACACGGGCACCCATGACTCGCTCATGGAGGCCGCCCAGTTCGTGCATGTCATCGAGAACCGCCAGGGACTGAAGATCGCCTGCCTTGAGGAGATCGCTTGGCGCCAAAGGTGGATCGACGACGCTGGTCTCGAGCGCAACATCGCGAAGCTCGGGAAATCCTCCTACGGGCAATACCTGCGCAGGCTTCTCCCGGTCAAATAGGGACATCGCCCGCACCCATGGAGCACACCCGGAGCCCACGGCTTAGCGTCATCACCCCGCTCTACAACTGCCTGGAGTACACCAAGGCGATGGTGGCGAGCCTCCAGGACTCGATGCCGGGCTGGGTCAGCTACGAGGTGATCCTGGTCGACGACGGCAGCACGGACGGCACCCGCGAGTGGCTCGCCACGCTGAAGGCGCCTTTCCGCTTCGTGCTCAATGAGACGAACAGCGGTTTCGGCGTGTCGAACAACCGGGGTGCGGCCGTGGCGCGGGGCCGCGTCCTGGCGCTCCTCAACAACGACCTCGTCCTCAGGCCGGGTTGGCTCGGACCCATGCTGCGCGCGCTCGATCACCTGGGCTCCTATGCGGGAGTCGTCGGGAACATCCAGAGGAACGCGGCCACGGGCGCAATCGACCACTCGGGCATCCTCGTGGACGAGAAGGCAAAGCCGGTCCACGACCACAGCCTTCCCTCGTTCGCGTCGCGGTTCCTCTGGCCGGAAAAGAGAGTCATGGCGGTGACCGGCGCCTGCATGCTGATCCGTGCCGAGACATGGCGCCAGCTCGGGGGTTTTGACGAGAAGTTCATCAACGGCTGCGAGGACGTGGACCTCTGCCTCAGGGCCAGCGAGGAGGGCCTCGTGAATGTCGTGGCCCTGGACAGCACGGTGCTGCACCACGTGAGCAAGTCCCCGGGGCGAAAGTTGAGGGACGAGGAGAACACGCGCCGCCTCGTCCAAAGGTGGCGCCACGTCTTTGCAGCGGCACTGGCCCTTGAGCCCGCCAGGATGCTCCTGCGCGAGCATATCGCCGAGCCCAGGGACTTCCCCGAGAAGCTGGAGGCGATCTGGATGGCCTCCTACCTCGCCCGCATTCACTCGATTCCGCCGCTTCGCGCCCTTGAGCCGGGTTACGCCATCATTGATCTCGAGCTCGCACGTTGGCGGGAAATGTTCTCCGATTAACCATGGGTACTTTTCAGCACACCCCTCCCTTTGGCGGCGCCTTCTCCAGGCGCTTCACCCGCTACACGGGGATCTACTTCGACGAATTCCAGACGACGTCCGCGTGGATCAAGGAGACTGCCGTTCTCTACCTGCCGCCCATGATAGACACGGTGTGCGTGGTGCTGAAGGGCGAGTTCCTCCCGCACCCCAAGGTGAAGGGACCCGAGCGGGGGTTTCCCTCCATGGAGGTCCTGGTTGACGGCGTCGCCACAGGCCAGCTCGTCTCACCCGCGCCCGGACCATGGGAGCTGAAGCTCCAGCTTGATCCCGTCCACGCGCGCAAGGGCTCCATCATCACCCTTCGCCTCCAGGGCACGGACTTCACCAACGCCATGGCGTGGCTCGGACGCGTCACCCACTTCGGGCCGATCCAGCGCTACCGCCAGCAGAACCGAAACCGGCAGCTCAGGCTGTCCGCCATCGAGTCGGAGTCCGGCGAGAAGATCTACGACTTCTCCATGAGGGAATCCCCTTTCTCGACGGAGTTTGCCAGGAAGCACACCCGCACGGGCCTGAACATCGTGGGCTTCCTGACCGCTGACCTCGGCATCGGCGAGTCGGCGAGGCGCATGGTCCGCGCCGCGGACGCGGCCGGGATTCCGACGTCGCTTATCCAGCTCAAGCTCAACTGCAGGAACCGGCTCGGGGACCTGACGTTCAAGCGGCGCCTGCAGGAGGACAATCCGCAGGGGGCCAATGTCTTCCACATCGACCCGCCCGTTTCGCGCGACATCGACCATCACCACGGCCAGGCCTTCATGAAGAACCGGTACAACATCGGCTACTTCGCGTGGGAGCTGCCCGAGTTCCCCGATTCCTGGACGTCGGCCTTCGACTATTACGACGAAATCTGGTGCCCGAGCAACTTCGTCACCCACGCGGTCTCGCTCAAGTCCCCGGTTCCCGTGGTCACGATGCCCCACTCGGTGTCCTTCGATCGCCCGACCGAGTCGACCGAGGAGCTTCGCACCCGCTTCGGCCTTCCCAAGGACAAGTTCCTGTTCCTCTGCCTGTTTGACCTGAACTCCTACACCGAGCGCAAGAACCCGCGCGGCGTCATCGAGGCCTTCAGGCGTTCCGGGCTCGCAAGCCGCGGCGCGAGCCTTGTCGTCAAGGTGCACAACGCGGACCTGAACCCCGCGGATTTCGCCGCGCTCAAGGACGCGGTGAGCGACATCCCGGGCACCGTGATCATCAGCTCAACGCTTTCCCGCGAGGACGTCTATGGCCTCGAGGCCGCGTGCGACTGCTTTGTCTCGCTCCACCGCTCGGAGGGCTTCGGATTTGCGATCGCCGAGTGCATGTACCTCGGCAAGCCGGTGATCGCGACCGACTGGTCCGCCACCGCGGAATACCTCGACCGCCAGAACGGATTCCCCGTGCGCTGCGCCCTCGTCAAGCTGACCGAGAACCACGGCCCCTACACCAAGGGCTCGCAATGGGCCGAGCCCGACATCGGGCACGCCGCCGAGCTGATGTCGAAGGCGATGACGGACAAGGAACTTTCGGCATGGCTGGGCGCAGCGGCGCGACGTACGATCGAGGAGAGATTTTCGCCCGCGGTCATCGGAGCAAGGTACCAGAGGCGCCTCGAGGCCATAGCAGGCATCTAGCTGCGAGCTGGCCTCAGGCCTAACAGGCCGTATGCCAGCGCCGCAGCGAGCAGCCCGAGCCCAACGTAGCAGAAGTCCAGGGAGGTGGAGAGTCCATGCGGCCAGTAGGTGAAGCGGACCTCATAGGTGCCCGCGCCGCCCACCATGATCCCTTTGAACGCACCGTTCACCCTTGTGTAGTACACCCTCTTCCCGTTCAGCCACGCCCTGAAGTTGTCCCGTTCATAGGCCTCGCCGAGGACTATGACGCCCGGGCCGGGGGCGGACACCTTGAACGAGGTGGAATTTGTCGTCAGCGTGTAGTCGGTGGCGGCGACCACCGAGCGCCCCGCCAGGTTGCCGCTGCCCTTCGGACGGGACTCGACGGCGTCCCAGTCGGCGCGGGCGAACGCGGCAAAGGGCCTGCCGTCGCCTGACTTGAGCAACGACCAGTAATCCTTCGGCTCCGCATAGACGGCGACACCGTCCGTGAAGAACGCGCGTGGCCAGGCGGTTTCGCTTTTAAATATCTCCATGTCCTTGGAGGCCACGTGCGAAAGTCCGGAGTCGGGGGTATTCGAGGGGATGTGGTAACCCAGGTAATACCGCACGCCCAACAAATCGAGTATTGGTGCAAAGCGCTCGGCTTGTGTGGGCTCAACCATGTAGCGCCAATCCCACACCCGGTTGACCCCGGCCGCGTCGAGGAGCTCCCGGTAATAGGGGTTGCTGAGGGCGTCCGGACCCGAGATTCCCTCGAGCCCATACACGATGTTCCAACCCGGCAGAAGGTCGTTGTTGAACCCCATTGAGCGGCTGGGATCCTGCTTTTCCTCCTTTATCGTCTGAACCGCGTCGGAGTGCGCTTTCAGGTCAAAGCGGTCCGTCGGCCGTGCGACATACGCGAAGAATTCAGGACCACTCTTGAGGCCCGTCCTCCAATGCAGGAGGCAGACAGCCACAGCAAGGAGCACGAGCGCCGGCAAGCTTGCTCCCTTCCTAAGCACGGAACGTCCCGATGCGAGGAGCAAGCCGACGCCCAGAATGAGGCTCGCTGCGTAGCCGTAGATGAAGACGTCCAGGCTTATCAAGCCACCCCACGTATCGCCCGAATACGCGCCCCTCACCACCGCCTGCGCCGTTCCAAAGTAGATCGCGAACAACCCAGCCACCAGGCAGAGGACCTTCGCCGCGTCCCCCCGGCCCTCGTCGGATCCCAGGCGCTGGAATGCCTCGCGGATCCCGAAGCCAGACAGCACCGTGAGGATGATGACAAGCGCGCAAGAGAACGCGTTGTCGACATGCAGGATGTTGCCGAGGAAGGGCGTCCTTTCGATGAGTCCCGGGGGCACGATACCAAAAACGATCGCGAAGGCGGGAAGGCTCGCCGCCAGCAACCCCAGCGCGCGCCGATCGGCACAAAGGGAGCGAATGCGCACGATCGCCCAGAGGAACCCGACCAGGACGAGGAAATTGACCGAGGGATTCACGACACCCCAGACTTCCTGGAACGGCCGGTAGAACGCCTCGTCAAAGAGGCCTACCAGCATGCCGGGCTGGAGCTGGAAGGCCTGCGGCGCGTTGTAGCTCGTGTAGGCTATCCTGAGCGCGCGGTAGAACGTGTACCAGACAGGCGCACTCACCATGGCAAACACGGCACCGGCAGCCAGCGAGCCTGCAAGGAGTGCGATCTTTGTCCTGGCGGTGCGCTCGCTAAAGACGAGCAGGCAGGCTCCCGCCAGGTTCATGGAGACAAGGAGCGAATAGGCCTCCTTGGCCGTGCCGCTGTTCATCTCGCACCAGTTGGCCCCTACCAGACCTACGAACGCGAAGATGGCCGCGCGGGCCGACTCCGCCTCCACGCACCGGATCCATGCATAGAGGATCCAGGGCGCGTAAGTGAGGCTGAAGATCGCCGGGTGATTGATCCTGTATACGAAAAACCCGATGAAGGAGGACGAGGCCGTCAGGACAAGGGCCGTCGGCAGGTGGCGGAACAAGCGCCAGACACAGAGGCCGATGCCGAGGGCAAAGAGCCACTTTGCCACGAGGAACTTGATGTCCCACGACCAGGCCGAGCCGTCCCCGAGGACGGGAAGCAACTGCAGGGGATCACCGAAGCAGGACTGGCCCTGGCCGAGGAGAGGGACGCCTGCGGAGTCATAGCGGTTCCACAGGGGAAGCTCCCCGTCCTCAAAGATCGCCTTTCGCTCGATCATCGAGAGCGGAAGGTGGTGCCAGACCACGGCCCCGACGTCGGACCTGTTGGGATTGCCCACTTCCGCCGACGGAGCGGAGGGAAGCCACGGGCTCTGCCCATACAGTACGGGGATACCCATGCTCGGCGAGACGAAGCTCTTTCCCAGGATGAGCACCGGGTAGTTGGCGAGGACCGTGGAGACTAACGAGACGAGAGCCGCGGACCGAACCGGGGACGCGAACGCCTTGGCCCACAGGGACGCAGCGAGCTCGGGAAGGCGAAGTGCGCGGGAATCCCATGCGAGCGAAAGCACGATGGCAGCCGCCAGGGAAATCCCCAGTACGCCGAGGAATTGGGCAGGCACCGGAGCGCATCCGATGACCACGGGCTCATTGAGCGCGATGTTGACGCTCGGGTCCGTCGCCCCGGGGTTCGACATGATGACAACGGATCCGCCCTTCTGCTCGATCGAGGCAATCTCGAAGCGCGGACTGAAGTCGGCGGGACTGAAGGCGCGAATCACGCCACCGAAGGGTCCGACGATCTGCGCGCCACTGACGGTCACCCGGCACTCCGCATCCAGGGGATCAAACCTCAGCCTGGAAATGGAGCCATAGGGCAGCTCGAACCTCAATGTGGCCGGTTTTCCCGCAGTCACCGGAAGGGACGACGAGTCGGCCTCGTTGAGTTCCCTCCCGACGTCATAGTAGACCTGGACGAGGCCGGATCGCGACGACTCGACGCGTGCCTCGAAATAACGGCCGCTGCCTTTGGCCTTGGACCAAGGCTGCGAGCCGACCAAAACGACCAGCGCCAGAAGCGTGCACGCCAGAACGCAGGCGGGACTCAGGGCTCGGGAAAGGCCTTGGGGCGTTCGATGCGGCAAAGCCATCAATCGCTACGCGCTAACAGGCAACCGGGCAAACAGTAAGCGCAGCCGCGCCGCACTCAGCGCTTTGACTTGAGGTCGATCTCGAGCCCGCGAACGCTGTAGCTGAGCCGGCGGGGGTCGCCATTGCCGGGAAATGCAGGCGCCTTGTCGGTCTGGAAATCCAGCACGGTGTCCCCGGGAGGGAGCACCAAGTCGCTGATGACCGCCTCGCTGGCGATCTTTCCCACAAGGTTCGCGTGCCACAGCACCTTGCCGTCGTGGGACACCTTGGCCTCGCGGTCGTCGACCGAACGTGCGCGGAAACGGACGTCCGCCACGATCGGGAACGACTGCGGGTTGCGGATGGCGAGCGAGCAGTCGCCGAGCGTCCACCGGAAGTACTCCCAGCGTGACTTCTCCGCATCCCACCAGTTCCTAGGCCCGAATATGACGCGCACCACACTGTTGTCCTTCGCGTTGATCCTGAGTTCGGAGGGGCCCTCGACGACAAAGGACTCCCTGCCGGGCGGCTTCAGCATATCCGCCGCACCAAGCACGCCCAGGTTGCCGATAATGAGAAGGACGAGGGCCCACCCCTTGCGGGGCACGAGCACGTTAAAGGCGAGGGTCATCGGCAGGAGGACCCTGGCCGCGGCCGTCGGGTAATGCTCCCAGACCGCGTCCCCTAGGAAAATCATGAGGAAGGCGTAGACGGCCCCTAGCCGCCACCATGGGTTCGACCAGCGGATCCGCCCCGCAAAGAAAAACATCTGCGCCATGAGGCCGACAACGACGGCCAGATCCAGCTGCCAGACGAAGCCGCTGTGCCTTCCGACGGCGACCATGTCGGACACATCATCCAGAAGCTTGTCGATGAGGCCCCTGAACGGGATGTCGAAATTGCGGGCGCCCACGTCGTCGCCCTTCCCCAGCCTGAGGTTGATGTAGAGGAGCCAGAGGCCGATCGGCGCCACGACGAGGATCGCCTTTCCCAGCCATGGAAGCCAGGTGCGGCGGTTCCTCGGCTCCGGGGGGGCCAGGGACATGCCGCCGAGGATGCTCGTTTCCCGCCCAAGGCCGGAGATGCCGAATGTGAGCGCAGCCCACCACGTTCGGCCCGTCTCAAGAAGCACCATCCCGATAGCGACGATAAGCAGGCTGGGGCCATCGAGGAGCGCGCTGCGCACGCTGAAAAGCAGGCCGAAGGAGAGCATGGTCGCCGTCCATCGGAACGTGTTCTGCCAGCTGTCCATGGGGAACCATCTCAGGATCACAATCCCAAGGAGGTACCAGCAGATGACATTCTGTATCGCGTAGACGTACATGACACGCCCGGGGTCGCCGCCGCCGAGGAGCCACGCCGTCCATTCGAAGAGTATCCGCCGGGCCCTGTAGGGCAGGCTGTCCACAGCCGTGCGGATCGTGGGGTCCGTCAGCTTCGGGTGCATCGCTATCTGGGCATACCACTGCGAGTCGTACCCCTCGGAATCATGAAGCTCGTAGTGGTTCACCGCCTTCAGCTCGGGCAGGTAGCGGTAGTGCTCCTTGGTGC
>Ga0302319_10005960_pt1 | contig 24298 bp, 15 predicted proteins | sample Bog_T0_2_FD_203319 | JGI IMG/M metagenome (GOLD analysis project Ga0302319, IMG submission 203319) | Peat permafrost microbial communities from Stordalen Mire near Abisko, Sweden - Bog_T0_2 | ecosystem: Environmental > Terrestrial > Soil > Wetlands > Peat | place: Sweden: Abisko, Stordalen Mire...
CCGATACCGATATTTTGGCACCCAGACGATGTGGTGCTCGCAGTGCCAGATCGTATGTGACAGTTTTTTGAAGCTGCTCATGTTCTTTTCCTTTCGTTTGGTCGTGGAGACAACACAAACCAAGGATGTCATGGGCAGATTCTTTCAGCAGAGCTCTTTTTCTAACCCCGTTCACAGAACGGGGGGGGTCCCTGCTCTCCACTAAAAGACCTCAACGAACGACGCGTGGCGAATTTCCTTGGCTGGCGCTGGCGACATTACGTTTATCACAGCGGCGACAAATGCACGCCGGCGCTTTTACTCCAACACCTGCGTAAATTGGACGTTCTCCCTCCGCCGACACCTGTGCCACTGACTCCGATTGATGTGATGGAGCGAGCCTACGGACAATATCTGCGACAAGAACGCAGCTTCATGTCAGGCAGTGTCGGGCAATATCTGACCGTCGCCAGGCGGTTTCGGGATGGAAAAATCCGATTGAACGAACTGCACACGAAGGATGTAAGCGATTTTATTTTGAAAGACTCATCCATTCGTGGTCGTCGTTCTGCTCAATTAATGACCTCCGTGCTGCGGAGCTTTTTGAATTACCTGTTTCAGGAAGGCAAGACCGCCACCAATCTGGCGGCGGCAATCCCCGCCACGGCGGGTGGGCACTTGTCGAAACTGCCCCGTTATCTGGAGGCGGCAGAAGTGGAGAAATTGCTGCGATCTTACGACCGTCGACAGAATGTTGGGCGGCGCGACTATGCCGTTTTGGTGCTCTTGGCCCGGCTTGGTTTGCGCGCCAGTGAGGTGGCCAATCTTGAATTGGACGACATTAACTGGGAGAACGGAGAGTTGGTAATCCGGGGCAAAGGCAACCGTGTGGATCGGATGCCGCTGCTTCAGGAGGTTGGCAAAGCTATAGCGGATTATCTGAAAAGAGGGCGACCTTGTTGTTCAACGCGCCGTGTATTCATCCAACGCAAGGCACCGTATGCTGGCTTCGGTAGTCCGCCCAATGCCGTGAGCAACATCGTGAAGCGGGCCTTGACGCGCACCGGCCTTAAGCCCCCGGAGCCGCCCCCTGACCTCTGACCCCGTCATTTCTGTTAATAAATTCCCCCAACTTCGTTCGCGTTTTTCCTGTATTTCGTGGTTAATAATCGGGTGTTTTTTGGTTTTATGCTTTTTATCCTGCCATCCATGTAATCCTGTCTACCCCCGACTTTTCTCTTATCTCTTTGATTTCCATTCGGTTAAATTTTCCGATCTCTCCTTCGTTCCCTTCGCGACCTTCTGTAAAAAAATCCCTGCCTGTTAAAAACGAAAATTTGACGAATCGAACAACCGTGCTAAGGTGAGCTATTGATATGAGTGCCAGAAAAATTGATTCAATCAGCACCTTTGACCGTCCCGTAACCGTCGCCGCGCCGCAAACCCGGCTTGAACTCTCTGCCGATAAAGTGGTTATCCACAAAGGCGGCGTCGAGTTTCGTAGTCCGACGGCCTTCAGTGCCTGGTCAGAAATGACCGTATCGCTTCAGTCGCCAAATGACGGAAGCCCGTTGAACTGCACCGGCGTCGTCATCGCCTGCACCGGCAACAAACACACCGGCTTCAACGTCTCGCTGCTCTTCACCAGCCTGACCCCCCACGCCCAGGCGCGCCTGAACACCATGGCCCGCTCCGAACTCGGCGTCAGCTAGCCCGCGCCGCTTGCCGGCCCGATTGGCTCCCCAAAATCATATAATCGGTGGGGCAGGAGCCGGTTGCCGGCCTTCGGCCCGCTCCGCCCTGATTAAAAAATCCGCCCTCAGGCGGATTACCCCGGCCGCCTGCCAACCCCCACCGTCACGGGTTGATCATCCCCGCCTTTATTTCAGCCTTTTAGTTTTTCAGTGTTTCAGCTTTTTCCCCATCCCCATCACACCACGCACAAATGCCCGGCCCGGATCTGACGAACCGCGTTCAGCGGGATGCCCTGATCAAACGTGACCAGCCGGCCATCATTTTTGGCCGCCAATCCGAGCAGATACAAGTCCGTCAGCAACCGCGAACTCAACAAATGCTCCGTGATAAAATTCGCTTCATCGCACAACGACAGATCATCCGGCCAGAATTCATGATCGCTCAACCCCGTGAATTGTCGAAACCGGCCGATCAAATCGCCCGGCGTGAACCGGACCTGCCGGTTGTAGTCTGGATTCGACATGATGCGCACCAGACCGTTTTCCGTCAGCGGACAACTCGCCCAGCCCAACTGCCCGTTGGCCGCCCACCAGCCATGCACGGTCTCCAACGGTGCGATCGGGGCGAGCTACCTGATATTTTCTTCGAGGAATTTTTTGTAAAGATGTATATCGTATAATGGTACCGGATCGAGCCTGGTAAAAGGTGAATGCGGATCGTTTTTTAGTTCTTCGGCCTTTTCGTTTCGCTTCGGGTCCGGGGAAAGACAAATAATTTTGCTGGTTAATTGTAGTGCTTCCGGTAGGGCACCCGTTTGTGCCCAGTGAATGACTAAAAGTCCTAATTTCTGGCAACCGAAACCAGCGAATTTGTTTTCAGCCAGAGAGATGGCATGAGGAATTAATCGCTTCGAAAAGCTGGGGTGATCGATGGTCAGGGCCATATCCACGAAATCTTCCAATATTCGTGGATTCTTTGTTTTAATGGAAAGGGCAATTTCCACGATCTCAGCCGGCAGCTCCCTCGCAACCCGAGCCAAATATTGTGATTCTGCCCAAAATGAAATTTAATACCTACCATCACCCGTTGGAAGTGGTTCTGGAATATTCTGAAAACAGCCTTTCTCCCAAAGTGGTTCCGCCCACAGCGGATTTTTAAGCTTATGGAAGAAATATCGCCTTTGCTCTGGATCAGTGGTCGAAGCAATGGCGTGGTTAACTTGATCAGGAGTTTCCCCCTCAAAATCAACTCAAAACCACCCCGCCTTGTCGCACCGACCCGTCCTCCGTCCTGTCCGCCGTTCCGTCCCCCCTTCGCGACCTTCGCGCCCTTCTGTTAAAAATCCGGCCCTTTTACCCCTGGCCCATTTTAGAATTTTGAAATTTTAGCTTTTCAGCTTTTTTGCCGACCTCTGACCGCTGACCTCCGCCCTCTTCTTCCTTCTCCACTCTTCCCTCTCCGCTCTTCACGCCCTGCCTCAGGGCGTCTGCCCCCGATACACCCGGCTGCCCCGTTCCAGCAACCCCTTCGTCAGCGCAAAACTCCCTAGCACCACCAGCAACGCCACCCCCGCATTCTCCCCCGGCGACAACGTCACCGTCTGCGTCGGCCAGTTTGCCACGCACAGCACCAACATCAGCCCGACCACCGTCACCAACACCACCGCGTCCGCCCCGCGCCACACCACCAATGGCACCAGCACCATCGGCAGCGTCAGTTCCACCAAACACCCCCAGTACAGCGGTGCCAACGGCACATACCCCGCCCCGGACCGGATCAGGACCATGATAAGTTCATCCAGACCCAGCAACGTCAACGTGGCCGCCACCGGGGCGCAGATCACGACCCCGGCCAGTTGCGTGCTCGAAATCGGCAACGTCCGCAGCCACCGCATCTGTGACAGGATCCGGGGCAGGACGACAATGAACGGCAGCCAGACCAACAGGCACATAAAGCTAAAAAACACCCCCATAAAATCCGCGTCATATCCGCTCCTGCGCACGCCCCAGCAAAGCATCACGCCCATCAACATCACCATGAACGCCCCCAGACTGATCATCGGCAAATAAATGCTCTCAAACAACAACCGCAACCCGCCATACCCCTCCGCACTGCGCGCCAAATGCTGCCCGCCCGTGAGCGGCCGGACATGCCGGTCCACGAATTGGTCCAATACCTCCAGTGACTCCGCCGTCGCGCGCGCCGTCTCCGTGTTGGTCTTGACCGCCCCCAACGTCTCCGCTGCAAAAGCTTCCGCCCGAAACCAACTGGCCACGCTCATCCCCGCCGCCACCACCAGAAAAATATCCCAGCGCACCGAGTACGGCGGAACCAGCCGGTAAAAAAACATCAATATCACCATCATCCCCAGCATAAAAACGACCGTGAACAAACACCTCGCCACCCCCATCCGCTGCCTGCCATTTTTCCAACCTTTGTCGGCGCCCCGCGGCGAAAACACCGCGACCAGAAACCAGGGACCAAACCACAGCGCATTCGTCAGCCAATAACAAACCCCGCCCGGTACCGAGACCGGCACCCGGCTCACCAGCACAGCCACCCCCAGCGTCACCGCCGTGACCACCCCCGACACCAGCGCCGGCAGCCCGACCGATGCCCACCACCACGCCCGCCCCACCTCCCTGGCCGTCACCGGCAACGTCCGCAACAGCCGCGGAATATCCCCGCGCCCCAGATCCGCGGACAACTGAGCCCCGCCCAAAAACAGGGCGAGCGGCATAAATGTCCTCGTCCAGTCCGTCCGGTCCTTGCCGGTGGCCACCACCAACACCCCATAAATCACATAACCATTCACCGCCAGCCACACCCACCACCACCGCCGCACATGATCCCACACAATCCGGTTCATACCCCCTCCTTTTCCCGGACCAACGCCACAAACAAATCCTCCAACGTCAGCGGTGCCAGCGCCAGTTGCTGCGCCTCCAGCCCCCGCAACCGCTCCGTCGCCCCCGCCTGCATGTCCAGCACCGCCTGCCACCGGTCCCCCTCATGCTTCAACACCGTCAGCGCGGCCCCGTTCGGCAGCCCCCGGCCGTTCGGCAGGAAAAAATCCGCCAGCCGGAACCGCTCCACCACCTCATCCATCCGCCCCTGCAACATCAGCCGCCCGTTCTTGATCAACGCCACATGATCTGCGAACCGCTCCAGATCCGACAGCCCGTGCGACGAGATCAGCACCGTCCGTTCCCCCGACTCCACCACCTTCAACAACTCGCCAAAAATTTGCTGCTTGGACACCGCATCCAGCCCCGTCGTCGGCTCGTCCAAGATCAGCAGCTCCGGCCGGTGCGCCAGCGCCAGCAACAAGCTCAACTTCGTCTTCGCCCCAAACGACAACGTCGCAATGCGGTCGCCCGGCGACAGTTGAAACGCCTTCATCAGCTCCGCGCAATACGCGTCATCCCAGTCCGGATAAAACCCGCGCACAAACCGCAGCGCGCGCCCCACCCGGTTCCAGGCCGAGAAATTCAGCTCCGGCCCCACATACCCCGTCCGCCGCTTGATCGCCACCCCCTCGCGCCCGTGATCCAGCCCGAACACGCGGATTTCCCCCGCGTCATTTTTACCCAGCCCCAAAACCAGGTCCAGCGCCGTCGTCTTCCCCGCGCCGTTCGGCCCGATCAGCCCGTAGATCGCCCCGCGCGGCACATCCAGATCCAGCGGCCCGAGCTGGAAGCCGGGACCGTACGATTTCTTTAGACCCCGTATTTCAATGGCATTCGTGTTCATATCATAATTCTTCCTCTTGGATGAGCTTGATCAGTTGCAGCGCTTGCTCCTGCGTGAGCCCCGCCTCCGCCGCCTCCTGCAATCCCCGTTTCAACAAATCCCGCGCGGACGTCAGCTTCGCTTTCCGGCTGCGGTCCGGCCCCTGTTCCGCCACCAACGCCCTCGCCCCCTGCCGCCCGTTGATGATGCCCGCCTTCTCCAGCTCCTCATACGCGCGCTTCACCGTGATGACGCTCACCAGCAAATCCTCCGCCAGCTCCCGCGCCGACGGCAACACCGTCCCCGGCTTCAGCCGTCCCTCGCTCACCTCCCGCTTCAACCCGTCCACAATCTGCTGATACAACGCCCCCGGCGCCGCCGCCGAGATCGGCCCCAACAACATCTTTTTACGTTCCGGTGACATGCAATTTAACTTAGTATACTTAATATACCAAGTATACCAAGTTAAAACTTCCAAAATCTCAACAACATCCCTGCCATATGCTCACAATAAACTTTCACAATTATTTCGTAATCAATTAATTACACCACATAAAAATAATCCATAATTTATCCGGCCCGGCCCTTCGCCCCATCCCGAAAAGAAATCCCAAAGCCACCCCTCTTTTTCTCAAAACAATATACGAAAAACCTGCAAATAATTAAAATTTAGCCACTTACGAATAAAAATACCCCTCAAAAACCCTTAACCCGTTGCCATCCTTTCATTTACGCCAAAAATACATATATATTATATAATAAGACACATTCACCGGAGGCCCGTCGTACGGAATTTCCGGCTATTCCGGCCTGAAAAAATTGGGAACCACCCCCCGTAAACCCGGCAATTTAGTGAAAAAATAGTTGCCTTTGCCACGCGTGAAGGCATCGTATGGGCAAGGAATTAAGTTGGCCGGACCCCGTCCAACAAATAACATGGAACGAATGGAAATGAACACGGATTTGCCGGGCCCCTTGGACGAGGTGAAACCCTTGTCCACGCACCTCATTGCCCACATCAATGTCAAACTCGCCCTGCTGGGCAGCCCGCCCGTCGCCGTGCGGGACAACACCGAATTCGCCGAGATCGTCTCCGCCATGGCCGGCCAGTCTCGCGAGAAGGACCGCCTGCTCGGCCAATATCTCTGCCCCGTCGACCAGCGCATCCAGACCTTCCTCTACGACTACCTGCAGGAGGCGCCCGTCACCAAGCTTCCCTCCCGCACCTTCACCCTGGACCGCCCCGGCCTCGCCCGCGTGCTCTCCCTGCCCGTGGACCGCGCCGACTTCTCCTCCGACATTATCAATTCCTACCGCGTTAAGCAGGGCGTGCTGCACAACCCCCGCAGCGACCGCCGCACCACGCAAGGCATCTTCCACGTGACCGAAGGCGGCCTGCCCATTCCGGATGACAAGCTCGCCGTGCCCAAGCTGACTTTCGCCAAGATGCTCTGCCAGGCGTTGAACCCGCCGTCCGACCTGTTGCGGCTGCCGTTCACCGCCACCCAGCCCAAGCCCGCTGAATGCTTCGTCTCCCTCCTTCTGCGCCCCATCGTGTGCCCGGAGGTCCCCGGCTTCACCGCCGAGAAAACCATGGAGGTACGCTTCTTCGTGCCCGGCAACCTGGTGAGCAACCTCGACTTCATCGAAACCATCTTCGGCAATGGCGGCGACCCGCTCTTGCCCGAGAACGATGCCGCCCTCGACGCGGAACATTGGACCGGCCACACCGGCTGCGTGATCCTAGCCCCGCACCTCGTGCACGTGACCAAGAAATCCGTGGGCCTGCCCGCCTGGGCCGAGGCCACTGAACGCCAGCGCCGCGATGGCATGTGCTGGCGCGAGGAGAATGAACTCTACAACGGCGGCGGCGCCTTCAAACTCACCTGCCGCGACGCCTCCGGCATCATCGTCACCATCATCGCCGACAACTACTACGGCTATTGCAAAAAAGAGGTCAAGACTCAGATCAGCTACGCCGCGAATCTGTTTGGTAACTGCGAGGAGGAGCACGCCGGCGGCGCGCTCGTCTTCCCCAGTTACGACCTCGGTGAGGAGTTCGACGGCGAGGCGCACGTTCGCCAACTCGGCCATAACTACATGGACATGGTGAAATTGTTCGCCGCCGGCATGGATGCGCAGCCGGAAGGTTACGCCATCGACCGGAAATACCCCTCCATTGTCTACGTGCCGGAAACCGCACACTTCGATCTGCACATCCAGCGCATCTTCTGGACGAATGAAACCGGCGAGCACAGCATCAAGCTGCAACCGCAGAAAACCTATGTCCGCCCTTCCGGCTACAAGGTGCGGATGGAAAAGCCCCCGGGCGCAAACCGCACCTGGCGGCTCGTGGGCACGGCGGCGGAAGGCACCTTCTGCCACAAGCCCAGCACGGTTTCCGGCGGCGGCAAGTCTGAGATTTCCAAGCCCATCACGGATGCGATTCTGGTGGGTTCCGTTTTCGTGGCCGATTTGAAGCGCGATTTCGCACGGGTGTCCGAACTGATCCACCGTGATTATTCCAACCGGTTCATTTCCCCAAGCAAAATCGACAACCGATCAGTGCTGGCGCCCGAACGGTCGCTCGGATCCGTGATTAAACTGCTGACTCTGGATGCGCACGAATACACGCCGGCCTATAACACTTGGCTGGAAAGCGTGCCCCAATACGTCAAGGAACTGGTGTTTGTGGTGAAGCGCTATTACAAACCGGAATGGGGTGATCAATGGAACGACCATTTCAGCGTGGACATCATCAACGGCATTCCGGGCAACGAATTGAAATGCGACAACCGCAAGCTCGTCACCACCTATTTGCGGGTGGGATTTGATACGGATGGCGCGTGGCGGACCTTTGGCCTGCGCAAGGATTTCAGTCCGTCTGTGAAAATCCAGATGGAAGATGATATCTCCGCCTCGGTGCTGGTGCCCGCCGACCGATTAAAGTATTTGCAGGCCGGCGGCCTGGGCTCGACGGTCAAATTCGTCAAGAACTGCGAACTGCGCCTGTTCCAGCGTCCGGATGACGCCGTCCACCGCGGCTATGACAAGCAAACCGAACTGGATTTCGCCAAGCCGGAAAACTTTTTCTCGAACTACGCCCCGCTCACCCCCAAGGATGCGCAGGAACTGGTGGAGGATCCCATCGGCTTCAACCAATTCACCGAACCGATGCAGAAACTGATTGGCGCAGTGGCCGCCAGCGGCGGTCCGGATTACTTTGTGTCCTCCGCGCACCCACGCGTGGTCGATGGCAAGCCCAGCAAGAATCCGCGTTACCTGCAAAAACGGCCCGACCTGGTGCATCCGGATGAATCTCACCTGGCGGAAATGTCCGCCCGCCTGCGCCGGCAGGTGCCCTTGGATCAACCGCTGCACACGCCAGTAAGCGTCGTGCTGCCGGGCCGCCGCAACAATCCTCCGGAGGCGGGCATTCGCGCGCTGGCCTGTTACAATCCCATCCATTACTTCGAACTCCCGGAGTTGTTCATGGAGTTCATTTGCAGCATGACCGGCAAATCTCCCTCCACCACCGGGGCGGGTTCGGAAGGCGCGCTGACCAAAGGCCCCTTCAATGCCCTGCCGCCGATTATGGACCTGAACAATGCGCTGGTCTCCTGGTTGCTGACCGGGCATCACGGCTTCGTCACCGCCGCCGGCTATGTCGGACCGAACGTTCGGGTGGATCACGATGTGAGCCTGATTGTGCCGGAAGTATTTTGCCGGATGTCTGCAGAGGAGCGGGATCCGCAATTCCTCATCGACGGCCGCTTTCTGGACCGATGCGAGGACTTTGATCATCAGGGCCGAAAAATTCTCGCCAGCCGGCTGGGTTACCGCATTAACTCCCGCTTCGTGCACGCCTTCTTTGGCCGCGTGTTCAATCATCCGCACGCGGTGTTCACCGAGGCCATGCTCCGCCCGGAATTGCAGGACCTGGAAATCTTTATAGATGGCATGGACAACGTCATCAGCACGCAGAAACGCGTGGCGGAGATGTATTTTGCCGACGGCAGCATTGCCCAGGCCTGTCCGCCCCTGCAGGCGCTGCTGCATATCATGGCCCACGATCATTGGCAGGGCAAAGGTCTGGACCATCCGGAAGTGCGGGGCCTGTTCACCCGGGAAAGCCTGCTGGCCAGTTCCTGGTATGCCGTGCGGCTGGCGGCCAAGCAAAAAGTGGATCAAGCCTTGTGGCGTCGGCACGTGGAATATCTAAACCTGTTTTTGCGTAAAACCAGCCACGCGGATGTCGCGGAAAAACTGCGCATCAGCGACCGCCTGACCCGCGCCCGGAAAACCTTGGAAACCATTGAGTCACCCGCCGGTCTGGCCAGTCTGGCCGGAATGCTGGGGGCGGAACCCGTGGCCGCCTATTTATAATCTGAAATCACGGTCATGAAACCTGAAGCCGTCCGGCCGGGCACATTCGGCCCCAACCGGTTGACTGAACGATAAATATTATGTCCATTCACGTTGCCCTGCACCATTCAACACATTACCAGTATGACCGGTTGGTCAACTTGGGTCCGCAGGTGGTGCGCCTGCGTCCGGCTCCTCATGCCCGCACGCGTATCCTGAGCTATTCCCTGCGCGTTCTGCCGGAAAAACACTTCATCAACTGGATGCAGGATCCGCAGTCGAATTATGCCGCCCGTTTGGTGTTCCCCGACCCAACCCGCGCACTGCTGGTGGAAGTGGATTTGGTGGCGGAAATGGCCGTGTTCAATCCGTTCGACTTTTTTCTGGAACCGGAAGGAGAGAAGTTTCCCTTCGTTTACGACCCCGCACTGGAGCATGAACTGGCGCCCTTCCAGCGCAAATGCTGGCTCACCCCGCACTTCACCAAATATCTGAACCATCTCCGCCGTGAAATGCTTGGCGAAAAGAATCCCCGGGGACCCCAGCAGAAAACCGAAATCGCGGCCACCGACAAGTTGCGGACGATTGATTTCATCGTGGCCGTGAACCAACGGCTCTGGAAAGACATCAAATATACCATCCGCTTGGAACCCGGAGTGCAGACTCCGGAAGAAACCCTCATTAAAATGAGCGGTTCCTGCCGGGATTCAGCCTGGTTGCTGTGCCAGTTGTTTCGGCACATGGGCCTCGCCTCGCGATTTGTCAGCGGCTACCTCATTCAATTGAAGGCCGATCAGAAGGCGCTCGACGGCCCGAGCGGCACAGAAAAAGATTTCACGGACCTGCATGCGTGGTGCGAAGTATACCTGCCTGGCGGCGGCTGGATAGGCTTGGACGCCACCTCCGGCTTGCTGGCGGGTGAAGGGCACATCCCGCTCGCTTGCACACCCGACCCCTCCAGCGCCGCACCCATCAGCGGCGCGGTGGACGAATGCGAATGCAAATTCGCCTTCGACATGAGCGTGACGCGAATTTACGAGTCCCCCCGCGTCACCAAGCCTTACAGCGAGGAGCAATGGCAGCGGATTGAAGTGCTCGGCCATGCGATTGACGCCGATTTAAAGAAGGACGATGTGCGACTGACCATGGGCGGCGAACCCACCTTCGTCTCGCTCGATGATCCGGACGGCCCGGAATGGAATTTCACCGCAGTATCGCATAAAAAACGCATCCTCTCCGGCGAACTGATCAAACGGCTGCGCAAACAATTCGCCCCCGGCTCCCTGCTGCATTATGGCCAGGGCAAATGGTATCCCGGCGAACCCCTGCCGCGCTGGGCCCTGGCGGCTTACTGGCGCAAGGATGGCGTGCCCATCTGGAAGGATGATTCATTGATTGCCGATGAATCCAAAAACTACGGTCACGGCGCACGTGAAGCCCGGGAACTGTTGTCACGCATCGCCAGCCTGACCGGTGCCGATCCCAAGCACCTAATACCTGCCTACGAAGATTCTTTCTATTATACTTGGAAGGAACGCCGTTTCCCCTCCAATGTCACCCCGGAAAAAAGCAACCTGAAGGACAAACAGGAACGGGAACGCATTGCCCGAATTTTTCAACAAGGGCTCAATTCAGTGGTGGGCTACTCCCTGCCCATCAAGCGCGTCAGCAGCGGCTGGATGTCCGGGAACTGGTTTTTGCGCGATGACGACACGCTCTGGCTGATCCCCGGTGATTCACCGATGGGATTGCGCCTGCCGCTGGATTCCATCCCTTGGGTGGCCGAGAAAGATTTCCCCTGGCTCCGGCAACCGGATCCTTCGCAGGTGCACTGGCCGGAACTGCCCAGGGAATTCCCATACCACATCCGTCCGGAGTTGTCCGGCCAACGCTTTCTCACCGGGGCCGGCGCGCCAACCGCGCCCGGTCAGGGCCGCGGTCAACGCGCGCAAAAACTGGGCGAGAAGGAAAAGCGCCCCGAACCAGATTTGCTCCCGGATGAAAATCCATTGCGCCGGCCGGAACCCGGCCGGAGCGCGCCCTGGATTATTCGCACGGCTCTCTGCGTGGAACCGCGCAACGGAAGGCTCCATGTTTTCATGCCGCCGGTTGAAACCACCGAGGATTATCTGGATCTGATTGCCGGCATCGAAACCGCCGTGACGGAAATGGGCGTGCCCGTGATCATTGAAGGCGAGACGCCGCCCAAGGATCCCCGCCTGAACAAGCTCGCGGTGACGCCCGACCCCGGAGTGATCGAAGTGAACATGCACCCGAGCAAGTCGTGGGATGAACTGGTGGCACGCACAAACATTCTTTACGAGGAAGCGCGGCAGACCCGGTTGGGCACGGAGAAATTCATGCTCGACGGCCGCCATACTGGCACCGGCGGTGGCAACCACATCATCATTGGCGGTGAAACCCCGGCGGACTCCCCGGTGCTCCGCCGTCCGGATTTATTGCGCTCGTTGTTGTCATACTGGCAGAATCATCCCTCGTTGAGCTGGCTGTTCAGCGGCCTGTTCATCGGCCCAACCTCCCAGGCGCCCCGCGTGGACGAGGCCCGGAATGATTCGTTGTACGAACTGGAAGTGGCCTTCAAGGAAATGGACCGGCAGACCGGAAAATTCGGCCAGACCCCGCCCTGGCTGGTGGATCGCCTGTTCCGCAATCTGCTCATAGACGCCAGTGGCAACACGCACCGCACGGAATTCAGCATTGATAAACTCTACGCGCCGGAAAGCAGCAGCGGGCGTTTAGGCCTCGTCGAGATGCGGGCATTCGAAATGCCGCCGCATGCGCGCATGAGCCTGGCGCAACACTTGGTGCTGCGCGGTCTGGTCGCCAAATTCTGGCGGCAACCCTACACCAATAATTTGGTGCGCTGGGGCACGGATATGCACGACCGATGGATGCTGCCGCATTACTGCGAAACGGATTTCAAGGATGTGATTCACGACCTCAAGGACGCCGGCTTTCCGTTTGAGTTCGCCTGGTTTGCCCCGCATTTTGAGTTTCGGTTCCCACAGATCGGAAACCTGGCTCAGCGCGATGTGGAAATCGAACTCCGGACCGCGCTGGAACCGTGGCATGTGCTGGGTGAAGAACCCGGCGGCGGTGGCACCGTGCGTTACGTGGACAGCTCGGTTGAACGTCTGCAAATCAAGGCACGCGGGCTGGTGGGTGACCGTTTCGCCATCACCTGCAATAATCATCGCGTGCCGCTGCATTCGACCGGCACCAACGGTGAGGGCGTCGCGGGCGTGCGTTATCGTGCATGGCAGCCGCCCATCTGTCTGCAACCCACCATTCCTTCACACGCGCCGTTGCGGTTTGACCTTTACGACACCTGGAACCAGAGGTCGCTGGGCGGATGCACCTATCATGCGGCCCATCCAGGCGGCCGCAGCTATGAAACCTTTCCGGTGAACAGTTATGAGGCGGAAAGCCGCCGGCTGGCGCGTTTTTTTCGGCAGGTGCAAACTCCCGGCAAATATGTTATTCCTCCGGCCACAGTGAACGGCGATTTCCCGTTCACCCTCGATTTGCGCAATGTCTGAAGCCAATCAAAATGCAACCCGCGCGGCCGGCGCTCCAGCGATTGACACCCAGGAAACCAAGGGTGCCGTTGATGAGCCGCCCACCCCGGCCCGTCTGTCCGTTTTGACCAACTACCGGCGCAAGCCGGGCTTGTTTGACGAATGCCTGACGGTTGAGGACGGGGTGCGTCCGCACTATGCCAATTTCCTGCAGACGCTCGAGCACGTCGGACCGGGCGAACTGAAACGACGCTGGGAAAATTCCCGGCGGCTGGTACATGAGCAGGGCATTGCCTTCAATGTATACGGTGATCCCCGCGGCATGGAACGTCCCTGGCAACTGGACCCGGTCCCCCTTATCATCGCTCCGGATGAATGGCGCAGACTCGAAACCGCCTTGATTCAACGCGCCACACTGATCAACCAAATTTTGGCGGACTGTCACGGCCCGCAGGATTTAATCCGATCCGGCTGGTTGCCGCCGGCGCTTGTTTTTGCCCAGCCGGATTTTCAACGTCCCTGTCATGGTATCCGGCCGGTTCGCGAAACGTTTCTAAATTTTTATGCCGCCGATCTGGCCCGTTCCCGGGACGGGCGTTGGTGGGTGACCTCGGATCGTACGCAAATTCCCACCGGTGCCGGCTATGCCCTGGCGAACCGCCTCGTGACTTCGCGCGTGCTGCCGGAATCGTTTCGCGACTGCCGTGTGCACAGGCTCGCCGGTTTTTTCCGTGAGGTGCAAAAATCTCTCGCGCAATTGGCGCCGCCGGGAATAGACAATCCCCGCGTGGTGCTGCTCACCCCGGGCCCTTACAACGAAACGTATTTCGAGCAGTCATATCTGGCCCGCTATCTGGGTTATGCACTGGTGGAAGGGCAGGATTTGACCGTGCGGGATGACCGGGTTTACCTGAAAACGTTGTCCGGACTGGAGCGGGTGGATGTGATCCTGCGCCGCGTGGACGATGAGTTTTGCGACCCGCTTGAACTGCGTAATGACTCCATACTTGGCGTGCCCGGTCTCGTGGAGGCGGCCCATGCCGGCAATGTCACCATCGCCAATTCATTGGGCAGCAGCTTGCTGCAAAGCCCGGCCTTTCTGGCGTTTCTGCCGGGACTATGCCGCCATGTGCTTCGGGAGGAATTGAAGCTGCCTTCGGCGGCAACGTGGTGGTGCGGGCAAAAGTCGGCGGAAAAATACGTGCTGGAGCATCTCGATACCTTGTTCGTCAAACCCGCCTTTCGCTCACGGGTGCGGGGCATGAAGCCCGGTCAGAAAATGACCCGGGCGGAACTGGCGCAATTGGCCCGTCACATCCAATTTCAGCCTCATGAATTTGTCGCCCAAGAATGGGTGGACCTTTCCACCGCACCCTCCCTTGGCGCGGACGGAACCGGTCTCAACTCCCGCCATGTAACCTTGCGGGTTTACTTGGTAGCGACCGAACACGGTTACAGTGTCATGCCCGGGGGCCTCACCCGGGTGGCGGCCATTAGTGATGGCCATTCAGTTTCCATGCAAAAAGGCGGCGCAAGCAAGGACACCTGGGTGTTGAGCGACCTGCCCGTGCCCGAGGTGACGTTGCTGGAGCCCGCCGGTCAGGTCATTGAACTGCGCCGCACCGGCAATAATCTGCCCAGCCGCATGGCCGATAATTTTTTCTGGCTGGGCCGCTACACCGAACGGGCGGATTCAGCCACCCGCCTGTTGCGCAGCACCCTGCTGCGTTTCAGTCCTGAACGAGGCGGGCGCGGCATGCCGTTTCTGACGCCCCTGCTCGAAACCTTGGAACGTCAGGGCCAGTTGCCCAACCATCATCGCCAGTCCCAAAGCCAGAGCCAGGGCCGCACCGTCCATTCCGCACCGAATGCAGAGGCGCTGGAGGCGGAGCTGCTGGCGGCCATTTTTGATCCAGCTCGCGAAGGGAGCCTGTCCCGGATTGCCGATCACCTGCAACGGTTATCTATGTTCATTCGTGACCGCACCTCGACAGATTTGTGGCGCGCGCTGAATCATCTCGGCGGGCCGCTGGCACCGCCACCGGCGGGGTCGGTGTTACTGGCCGCCGATGCGCTGGGTGTTTTGAATCAAACCATCCTCGGGCTGGCAGCCTTTCACGGGCTGGCCCGGGAGAATATGACCCGCGCCCAGGGCTGGCGGTTTTTGGACATGGGCTGGCGGATAGAACGCGCGGTCTGCCTGTGCACATTTCTGGAATGCGCCCTGCGCTCCCCGGAGGCGGATAACCCGAGCCTGCTGGAAGCGGTGCTGGAAGTGGCTGACAGCACCATCACCTACCGTTCACGTTATAACCTGCTGCCGCATGTGGTGGCGGTCTATGATCTGGTGTTGCTCGATGACAAAAACCCCCGCTCGCTGCTCTTTCAATTGGAACAACTGGTGAAACACTTCGACCGGCTGCCGCGGGAACATTCCAACAGCGACCTCCAAGATCGGTTGCGGGAATGGGTCCGGCGAGTCCGGGCGTTAGATCCCCGTGAGTTGGGCGGGATGAAAAAGAACTGGCACCTTGGCGATACCGGCGGCCTGGTGCAGGCCGTTCTGGCGGACATGCCGGTGATATCCAATGCCATCGCCGCGGGTTATTTTGCACACTCAGAAATCTCACGCACCGGCGGAGGATTGCGGCCATGATTTATCAAATCAGTCATCGGACCATCTATGAATACGCCGCCCCTGTAACGGTGTCTCATCATGCCGCCCGGGTGGAACCCCGCTCCCTGGCTCAACAGGCCACCGAACAGTTTGCCTTGGATATTGACCCGCCCCCGGCCCTGAAGAAGACCCGCTCCGATTATTTTGGTAACCGGGTGTGGGGCTTCGCCATTCAAGAAGTTCACACCCGGCTCGATATCACCGCCACCAGCCGCGTGACCGTGTCCCCGGGCACCCCGCCGGCGTTGGCGCTGTCCCCGGCTTGGGAAAAAGTGGTGGATTTATTTTCCGATCCCGTGTCCCCGGAGGTGGTGGAACCGTACCAATTTGTATTCGACTCGCCGCTCCTGCATGTCTCACCCGAACTGGCGGATTATGCCCGGCAAAGTTTTGCTCCGGGCATCCCGTTGCTGATGGCGGTGGCTGACTTGAATCGGCGGATTTTTGCGGACTTCAAATATGATCCGGTGGCCACCACCGTGGCCACGCCCTTGGAAGAAGTCCTGAGTAAACGTCACGGTGTCTGTCAGGATTTCTCACACCTGGCCATCGCCTCGTTGCGCTCGCTGGGCATTCCGGCGCGGTATGTCAGCGGCTATTTGCGCACCCGTCCGCCGGAGGGCAAAAAACGCCTCGTGGGGGCAGACGCCTCTCACGCCTGGTTCTCGGTGTTTTGTCCCAGCACGGGCTGGCTGGACTTTGATCCAACCAACAATATTTTACCCGCCCATGAACACATCACCGTGGCATACGGTCGGGACTATACCGATGTCAGTCCGGTCACCGGCGTCATCACCGGCGGCGGCTCTCATCAGGTAAAAGTATATGTCGATGTGGAAGCCTTGGAGATGCCGTCCTCGGCGCAACCGCCCCTCGGAACGTGATCAGTTATTGAGGGATTTGAGCCGGTAAAACTGATTGCCGGCCGGAGACGGTATAAACACCTGATTCGTCTGCCCCACCACTGTGATCGGAGCCGATACATCCATCCAGTTCGTGGTGGCCAAGTCGCTGTTCGCCTGCAAGCCATACCCGTTAAAAGCCGCCGGCCACGCGACCAACACCCCGCCGTTCGCATGAATGATGCTCATTACCGGGGTAGCTTCGTAAGGATTTGAGACTGCTACCAGTTGCTCGCTATCTCGCGCGGAGCCGATCGCATACCAATGATTGGTCTGGAAATGGGCTGCCAGAAGATCTTCCGATACGGGATTGATTGTCGCGGCTGCCGAAAACCCGCCGCTCAGGGGGATTTCATAGCGGCCCGGAGTGTTGATCATGGCCCAGGTCATTCCAGAATTAGTCGAACTGAAAACCGGACCGTTGGGCAGCACCATCATCACAATTCTGGAGCCATCCGCAGCCGAGTCGATGTCCACCAAGTTGGTTTGAGCCAGCACCGGTGTTGGCTGGTCGTTATTCAGGTAAAGCCGGCCGTGGAAACCTTTCACTCCCGACGCATCAGGAGCATCGCTCGGGTGAAACATCAGCTTCAAAGAAGGGTCGGAATCGGCGCTGCCGGCTGGATCTTGCAGCGGGGCAACCTCCGTATGAATACAAACAAGCGTGTTGGAAACCACCATCCACCGGTCCCCGGCCAGTTTTCCGTTGGTCAGTCTGCCCGCAACGTTCGTATCACCAATCATCGATGGGTCGCAGCAATCCTCGCCGATGGCGGCGTGCAACCCACCCAAAAATAATATCATCAAAATAAAATATCGTATGCGCGCAGTCATCTCATCCCCCGATCAGGATACATCGCAAACCTTTGAATTCAATTTGCATAGGACTAAATTTGCCACACCTTGCTATATCCGGCAAGCAGACTGAAGCTGATCCGAAGAATAAAATCCGCCGCCAAGTTCAATTGATTTGCTCGGCGACCTGATACTTGAACATCCGCTTTTTCATCCAACGCACCGCCAGCAGATCGTAAAATGAGGCAAACAGCCGGTTCCAGACGCCATAATTGCTCTGGCCGGCAAAACGCGGATTGTTGCCGACTTCAATTTCCGTGACGGTATGACCCTCAATTTTGAACAGGGTGGGCAGGAAACGATGCATGCCCTTGAAAAACTTCAGGTTGGCGATGCACTCGCGCTTGAACGCGCGATAAGTGCAGCCGGCGTCAGAAATTTTTTCGCCACTTAATTTATTCCGCACCGCATTGGCAATGCGTGAGGAAATCACGCGGATGATGTTATCGCCTTCACCGCGTGCTTTCACCCGGGTGCCGCAGACACAATCATAATACCTCAGCGCCTCCAAGAACTTGGGCAGATCCTTCGGGTCATTTTGCAAATCGGCGTCCAGGGTGAAGAGATACCGGCCGCGGGCGGCCTTCAATCCGGCAAAGCTCGCCGCACTCTCACCGCAGTTGGTTTTGAACCGCTGCACCCGGATGCGCGGGTCGGCGGTGGCGAGTTCCTTGAGGATTTCCCAAGACCGGTCCTTGCTGCAATCATCCGTTATAACCACCTCATAGGCGAGCTGCAACGGCTCGACCGCCGTGCGGATGGCCTGGATGAGCGCACGCAAATTCCCTTCCTCATTGTAACATGGGATGACCAGACTGATTTCAGGAGCATCGACATTCATCTGATATTTAGGGGCAAAATTTACCAGAATGGGCGGTGACGCGCAATCCTGTTACCCGACCCACAAAAAAACGGCCGTGTTCGCATAAGAACACGGCCAGCTGACGGCGTAGAATATTATTTCTTCCCGAAAAAATCGGCGATGGCGTCCGCCACCTTGTCCGCGGCGTCCAGGGCCATCTCACCGTGGATGGGCAAGGACAGAATTTCCTTCACCGCTTTCTCGGTTTGCGGGAGTTTGGGAATATATGGAAACAGGCCGATGACCGCCGGCTGCAGATGGTTGGGCTTGGGATAATGCACGCCGGTCTCAATGTTCTTTTCCTTGAGAAATTTCTGCAGCTCATCCCGCCGTTCGGTGCGGATAACATACATGTGATATACCGGCGTGGCCCAAGAACGGACAATCGGGGTAGAGACGATGCCTGCCAGTCGTTCGTTATAGCGCGCCGCGATTTTCCGGCGGTTTTCGTTGAAGCCGTCCAGATGTTTCAACATCACCCGGCCGATGGCGGCATTGATTTCATTGAACCGCACGTTGTAGCCCGTGAATTCATGGTCGTATTTGCCCTGTCGGCCATGGTTGCGGAGCATCCGCAACCGGTCGGCATAATCCATTTTATTCGTGGTGATACAACCGCCGTCCCCCAGCACCGTGAGGTTCTTGGAAGGAAAGAAGCTGAATGCCCCAAAGTCACCCATGCTGCCGACGGTTTTGCCCTTGTATTTCGCCCCCTGCGCCTGGGCGCAGTCTTCGATGACCCAAAGCTTGCTTTTCTGCGCGATGGCGAGCAACCGGTCGTTGTCAATGGGATGGCCATACAGATGCACCCCGATGATGCCCACAGTGCGCGGGGTGATGAGGGCCTCGACATGGTCCAAATCCATGACGAACGTGTCGTCAATGTCGGCGAACACCGGCTTGGCACCCAGATGGATCAGCGGCTCCATGCTCGGGAAGGCAGTATGGCTGGGCACGATGATTTCGTCGCCCGGCCCAATGCCCTGCAGCTGGTGCAGCAAATAGACGATCATGGTCCAGGAACTGCCCAGCACACACTGGCTCGTGCCGGTATGCGCGGCCAGTTCGGCTTCAAAAGCCTGAGATTCCTTGCCGAGGATATATTGACCGGAACGGATGGCCCGCAGCGCGGCTTCCTCGACTTCCGAGTTCACAAAACATTTGGACAACGGGATTTTGCTCATAAATTATTTCAACGTCACGGCCCGGCCGGTTTTTACCGATTCCAAGGCGGCATTCATCACCCGTACGGCATGGTAACCGGACCAGGCATCGGCGACCGGGGTCTGGCGGGTTTTGATGGAATCCAGAAAGGCGCGCAATTCCGCCTGCAGGGGCTCTTCCGGCGGACATTCGATCTGGCACACCGCCCCTTCAATCCCTTTGAAATCATTCCCCTCGCGCACATGTTTATTCTCGTACGTTTTAATTTTGTACTGCGAAATATTGTAGTCGCACACCGCGCTTAATTGGTCGCCGCAGACAATTACCTCACGGAATTTGCCCGGAATGAAATAATCGTTCTCCACCGTGGCCCAAGTGCGCCCCCGGCTGGTTTCATATTCCAGCGAGATCAGGGAGACATCATCCATGCCTCGGCCCATGAAATCATGATGCACCGCGAGCACGGTCTGCGGCAGCGCGCCCAGGATGAAGTTGAACAAATCCACAAAATGAATGCCGTCGGCAAACATCACACCGCTGTCATTGCGCGGACGTTTGAAGCCGCCGAAATGGCCGCGGATCATGTGCACCTTCCCAAATTCACCGGCTTGGACCGCATCACGCAACCATAACGTGGCCGGGTCAAAACGCAGGATGTGTCCCACCTGCAGGATTCGCCCGTTTTTGTCAGCCAGTTCCGCGAGCTGACGCGCCTCGTCGTCCAGCAAGGTCAGCGGTTTCTCCACAAACACATCCTTGCCCGCCGCGAGAAATTCCCGGCAGATGGGAAAATGCGACTGCGCCGGCGTGACCACCACGACCGCATCCACCACGTTGAGAAAGTCCTGGTAACGGGTCGTCAACCGCGCCTCGGGAATACCGAGCTTGCGGGCCGGGTCGAGTTGTTTTGCACCCACTTCGGCGACATAAAGCTCCACCGGCAGATTATTCAGGTTGCGCAAATGGTTGATTCCCCAGCGCCCTAATCCAAGTAATAGAAGTTTCGTCATGAAAACGTATCCATTTTTCGCAAATTATCGCCCGCAGCAAGCCAAAAAGCCCGGAAACCATGGATTTTACCACGTATAATGCACCGTGTAAGTTACCTTGCGCTCCTGGTCCGGCGCCACTGGTATTTGAAATTCAATGGTTTGCGAGTCCTTTTTCTTGAAATCATCCGATTGGGCTGTGACGTTCCAATTATCACCCCGGTACAAATGCTCCACCACCTTGATGGTGACCGGTGTTTTTTTGCGGTTGCGTAGCGCGATCTCAAAGGACTCGTCCATCGTTTTATCGCCGGTATCAATATGGAAATCCGTCTGCTTCCGTTCCCCCACCAAGTCAAACGCGTTGCCCGTGGTCAGGCGGATCGTTTCGTTGCGCGGCGTGTGGTCGATGGTATTCTCCCCCGTGAACTCCAGCTGACCGTCATCATCCCGGCGATAGAAACGCAGCTTGCCCGCCGGCAACGCCATGCCCATTTGGTTTGTCTCCGCATTCACAATCTCCCGCATGACGACCACCTTCTTGTTGGATCCCCGGCCATAGTCCTGATCCTGATTGATCCCGCCATAAAATCGGAACTGCGAATCCGCCCCGTCATAAACATAAACCACCGGCGCGTAGATCCCTATGGCGCTGACAAACTCCACCTGTTTCGTCTCCCGATCCCGCAGGGTCGTCGGCCGGGCGATGCTGTACAGATGAAATTCATCAAACGCCTTCTCCGTCACCGTCGGCTCGCCATCCATGGCGGCCATCGCCATCATCGGCACGGCCCGGGCTCCGCCCATGCCGTTAAAACGCCGTACCGGCTGGATTTTATTCACATCCCCTGCCAGCACCTTGATTTTCGCGTCTTCAAACGTCTTGCCGCTTTCGTTCTTAATCGTCACCCAGCCGATGATATCTGCTGTATCGCCGGTTTCTGGGGCCACCAGATTATAACTTGCCGACCAGGAAAATCCGCCCGTGACATAGCCGATCTCAGCGTCAAACTTGGCCGCCCGCTCAGATTGCAATTGCCAGTTGAACGACGGCTTGAGCACCGTGTCATCCCCCAGCGTCGGAAAACGCGGTTCGCCCGGCAGACTGAACTGCAAGGTACCGTTGACCTCGATGATCGGCTGGATTGGATCGCCCCCGGGCACATAACCGCTGCGCACCACCCGGCCCGGAATGATTTCCACCACCTGCGTGTTGTCCTTGGTCCGTTCCTTGGAAAAATCAATCATTTTACCCTCGTACAACGACAGTAACAACTCTTGGGTGACCGGGTCATTCCGATAGTTTTGCTCCAGAATTTGCACGGCATGTCGGCCGGTCGGATCGCGCAAAATCACGGAATCCGCTTCCACCTGGGAGGTGGCGTTGGGATAGTTAAATTCCGTCACCCCCGCCTTCAGGTCCAAAGGCACGACGTCGCGCACCACGGCGAAGTCATCGTTATAGATGGTCAGGGACGGTCCGGCCACAACCGCCCAGGAAGCGGTCACGCCCAGACCCAACAGGGCAAGCAATGTTTTCATGGTGATGATAGATGCAGCATAACGCCGGTGGCAAAACGATCGCCAGCTTTATTATGGAGCCAAACAAACCGTCTGGTTCCCGTTAGGGTTGAACCCGGCATATACTTATATGACACGGCCGGCCGATGTTTATTAGAACTTTTTTCCGACCGCCGATTATTGCTTCAGAAACTGCTCGAGATCTTGGTGCATTTTTTGCAGGTCGGGCAGGTTGACATACATCATATGACCAGCCTCGTATTCCTGATAGGTGATGCGCGCGCGAAAGGCGGGGTCCAAGGTCATGTGGTCGAGAGCGTGGTGCATGGTGTCGATGGGGCAGACGAGGTCGCGCTTGCCGCCGAGGACCAAGACGCGCAGCCAGGGATTCTGGCTCATGGCGGAGGCGAGCTTGTCGGCGGCGTTGGCATAGTTATTGCGCACGCCATAATTCCACGGCTGCACGCCGGCGAGCATTTCGTAGGGAAGGTCGTCCTCAAACTTCAGTTCGCTACGCACATAGCTGTTGATAGCGGCGGCAAAAGGTCCCCGGGTGGCGGCGCTGGAGGGATCGAAGTCCGGATAGGCTGAGCCCGGGTCGCCGTCGCGACCCGTGATGCGGGTATCGTAGACACCGAGAATCAGGCCTTCGTCATGCAGCAATTGCTTGCGGAAGACCCCTTCGTCAATGCGCAGGTTGTTGTCGTCAATGATCTGGGGTTTCAGACCGGTGAGACGGGCCAGTTCGGCGACGATCTTCTGGCGGTCCGCCGCCGGGAGGGACCCTGCCTGGCGCAGGGCGGAGAGGTAGTCGCCCCGCGCAAACGCGCGGGCCTCGGCCAAGGCCGCGGGCAGGTTAGTCTGCAAATCCGGCGGCAGCTTGTGATAATACTCGGCGGTGGCCGTGTAGGCCGGCAAGATCAGCGTGTACGGCAGGTCATTGCCCGTCTGGCCCCAAATGGTGCCGAAGTCGAGGACGCCGGAGACGAGGATGAGGCCGTTCAAATACATGCCGTAGGCGGAGTTCAACTGGTCGGCCAGACCAGCGGCGCGGAAGACTCCGTAACTTTCCCCGCACAAGTACTTGGGCGAAAGCCAGCGCTCGTGACGCGTGGTCCAAAGCCGGATGAATTCGCCCACCGCGTTCAAGTCGCTTTCATCGCCAAAAAACTGTTCAGGCTTCTCATCCTTGGTGACACGGCTGAAACCGGTGGCAACCGGATCGATGAAGACCAGGTCGCTGACGTTCAGGAGGGAATATTCGTTGTCCACCAGACCGAAGGGCGGCTGGGGCAGGGTGCCATCCGGGTTCATATGCACGCGGCGGGGACCGAGGGCGCCGAGATGGAGCCAGACGGAGGAGGAACCGGGTCCGCCGTTGAAGCAGAACGTCAGCGGGCGCGTGCCTGCATTGGTCTGTCCCAGGCGGGTGTAGGCAACGTAAAACACGGAGGCCCGCGACGTCCCGTCTGGCTTGAGCAGAGGCAGCATGCCGGTCTCGGCGGTGTACGTGACGCTTTCGCCGTCAATGGTCACGGTGTTGGTGATGATGACAGGCTTGTGCGAGGCGTCCGGCAGGGCGCCCAGTTCCTCTTTGGCGGCTGGGGCGTTGTTGGTCGCGGCCGGGGCATTCGTGACCGCCACATCAGCGGCGGCCATGGCGGCCGACAGGGCAGCGGCCAGAAACAAACTACAGAGATATTTGTTTAACATATTCGGGACGGCCATGACGGCGGTGAAAATCAGACTCCGAACATAAGCGGAACGTTCAAAAACGTCCAGATGGAAAGGGTTGGAAGGGCGCATTTTGACACAGCCCCGGCAGACAGCAGAAAAGCGTGGTGGTCTGAGGTGGAGAGAAGAGCCCCACCTCTCCCCGTCCCTCTCCGCCATTTTGAGGCTGCTTCGATTTGACGGACGGTAAATTGGGTAGACAATCAAATGATTAAAGCCAATAGCCAGAACACCGTTAAGACCCGTCAGAAGTTTGACCAAACCTTTAAACGTGAAGCCGTCAA